>Ga0315268_10004637_pt1 | contig 14900 bp, 12 predicted proteins | sample C1_top_MG_FD_204535 | JGI IMG/M metagenome (GOLD analysis project Ga0315268, IMG submission 204535) | Sediment microbial communities from Yellowstone Lake, YNP, Wyoming, USA - C1_top | ecosystem: Environmental > Aquatic > Freshwater > Lake > Sediment | place: USA: Wyoming | collected 2017-08-01
CATCTAGATGGAGAACAGCGGTATCGAGGCGAACAGCATTGCGAGCGCTATGATTTGCCTCGTCGTGAGCTTTTCCTTCAACCTCATCTTCGCCGCGGCAATCGTCACGATCGGGTAGACATTGGTCACGGGCGAAACGATTGACACGTTTCCGTTCTCTATTGCCAAGTAGTATGTTATTCCGCCCAACGCGAGGAAGAGCATGGATATCTCGAGGATTCGCAGGTTCGCCTTGGGCATCTCGAACCTGCCTCTGGCAGAGACCAACCAGTAGATCACCCATAGTGCCGGCACGATGATGGCGTAGACTCCGACGAAGTTGGTGTTCCCGATTTCGGATATCGCGCCCTTAGCCACAGCTGCGGATGTGCCCCAGAGGAAGAGAGATGCCACGGCCAACGCGATTCCGAGCCTCTCCGTCTTCTTGTTGCCGTCGTTCCCGACCGAGTACGTGAATATCAACATGCTGGCGACAACCAACACCACACCGAGAGCTTCGCCGATTGACATTGACTCGCCGAGGAATATTATCGCGAGCACCACGGTCCAAGGGGCATATGCTCCCGCGATTGTGCCGACTATGCTAATCTTGCCGCGCTTGAGCGACTCGTAGTATGTCACATAGGCGAACCCTGAGAGAGCCGCTCCTGCGATTCCCTGGAGCCAAGCGTTCGTTGAGTACGATCCCGGCTCTCTGAAAACGAGCCAATACGCGGCCCACATGACGAACATGTTCAGGCCGAGGAGCACGAGCAGATTCGCGGAGGCTCCCTTGGTCCGGGTCTCCTTGGCGAAGACCTGGCCAAGCCCGTACAGCATGATTGTTGCTATGGAGAACGGCAGCCACAGGAGGTCCATTGATTTTCGTGCATACGCCATCTGTAGATATATGTTTGTGAGCCAATCTGACAGAGAGAGCCTTACTTACAATCTGTTGCAGGTTTGGTCATTTCTTTTCTCTGCGGAAGACCGTCTTCTCCTCGAAATCTATCCGGGTAATCCTGTGGTACGGAATCCTGGTCTCCTGCGTTTCGAAGAACCCCTGTCCGAGCGAGACGATGCTCTCACCGGGTATTCTCATGGTGTCCCCCGGTGCTCCTCTGTGGACGTACCATATCTTCGCGCCCTTCAGGTTCCTGTTCTTGGTCCATTTGATCTTGTTCAGTATCTCTCTCGGATAGACCATCACATGTGGCAGGCGCGTTCGGTCGATATGACTATTTCTGTCTGCGATTGAGAAGAAGAATCAGAGAAAGGGTTTCACGAGGGTTTCGTCAGGGGGTTCTCAGATCTTCGCAAGCTTCTCGTGCATCTTGTCCGCCAGCGAGAGTATCTTGTCGAACTCTGCCTTCTTCGGCGGACCTTTGACTTCAACGACGTCTAGCACCTCGATTTTGGTACCTTCGAGGATTCCCTGGAGCGCCTTGACCGCGCCTCCGCCCCATCCGAACGATGTCAGCACGGCTGTGTATTTCGTGGGAGCCCTGAGCACCTTGACCAGCATGGTCGCGTAGGCTGCCACTGGATGCACTCCACCGAGTACGGTCGGCGCACCGACAACGACTATCGGTGTGTCCACGAGTTCCTTCGCGATGTGACCTATCTCCGTGTTCGGGATGTCAAATAGCTCGACCACGATCCCCTTGTTGACGAGCGCGTCCCTGAGCGCGAGCACCATCTTCTCCGTGCTGCCCCACATCGATACATATGCGATCATGACCTTCTTTTCGAACTTCTCCCCCGTCCACTTGGTGTACGCGTCCAGTATCACCTTCGGCTCTCTCCAAATCATGCCGTGGGATGGGGCGATCATCTTCGGGTTGAGCTTCCTTACCTTCTCTACCGCGTTCGCGCCCGGCTTCCTGAAAGGCATCATGATCTCGGCGAAGTACAGCTTCGCCATGTCGAGTGTGAGGTCGTTTCCATATTCATCGGCGAAGAACTCCCCTATCGCGAGATGCGACCCGAAGAAGTCGCACGGGAACAGAATCTGATCCTCTACGAGATAGGTGAATATCGTCTCTGGCCAGTGCAGCCACGGTGCATCGATGAACTTCAGCGTCTTCCCTCCGAGCTCCACCTTCGAGCTCTCGTCGACGACCGTGATCCTGTCCGCCGGGATGTCAAAGTACATCATTGCAGCCTCCTTCCCCTTGGCGCTGGTCACTAGCTTGGCGTGCTTCGCGCGCTCGATTACGAACTTGGCCGCATTCGCGTGGTCCGGCTCCGCATGGTTCATCACCACATAGTCGATCTTCGCGGGGTCGATGTGCTCCGAGATCTTGTCGAACAGCTCCTGTTCGAAGCCCGGGTTGACCGTGTCGATCAGAGCGGTCTTGTCGGTTCCCAGGATCAGGTACGCGTTGTAGCTCGTTCCATGCGGGAGCGGAATGAGTCCGTCGAACAGTCTGCGGTTGTGGTGCTTCACGCCCACCCAGAATACCTTAGGTGCAATCTCCTTCGTTCCCATTGGCTTGGTCATGGTTTCTCTCCTCGGCATGTGCGAATACTGCAAGGGTTAAAAGACTTGACGCCGTTCATTCAACGATGTCTCTGGCCTCTGCCAGAACATCGTCCAGAGGGGCTGCCTGGTCAATGAGAAGATTAAAGTCAAGAGAATCGTTCTGGAGAAGGCACAAGTTCCCGGGAACGTCCCACCAGCCGAAGCTGGTTCTCGAACGGAGAATGCAGCAGACCGAGGTGACTGAGACATGGACCTGAAGAAGAAGATTAAACGGATTCCAGAGTTCAAGGGCGTCGTCTTCTGGGACATCACGCCCTTGCTGAAGGACAGGCATGCCTACAGGCAGTGCATCAAAGACCTCGCGGACCACTTTAGGGACGAGGACATAGATGTAGTCGTCTCGAACGAGGCCAGAGGATTCATCATCGGGGCGGCTGTGGCGCACGAGCTCGGCGTCGGCTTCGTGCCGATAAGGAAGATGGGCAAGCTCCCACCGAAGGTAGCCAGCCTCAGCTACAAGAAGGAATACGAGTCGGACATCATTGAGATCAGAGAGGACGCAATCGATCGAGGCGACCGCGTGTTACTCGTTGACGACCTGCTCGCCACTGGAGGCACAATCAAGGCCAACGCCGACCTGATAGAGAAACTGGGAGGCAGGGTCGTCGGCATGGGCTTCCTCGTCGAGTTGAAGTACCTCCATCCCAGGGAATATCTGGGCGATGGGTACGACATTCACTCGCTTATCCAGTTCGAGACCACAGACGAGTGCAAGTGACACCTACGCACAAATGTCTCGAGGAAGCAAGGTTTTAATGCTGGTCAGTGATTCGTATTGACCATGGCGCTCGAAGCACTGAAAGCCTCCTTGGCCGAATCCCCTGTTGTGAAGCGCGGCGAATATGATTACATCGTGAGCCCGGTAACCGACGGGATACCGATGGTCGACCCACATGTCCTCAAAGAGATTACTGACGCGCTGATCGAAATCGGGAATTTTGATTGCGACTTCATTATGACAATCGAGGCGCTCGGAATACCTTTGGCCACTGAGCTATCCGTCAGGACTGGCAAGCCATTCAACATAGTCAGGAAGAAACTCTATGGGTTGCCGGGAGAAGTCAACATATCTCAAGTCACGGGTTACTCGAAGAATACACTCTCGATCAACGGCGTCAAGGCCGGCGACAGGGTGGTCATTGTGGACGATGTCGTCAGTACCGGCGGGACTCTGTGGGCCCTGGTCGAGGCCCTCATCAGGATGCAGGTCAAGATCGTGGACATCCTTGTGGTCGTTGAGCGGACCGACAAGAAGTCGGAGATCGAGAGGAAGATTGAACACCAGATCAAGACCCTCGTCAAGGTCGACGTTGTCGACGGCAAGGTTGTCGTGCTCTGAACCGTGTGTGTGGCAATTAAGGCGCATTAGCATTCGAAACAGATTCGATATTTTCACTAAAAAGGCATATCACTGTGGAGTCTAGATGGAGCCTAAATGTAATGCGCACGTGCAGTAGTACGCGCATGTTCCCCTATCCGTGACCGGGTTCGGGCTTGTTCTTTCGGTTCTTCTTTCGTGTTCGATTGGGACGCTACTCGGTTTCTGCGCAGGGCTTGTACCGGGTCTGCACATGAACAACGTCGCTGCGGGATTGACTGCTTACGCAGGATTGACTCTTGGTGCCTTCGCCGTCTTGGGCAGAGTCTTCGACGTTGAAGACCCAGGCCTGCTCGTCGCCTGTTTCATATCTTCGGCGCTCGTGGCCCATCTCTTCGGGGAGGCCATCACATGCACCTATGTGGGTATCCCTGCCGAGGATGTCGTTTCTGTTCTGCCAGCACATCGATTGGCGAAGGCGGGGCTCGGGGCGGTCGCGGTGCGTGCGTCTGCGGACGGTGCTCTCGCCGGACTTGTGCTCTCATCAATCCTTCTCATCCCGCTCTGCTGTGTCATGGGCTGGCCTCTCGGGCTGTACCCTTCTTTGAGGAAGATCATGGGCGTTTTCATGATCCTTCTTTCCGCGCGGCTCATTGTCGCCGAAGGATATCCGCGTCTGAGGACTAGGGTTGAACGCAAGCGTCCTATTATCAGGATATTGAAGGCGAGTCTGGTATTCCTCGCGGCCGGACTTCTTGGATGCATGGTCTTGTCGTCTCGATATTACTCGGCGCCACTTCCAGATCTACCGTGGCTCAGAGCAGGATTCGTGTCACCGTCCTCGCTGTTGCTCCCGTTGTTCGCCGGCCTTTTCGGGATACCGAGTCTTGTGCTCAGCATGGGTTCGAGACGCGCCTATGACGTTCAGGCCGGCTTACTGCCCCGGGTGACGCTCAAGATCGGATCACGAGACTTCGTGCTCACTATGCTCGGTGGCTCTATGGTCGGTTGGATGCCCGGGATGACCTCGGGATCGTCGGTCTCAGTCTGCGCGCCCAACATGCAGGAGACATCGGGAGATGAAAACGTGCGCAGCTCCTGTCGCTTCATCTGGCTCTATTCATCGATATCGGCGTCAGGGACGGTCTTCGCTCTCGGGGCCCTCTTCGTGATATTGCGCGCCAGGAGCGGTTCGATGGACGCCGTGTCGGCTTTCCTCGGGTCTGTTGATGGTTCGAACTCGTGGCTATCAGATATCGGGCTGATGTTGACAATACTGTTCTCGATGCTTGTAGCTGCCGTCATATCCAGGTGGGCGATTGACCTTCTGATGACGCGGCTGTCAAACCTGGGAAGGGTTCTTTGTTCCAGGGAGCTCGCTATCACTTCGCTCGCATTCGTATGTTCGCTCTCGACGGTCCTGACCGGTACGAGAGGGGCGCTCGTGATGTTCACGGCCGCTATGCTCGGCCTACTCCCTCCATTGATTGGCGTCCGAAGGATTCAACTCATGGGCTGTCTGCTCGTGCCAATCAGCATCATGTTCATCGAGAATATGATGAGCCAGAGCTGAAGAGCAAGAAAGAAAAAAGATGTTACAAGAGGAAGGGGAGCTCGCCTTTCTCCCCCCAATTGCAGTACCCGGTTTGGCGCTACTACCGTGGCCTGGTTAGTAGTCCTATTCGGACATAGGCCACGGATCAATATCGAGCGCCTTTGGGCCTCCTGCCCAAGGCGGCCTCCCTTCCTCCTTTATCGTGAGATCTTTGCCTGTCGTCGTGTTATCGATGTGCCAGGCCTCGATGACGTCCATACCATCGTCGTTCTCTTGCATCTCTCCTGTCACGTTCACCCAGTCTCCGATGTGGACGAAATCAGTTATGTTGACTTCCTTCCACACCCAGTACCACCAGGGTCCGAGCTCGACCAGTGTGTCGTTGTCGATGACGAACGCTGACACCTTCATTTCCGCGGGAATCTTGTGCTTGTCGTTCAGGGACATGATTCTCGCGTCCTCAGTCTCATCCTCATCGACATCATCGACGTCGTCCGCATCATCGGTTTCGTCCTCGTCGTCTATGTCGTCAGTCTCATTATCGTCATCGAAGTCGTCAGCGTCGTTCTGATCATCGTCCGTGTCCTCGTCGTCATAGGCGAAGGCCGTGACCTTGCCTCGGATTGTCACGAGGTTGTCGTGCGGACTGTCGTGCGCTGTCAAGGCGATTGCCACCGGCGCCGCCCCTCCTAGCGCTAGGGCAACGACTATCAGGGCTGACATTGCGTACTTAGAATCGAACGTTTTTCTCTCCCCTCGCCGTTCGTACTGACTCCCCCATTTCTATATCATGCTATATAGCATTGTCGGGGGTCGCATTGAATCATTTTTGATAATGTTCGAACAATGCCTACCGAGGGTTCCGAGCCCCGAGAATATCCGAGAGATGCTCCTTGTCGTAACCGAACGGCAAGAGCAACCCCTCGACCCCTCGGAGGAGAAGATCGACGTAAGCTTCGATGTCGTATGCCTCGTTTCCCGAGAGGAAAGAATCGATCTTCACGCGCTTGTTGTGGTCCTTACTCCTGCAATCTAGTATGAGGTATCTCACACCCTCCCCCGGGTTGACGTCGAACCCCCTCTCGTCGAGCTGCATGAGCGCCGCGACGTTGTCGTTGAACTGCTCGTACTCGTCAAGCGACTGTGAGATGCTCTTCGTCATGAGAAGCTTGTTCAACGGAACGGTTCCAGAGCGCAGGGCCTCGACGTATTCGCCAGCGATGTCCAGCGCCGACGGCACGAGATCGATGAACTGCTGCGCATCCGCAGCCTTCGAGAAGTGCTGGAGCATCTCGTTCTGCATGTCCTTGACGAGCTCGGTCGTATCCCGCTTCCTCAGCTCGATGCCTCTCACCTTGAGCTTGCTGTCCTCGAAGAGGCCGTAGTATCTGTTCAGGACTCCCACCCCGTGCGTCCTCCCAGGGAGGAATACGATCCACTTGTAGATCCCCTCTGGTTCTAGGGGTATGCCGATGTGCCCGGAGACGTGTTCGCATAATTTTTCAGGATCCCCATTGCCCTTGAGCCAGAGCGAATCCACGATTCCGTGCAGGATCTCGTACCCGTGGGCCTCCGCTATCTCGGACGCCTGGAGCATGATCTCCCTTCCGTAGGCCGTGATTGATTCGTGGCACTCTATCCTCCCGAACCTTGCATTCCTGTATCCCGTGTACCCGAAGCAGTTGTGCGTGAGCACTCCGTTGGCTAGCGCGAAAGCGTGAAGAGGTTCCGACACTCCCAGGCAGTATACGAAATCTCCAGTCGGTCTGGCTCTTCTCACTGATTTCACTCGGACGCTCGAGACGCATCGGTCCTTCCGCGATTGTCTGCTGTAGAGCGGCAGCAGCACGGGCAGGCTATCCCCTTTCGCCAATCGATCGGCTCTCATGAGCTCTAGCCCGTCTCCTCGGAATACATAGCATGGGTGATCCGGCGTGAACCTCAGCATGCTCTCGCCGATATCCAGCTCTATGATCCTCTCTGGTGCGGGGAACTTGAAAACCTTAGTGACGCTCTTGAGGCTTGGTTCGAGATGCTGGTCGACGCCGAACACTTCGAGGTCATCGAGGATGGTGAATTCGCCTGAAGATTTCCGCGCGTACCTCTCGACTATATCGTCGACTGGGCGGACATCGAACCTCCCGCGCCTGCGGAAAGGTATATCTGTCCCGGAATCGAGACAGGTCACCAAGAGCCATTTCAGGACGCTCACTCGTTCCTTGTACGCCTTCGTGTCTCCGATCCCGGCCCTTACTAGTTTCTTGAGCGTGGTCCTGCGTTCGACCACGGGCTTCAGCACCCTCGGTATCAGGCCAACATGCTTGTCGCAGATGTTGTACCCGAGCACGGGGACCCTGCGCGTCGGCTCGGGGCAGCAAGAGCACATGATAGTCTCGGGGGAGATGTTGAACCGGGCCATTATGTTCGGATATAGCGATGTGAAATCGACCTCCAGGACATGGTCGTGTATACCGACCCTTGGCTCGTAGATGAAGCCGCCCCTGTCGGCTATCACGAGTTCCTCGGCGGTCTTGAACTGCTCGGGCAGGTTCTTCTTCCACATGATGACGCAGCCGTCTTTGATGGCCTGGTTGACCTCCATGGCGCTTATCGCGCTCCCTGGGGAGAGCCGCGAGAGTTCCTGGACGGGCACGCGGGAGATGCGGGACAGGTCCGTGAGCCCGTTCAGCCCGCTCTCCATGTACATGAACGAAGTCGAGCGGTCGATGTGTATCCTGCCACGGAGCTTGTACGACGGGGGCTTGTACTTGATCTGGCCGTATGTGAAGTAGGACTTGCCTTTCCTGCCCGTCCGCCGGTCGTCTTCGTCCCTGCCCAGCTTCAGGTTCTTGATCCCCGCGCGCCTCGCCCTTTCGTAGAGATACGGGATTCCGAAGGCATCCCCGTCGTCCGTGTAGACAACGTCCGGGTCGGCCTCTTCGATCGCCTCCTCTATCCCCCTCAGAACGCTTTCCTCGTCCCCGTCCACAACGTACCCGCCGACCTTCGCGGAGAGCAACTTGTCGTCGAATGTCGGGATACCGCGCTTATTCTCGGGGAAGACGCTTAGCTCAGTGCTAGAGAGCGGGGGCGGGTCGTAGTCGATCTTGTACGGGTCGTCAATCATGCGCGGCTTCGGTCTGAACTCCAGCAAGCCCATCGGGAACAGGTCCTTTTCGACGAAATACCGCTGGCTGAAACGCAAATCTACGTTGAAGAGCGAGTAATCCTTGTACTTCCCCCGGTTGTCGATCGTGTGCGCGACCTCCTCGACCTTAGAGTAGTCGCGTATGGTTACTGAGAGGACCTCTCTCGGGTCCTCCCCCAACCATGTCTGCTTCATCTCCCGCTCCGTGCCCTTGACGGCCTTCAGGATCGGGAGCGCCTTCTCAAGGTCGTCGAGCTTGTCGAGCGAGGAATGGACGTATATCTTCGGCAGGAACGATCTGTCCACTATTCTGTGGGCACCCTTCCTGGTCTTAGTCCAGTACACGATCGAGTTTGTCTCGTAACTCGGGTAGATGTCGATGAGCCAGCCTCTCATCCTTCGGCTTCACCGCTCCTGAGCGCCCCATCATGTTCCCCGTTCACGTCCTTCTCATCTTCGAACTTCTTCTTCAACTCCAAGAGTTCCTTCTCGTGCTCGAGCAGCATCGACAGGAGCGCTGACTCCGTGGGGTCGAGACTGATCGCGTAGGTTGACGCGGAGGCGTGCAGCCTCGCTCTGTTCATCAGCGAGTCGAACGCCTCCCTGTCCCCGCCCCTCAGGGCCCTTCTGAAATCGTTCCACTGCTGGGCCATCGCTTCAAGCGCCAAGCGGTAGGTAGGCACGGTCCTTCCCGTTAGAATCCCCCCTGAACTCGTCCAGCGTGGTCTGGTTCCATGGGACTGGATAGAAGAGCAGCTCTCGGTCCCGCCCTGGAAGCCTGAACAGCAACCCGTCTTTCCTGGTGCGCACCTGCAGAACCAAGTTCGAGTGCTCGTACAGCAGGTTCGAGAGCAACGGGCTCGGGCGCGCTGGATGATGGGTGTTGTTCGTCAGTATGGAGATGGTCTCGTGCTCCTTCGTCACCTTCGCGACTTTCTCCAGGCATCTCCTGAGCAGCTGGTGCGACTCCATCCATTTCATGTCCTTGTCGAGGAACATCTCGGTGATCGATGAGACAATCACGAGCGCCGGAGCGACCCTCTCCACCTGCTCCTCCAGCTTCTCGTCTATGAGCGAGACGAGCTGGTACGCGGTGAAGGCCCGGGATATGTTCACCCTGGAGAGTATGTCCCTCTTGTCCAATCTCAGCCGCTTGCAGATGGAGCTCATCCCGTAGGGATCGACGGCATTGCCACCGTCGATCCAGACGACCTCCTCATCGAACTCAGATATCGCTCGGACGCAGAGAAGGTGCAGGAGGCTCGTCGAGTAGCTGTTGTCGCTGTCGAACAGATTCACCTGGGCCGAGCGGAGCCCTCCCGTGAGCTCGTCTAGCTGAAGTACGGATGTCTTGAGGACCCTCTCATGGAGAAGCGATGTCGAGTCGACTATGTTGATCAGCGGTTCCTCGATGGCGGCAGTCCTCTGAAAGCTCAAGCGATGTCACCGGCATTCGAAATATCTCCAGTCTTGGAGTTAAACCGCTACAGGGGGGAGCATGGTGAAACTAGTGCGGACGATAAAATCCAGTAGCCCCAAGGCCTGGCGAAGAGTGCTATCCAACTGACTTCCTGTGGAAATGGTGAGTTAATGTTTAAGTACACTAAGGACGCTCTTCGAATAACAGCCCCCAGGCTAACGAGGTTTGTAGGGAAGGGACTGAGGAAAATGAGCTCTAGAGGGTCTTCTAGACGACCGCCTGCACATCCGAAACAGGCACCTGCTCGAAGGAAATACTCGGAGCAGGTGGAATCCGCTGAGGTCAGGCGGTCAAGGAGGGCCGCGATACTTCAGCTCAGGCTCGGCCGGTTGGCTCACGTGATAGGAATCGCCTCTGGGCTCGCGCTTGCGCTCACTGCTCTATTCTCCTACGGTGTCGTTAACTGGGATTTCTTCAGCGGCCTCACGAACCTCGTCGAGTTATTCAAATGGTTCATCCCACTCGCGACGGGAATCATCGTCGCTGCCATCGTTCTCTGGATCAAGTGGGACCCGTATGTGGCGGACAGGGCGGAACCGCACTTCGTCATGACCGTAGCGGCGCTTGTAGTCCCCGCATTCCTTGCGTTCCTCATAATACTAGACGAGTACAACTACGTCAATATCGGAGCCCCCAACTGGCTCTATCCTGCCTCGCTTCTGGGAATATGTCTGACCGAGATATCACTCGCGATGACGTGGGAGGGCACGAGCACCCGCCGGACGATAAGCATCCTCGCCGCGATCTTCCCGCCTATACTGCTCTCGTTCCCGGTCCTGTTCGAGTTCCAGCCCGAGGAGCTCGCGAGGATCCTGCCGATGGCATATCTCGGCAGCGCGATCGCCATCCAGCTCAGCGGTTCCATGCTCCACATCATTTCGAGTTCAACCTCAGTGCAGCAGCGCGAGGTGCTCAGGGCCAGCGACGGAAAGTTGAAGGAACAGCTGCTCGAGATCGACAGGAAACGCGAGGCGCTCGCCTACAAGGAGTACGCGCTCAGGTCTCGGGAGTCGGAGCTGGAGGCCTACGAGAAGAAGCTCGCGGACGAGATGAGCCTAATAGAGGACCACAAGAAATCCGTGATTTCCTCCGAGACCGAGATAGACCAACGTTTGCAAACCGTGCGGGGCGAGAGGGAAAGGCTCTCGAACCTCGAATCGAGCATGGAGGACGAGCGAGAGGCAGTCAAGATGAAGCTCGCCGAGGTCGAGGTCCAGAGGAGGGAGCTCGACAAGCGGGCAAAGGAAGTAGTCACGAAGGAGCAGGCCATCTTTGCGAAGGAGAAGGAGGCCAGCAGGTTTATCCTGGAGGCCCAGGCGAGGGACCGCGAGATCAAGAACAGGGTGGCCGAGGTCCAGGCGGAAGAAGCCGCCATCGAGCTGAAGCGCAAGGAGATCGACAACCTCAAGGCCGCCCTTGCCGCAAAAGAGAGGCAGATCTCCGCTCGCGAGAGCTCGCTCGATGTGAAATCTCTCGAGGCCGGGGCAGCACGGGAGCAATTGGGCAAGGTCGCGGCCGAGAAGTCCATGATCAAGACGCTGGAACAGCAGCTCCTGCAGAGGCAGCAGGCCGTTAGCGACAAGGAGATGGCGCTGAGGACCGCCGAGGAGGAAATCAAGAAGAAGGCCGAGCGTGCGGACAGGCTCATAGCACGTGCCGACAAGCAGATGAACGAACTTGTCGACAAGGAATCATCAATTCTTGCGCGCGAAAATGCGCTCGCGGACAAGGAGTCTCTACTCAAGGGTCATCTGCAGGAATTCGACTCCCAGATGGAGGATGTCCAGCGCGTGAAAGTGACTCTCTCAGACAAGGAGAAGCAGTACCAGGACCTCCTTACGTCGACTCGCGGCAAGCTGGGCGTGATCACGAGCAAGGAGGAAGAGATCGCGCGCAAAATGGTCGCCCTCGAGAAGAGAGAGGAGAAGATCAAGGAGCTCGACGGACGGCTGAAGGCAGAGCAGGAGTCCATGAACAAGAAGCTCAGGGAATTGCTCGAGAAGGAGAAGGCCATCGAGGCTGAAGAAGAGGAGATAGGCCTACGCCACGCCGAGTTGAAGGCGATGGAGCGGGATGTGCTCGAGAGCGTCGAGAACGTCGAGGAATTCAGGGCCGAGGTTCCAGTTGACGATGAGCGCGAGAAGGTTATGGACGTACGTGAGAAGCACCTCCTGGAGAAGGAGCAGGAGATGAAGTCGCGGCTCTACTTGCGCGAGAAGGAGCTGGAGAAACGCGAACAGGCCCTGAGCGCGCACCTCAAGAAGGACATCGAGGGGATGGAGGAGTCGGTCGAGGAGGAGTACGTCGAGGAGAAGGTGAAGACCGGCGTGGAACGGATTGACGACCTTCTCATGGGCGGGATGCCTTTCGGATCAAACGTGCTGTATGTAGGCCCGCCGTTCATCGGCAAGGAGATTGGCATGCTCCTGTTCATTGAAGAGGGCCTCAAGAAAGGCGTTCCGGCGATCATCATAACGACTTCGAAACCTCCGGCAGAAATAGCGAAAGACATGGCCCCGATCCTGCCGGCGTTCGTCGAGTTCGAGCATGTCGGTTTGGTCCATTGGATCGATGCGACCGGGACGCCCATCGACACAGACGCGGGCGTCCAGACGAAAACGAACGTCATCCGGGTGACTGGGCCCGGGGACTTCAACGGGATACTAGCTGGTGTTGAAAAGTGTGTCAAGACTTTCGAGAAGCAGAAGCATCCGTACTGCAGGCTCGCGTACTTCTCGCTCTCCATGAGCATCGCGCAGGCCCAGGACAAGGCCGCGTTCCAGTTCGTCCAGACGCTCGCCGGGAGGATGAAGCTCAGCCGGTCGGTGTGCGTTTACGCCATCGAGAGGGGCATGCACACGGAGCAGCAGCAGGAATCGATACAGCATCTGATGACGGGAGCGATACAGTTCAAAACGGAGAAGACGAAGACTCTTCTGAGCATCCAGGGCATCGGCGACGTCCAGACCAGGGACTGGGTCGATTACAGGCACACGAACAAAGCCCTTATTGTCGGAGCATTTTCGCTTGAGAGGATAAGATAGTTAAGAGGGGCCGACCCTCATCGCCCGTGATGTGATGATTCAGCAGGGCAACGGCATCCTGTTGGAGATGGATGGGCGCAAGTACAGGTTCGATCCAAAACGTGTCACGCAAGATGACGTTTGCATGATATCACACGCCCATTCGGACCATCTCCCTACGTCGTTCAGGGCAACGAAAGCAGTATGTTCGAGCATCACCAGGGAGTTCGTCAAGGTGCGGACTGGCAAGGACATTGAGTGTTGTTCCGATAGACAAGTGAAAATGCTCGAGGCCGGCCACATCGCGGGTTCGAAGATGTTCCTTGTAGAAGGGGAGACCGAAGTTCTCTACACGGGAGACTTCTGCACGAGGGAGAAGGAACACACGAAGGCAGCGAAGCCGCACGGCTGTGAAGTCCTTGTCGTTGAGGCCACTTACGGTAAGCCACAATACGTATTCCCAGACCACTCAGAGATAATGTCCGCAGCCAGGGACTGGCTCGAGGACATCGTTCGCGGAGACGGGACGGCTGTTCTGCTCGCGTACCCGCTCGGGAAATCGCAGGAGTTGTCTGCAGCACTCAAGGGACTTCCTCTTCTGCTTCACCCGACCATCGCGGAGAACAACCGCATCCTGAAGAAGCACGGCTACAGTCTCGCTACTGATGAGTTCGTCGGGGAGAGCGCGAAGCCGCCGTTCGTCTACATCACTTCGGGCTTCGGCAAGGACTCCGCGCGTGTCGAGTCCCTGAGGAAGCACGGCGCGAAGACAGCCGCGTTCTCAGGCTGGGCTCTGGACCGGGAATTCATGTTCCAGTCTCGGGTAGATGAGGCCTTCCCCCTATCGGACCACTGCGGATTCAACGAGTTGATGGAGTTCGTGAGACAGTGCAGGCCGAATCAGGTCCTCACGACGCACGGATACACTAAGGAGCTGGCCATGCATATCAGGAGGAACTTCGGCATACAGGCGCAGCCGCTCGTGGCCAGACAGAGAACGCTCGACCACTTCTGCTAGTCTTCTTGTCTCGAGGACTTCCACGACCTCTCGTATGTCCCGGGCTGCATCAGAACCCTCGAGACATCGACCGCGAATCCTTCCGACCTTTTCATAATCTCATCCGAGGTCATAAGGGCCTGTCCGAGACCCACGCCTTCCCCGCTCAGCGTCAACACCGCGACGGTCTGACCTCTTTGGATTCCGTCGTCCAGCGTAACTACCCCAGGTATCGCCAAGTCCGCCCCATGACAGATCGCGTCCACCGCAGAATCCTTGATTTCCAGCTTCGGCAGGTGCGCAAGCAGGACCTCCTTGGGCAGGAGCATCTTCCTGAGCTCTGTGCTGTTCCCGGCCTTGTGGTTCTCCACCGCGTCTCTGAGATCGTGAAGGGAATGTGCGCCATCCTCTGTGAGCGTCGCCGCTCTAGTCCTTCTGAGGTCCTGCAGGTGCGCCCCAATCCCCAGTGCGTCCCCGATGTCCACGCACAGGCTCCGGATGTAAGTGCCCGCCTCGCAGTCAACCTTGAACAGGACATCCCTGTCCGCGATCTCCAGGGCCTTGAGCGACTCTATCCTTCGGGATCTCAGCTCCCTCTTCACGGCAGAGCGCATGGGTGGGGTCTGAAAGATCTCATCCGTGAACTCCTTGAGGATATCATCCAATCGCTTAGGGTCGATGTTTCCGTGCATCCTCATGACGCCCACATAGGCCTTCGTTCCGATGTGGAGCGAGTCCATCGCGCGGACCGCGCTCCCCAGTCCGATTGGGAGGACGCCCGTGACTCTCGGGTCCAGCGTGCCCCCGTGAGCGGACTTGGTGGCGCCCAGCATCTCGCCGACCCAGCTCGTGACC
>Ga0315268_10004638_pt1 | contig 14898 bp, 20 predicted proteins | sample C1_top_MG_FD_204535 | JGI IMG/M metagenome (GOLD analysis project Ga0315268, IMG submission 204535) | Sediment microbial communities from Yellowstone Lake, YNP, Wyoming, USA - C1_top | ecosystem: Environmental > Aquatic > Freshwater > Lake > Sediment | place: USA: Wyoming | collected 2017-08-01
GAGGGTTGCTCAAAATTCGGCTTTTTGAAAAATAGATAGCAAGCGTTCTTTGACAATTGGGTTATTTCTCCAAAAGATATTTTAAGAATCCTCGTATGTATCTGGCTTTATCGCTTTGTTTGGCTTTGACAGCAGCAATAGCGATAGCCAATATGCTTATGTGAGCTAATGTGCAATGGTTAGCCACTGCATTTAGTCTTGTAAGTATGGGTTGCTGCATATAAAAGCTAAGCAGCCGGGAGAAGCCGCGTTCATCTCCGGAGCGCATCCTGTAAATTCTCTTAAAATACTCAGATTTAGGGCTGATGGCGTCAAGCCTGTAACTTTTGTCCACTCTTACATAGGCATAGCATCCGCCTTTAGAGAATTTAGGATGATTTACAGGACAGGTATGGTTATGTTTATCGGCAAAACTTTTTGAGTGGGTAATCGGGCAGACAAATTTTTTTCTAATCCTGCCTCGGTCTTTGAATTTACCCCATGGATACATCTCAAATCCGGCAATACAGACCCTGGTGTTATGAGCAGTGAGCTTAATATCTTGTTTTCTGGACCTGGGATTAATGGGGATGAAGTCTTTAGCCTTCAGGACGCACCGTATATATTTACGAATATGCTCTGAATCGTAAGCGGCGTCAGCAATAACCCCTTTGGGCTTTAGCTTTAAATACTCCTTAAGTTCTTTAAAAGACGGGATGATTACCTTGCAGTCAGGCACATTGGCAGGCAAGGTGTTCTCGAATATAGGTAACTCGCTCAGTGAATCAAAGATAACGTGATTACGATAACCCCAGAAGTAAATGATCCTTTTTTCGGTTTTATTATTGGAAGGGGATCGAAACAAATCTAACTGTTGCTCTTTGGAATTGGATTTAATTTTCTGCAGCGACATAAAGCCCAATCGCGCATCAGGATCTCCTTGGGGGAATTTGGTTTTGTCAAATTTTCCCTCGACGAAGACCTTAGGGTTATTTTGCTTAACCCAGGCGACAATAGGCGTTGAGTCTATCGAAAGATATTTGCCGTTAATAACGCCTGATTTAACAAGGGTTTTAATCTGTTGCTTACGAATATCCTGCAGCAATGCATTAGGTGTTTTATGCAAGAATTCTTCAAAACGATGCCGAGAGGGTAGGCGTTTATCAAAACCTAATATGTAGGATATACCCAGGTTAGTGGATAGCTCGAAAGCTAATTCCGACAATGTTTTTATAGCTTTGAGATTCTTATAGATAAGGGCGCGGAATATTGCTTGGCGGCAAAAGGGTTTTCTGCCGCGTTTAAGCAGCTGTTCTTTGATAATAGATAAATCAAGATGTTCAAAGACGGACTCATAAAGGTCGAATCTGGCAGGATAGAATAGAAGTTTTTCTCTTGAGAAATTAGGCATTATTGGCCTCCTGTAATTTTGAGCAAACCCTGCGTAAATAAGGGTTATTTTAAGATATTACAGGAGGGTTGAGGTGAAGTCAAATAAGACGACAAATTGAGCAATAAACACAAGGTATGCTCAAAATAAAAAGTTCACCTCCACCGGTAAATTTAAGGCTTAAAAAGCCGTTAAAATCAACAAAAATGTTACAATCCGCTTATTTTTCCGACGAGAGAATAAGTGGAGGTGAGAATAAATATAACAGGAAAGGTTGCTCGACGAGAAAATTATTTTGAGCAACCCTCAAAATTCTGAAAGGAGGTGAAATAAGATGAAGAAGTTAATTTTATTAGGGCTAGTGCTTAGTTTTGCGGCATCTTTGGCTTTTGCTCAAGAAACAGCTCAGACTGCCACCCTTACATTGAAGGGCGACATTATCGACAATAAGTGTGCTGGTTCCCAGACCGCGGAAGGACTAGCTGCATTTGTCAAGACGCACACTAAGGAATGCACTCTTCTTCCGGAATGCGCAGCCAGCGGCTATGCCATATTTACTGACGGCCAACTTTTAAAATTTGATAAAGACAGCAGCATGAAAGTGGAAGAATTCTTGAAGCAAGCCGACAGCAAATTACAGGTGGTAGTGGAAGCTAAAAAAGCAGGCGAAGAATTAAGTCTGGTATCTATCCAGAACCAGGAATAATCCCCGCTTTATAAAAATAAAAGGGACGGTATATTTTTTACGCCGTCCCTTTTTAGTTAATGGTAAAAAATTATATTGATTTATTCATTATTAGTAGTAGAATTATAACTGAAATATAATAATCCGGGAGTAAGTAGGGAAAAGATGGTGATTGTATTCAAAGCGGAAAATATCGGGTTTCATGTTCAGTTTAATGAAAATCCCACGGCACAGGACATTGTCAAAAATTTACCGTTAGAAGGCACTGTCAAGAAGTGGGGTGATGAGATTTATTTTGACACGGGTATTAAGGCAGTATCGGATGGTAAAACCGTGGATGTAAATGTGGGTGATGTTGCTTATTGGCCGGAAGGTAAAAGTATTTGCGTATTTTTTGGCCCTACCCAGGCAAGCGTGGGAGATAAACCTGTCCCGGCGAGTCCGGTCGTAATTATCGGAAAGACCTTTGCTTCTTCCGATGAGCTTCGAGAAATAAGAGAGGGCGAAGAAATCAGTATTTTTATCGTTACCAAGAGAGGCCCTGAAGACGCGAAGACCCCCTATGAAGAAGATAACAGAAAATTAAGCCAGGCAGAAATAGATGAACTGGTAAAGAAATTATTAGCGGAGAAAAGACGTTTTTCCGTCGCAGGTGGCTGAGTTTAAGGACAAGACTAGTTACGGGGCGACTCTTATAGATAGGAGTTGCCTTTTTTGTTTATGGAGAGAGTTGTTAAAATAATTAAGCTGGTTCAGGGACAGATAAGAAGCTTTAGAGTCCCTATAGTAACTGAAGTTTCAGAGAAAAGGAATCCTTTCTTAGTGTTGGTTTCCTGTATTTTAAGTTTACGCACCAAAGACAAAATTACTCAAGGAGCAAGCCAAAGATTATTCAGGGTCGCAGACAATCCCAAAAAGATGTCAAAATTGTCTGTATCGAGGTTAGAAAAAATAATTTATCCTGTAAATTTTTACCGCAACAAAGCCAAGGCTATTTTGGATATAACGAGAAGGATAATCGCGGATTTTGATGGCTTGGTTTCGAATGATCAGGAGGCGTTACTTAACTTTAAGGGCGTGGGAAGAAAAACCGCCAACCTGGTCTTAGGATTGGCCTTTGGTATACCGGCAATCTGCGTGGATACCCATGTGCACAGGATTTCTAATCATTTGGGCTGGGTAAGGACAAAAATGCCGCAGGAAACCGAGGAGGCATTAAAAGAGATTATCCCTAAAAGATACTGGATAGATTTGAATACCGTTTTAGTGACCTTTGGTCAGAATATCTGTTTACCGGTTTCTCCTTTCTGCAGTAAATGTTATATCGGAAGATATTGTAAGAGGATAGGGGTGAAGAGGTGGCGCTGAAGATTATCAGTTTGTGGTAAGTATAATTGGTGAATAAAAATATAAATTTAAGGTAAACCTTTTTGGTTGGTTTTACGTCTAAGAAGTAGAAGGTCAAACCAAAAAGGAGGTTAAAAATGAAGAGAAAACTAAGTATCATTTCAATGGCAATCTTAAGTTTAGCTGTTTTGCCGGTAATTGCTTTTGCCGAAGAGGCAGCACGAACCCCACCGGGAATTAGCCAGCAGGAGGAAATACCGGGACAAGGGCTACATAAAGGCTGGGAGCAGGGAAAACATAAAGGCTGGAACAAAGAAGAAATAATTAAGCTTAAGAACGAAAACCCGGAAAAATTCCGCCAGTATATGCAGCAAAGGAAAGAAAAGATTCGCCAGCAACTGGAATATTTGAAGCAGAATGAACCGCAGAAGTATGAAAGGATTATGAGGGAGTTTAAGACAAGGCGTATTGCCGCGCTCAGAAGGTTAAAAGAAGAGAATCCCGAGAAGTTTAAAGAAATCATGGGAAGACGAAAGAAAATATTAAAGGAGCGGCTGGAGAGGTTAAAAACCGAAGATCCGGAGAAATACCAGAGGATAATGCAACACATAGAAAAAATTCAGGAATTGAAGCGCTTGAGAAAAGAAAATCCCCAAGAGTTTAAAGAATACATTAAAAACCACCCTAAGCTCAGGGATAGGATAAAGGATAGAATAGACCGCCGGGAGGATATAAGGGATAAAAGAGAGGATGTCCGGGATAAGAGAGAAGATATTCTGGATAAAAAGGAAGACATACGGGATAGAGCTGAAGATAAACAGGACAGAAAAGAAGATATTCGCGATAGAGATTTTCCCGGAGGATATGATAGAGGCCGCCCCGGTTTAAATAAACATTAGAGTAATTATGTCAATAGAAATTGATATTGATAAGGAAAAAGCGCTCATCATGCGTATGAAACAGAATGAGCGCTCGGCGTTTGATGAATTGGTCTGTATTTACCGAAATAAAGGTTTCGCCGTTGCCTATAATTTTGTGGACAACCCGGAAGATGCCAAGGATGTTTTACAGGAAACATTTATCAAAGTTTACCTGAACATTAAAAAGTTTAAAGAACAGGCTAAATTCTCAACCTGGTTTTATCGAATTGTTGTAAACTGTAGTTTAGATTTTTTAAGGAGAAGAAAAACGATGCGCAAGGTCTTTACACAAAATTTACTCGATGAGGAAGGCAAAGTTCAGCAGTTTGAGGATAAACGTTATGAGCCTGGAAGGATTCTTATGAATGAGGAACTAAGCAGTGTTTTAGATAACTGTATTTCAGAATTACCGGAGAAGCAAAAAGTATGTTTTATTCTGAAACACCAGAATGGATTGTCTAATCAGGAAATTGCCCGGGTTTTAAAATGCACCATTTCCACGGTAAAGGTGCATCTTTTCCGGGCAGTGCGGAATTTACAGGAAAAACTTTCCGGTTACCTTAAAACAGAAGGAGGGTGAGATGTTTGAGTGTCTTTTTGTAAAGAGGAAATTATACGATTATATAGATAACAGCCTCTCTGAGGAAGAGAAAATAAGGGTGAAAGCACACTTGGATGTTTGTCTTGATTGTCAGGGAAAAATTAAACAGATGGAGAGCTTAATTAGGCAGTCCCAGAGAAAAAATATTCCCCAGCCCTCGGATGATTTCTGGCATAACTTTAAAACAGAGTTAGACCAAAAACTTAATCAAAAGTTGGTTCCAGAGTTTAATCTTAAAACCAGGTTCTCTTATCGCTTAAAACCCGCTTTTGCTTTTTCCTTAGCTTCAGTAATTATCGTAGTGATAACAATGTATTTCTATTTACACAGCAGGCCTGTTTTTCTAGCTAAAGAAGATACGGATTTAATCGAAGAAATGAATTTCTGGGAAGAAATCGCCCCTGGCTCCCTACTCAACGGCAATGAAGAGGTTATCATAGAAGAGATGGAGAGCCTTTCTTCTACATAGAAAGTAGTAACCCGCCTAATCAGAAAATCTATTGCCTACAATTTGGCCTTGTGATACCATAAAATTATGGTTAAGACCAGAATAATAGCTACGCTGGGTCCTGCCTCAAGCAGCCAGACAATTTTAAGAAAAATGATGCTTGCGGGTCTGGATGTGGTCAGGCTTAATTTCTCCCACTCTAACCTCAAGGAGCATCTCTTTAGAATAAATTTAATCCGGCAGTTAAATAAGAACTACCGCCGACGCATAAGAATATTAGGGGATTTGGAAGGATATCGTATCCGCATCGGCAGTTTAAAGAAGCCCTTTGAGCTTAAGAAAAACCAGATTGTCTATTTGACGCAAGAACAGGTTACCGCAGAGCCTCCGGTTATTTCGTTTGATTATCATGGGGATTCAAGAGATATCCGTCTTGGCCAGCATATTTATATCGACGACGGCAACCTTGCGTTAATTGTAGAGAGACATCAAAAAAGGAGTATGAAGTGTCGGGTAATTGTAGGCGGGATGCTTAAAGAGCATAAAGGAGTAAATATCCCCGACGGCGGTTTAAAATTCAGCGGACTTACGAAAAAAGATAAAGAAGATATAATTTTTTGTGTTAAAGAAAAGGTCGATTTTATCGCCCAGTCTTTTGTGAGGACAAAAGAGGATATCCTCAAGATTAAGGATTTAATCAGAGATGATTTAACCAGAATAAAAGTTATCGCCAAAATTGAAAACCGCCGGGGCATTAAGAATATTGACGAGATAATTGAAGTTTCAGACGGGATTATGATAGCCCGCGGCGATATGGGCGTGTCTATTCCTATATATGAAGTGCCGGTGGTGCAGAAGGAAATTATCAGGAAGTGTAACCGTGCGGGTAAATTTGTCATTACCGCTACCCAGATGCTGGAGAGCATGACTGATAACCTGCTTCCTACGCGGGCTGAGGTGAGTGACGTGGCAAATGCAATTATTGACGGTTCGGATTATTTAATGCTTTCTGCAGAAACCGCTGTCGGGCGATATCCGGTGGAGTCTGTGCGGATGATGAACCAGGTTATCAAATTTACGGAACGGTACTTGGGTTCGCAGGCCGGGGGTTTAAAAGCAATATGATACAGAGAGGCATTGCGACATTTACCTTAGATTACGGCAAATGCCCAAGGTGGCTTTTTGATAGAATGGTCAAGCTGGGCAGGGAAATGGTCTGGGTGATTACCCGGGAATACGGCCCTGATGAGTTCATCCGGAGAATTGCAGACCCGGTCTGGTTTCAATCTTTAGGGACGGTGCTTGCTTTTGATTGGAATGCTTCCGGGCTGACCACTATTCTTACCGCAGCTTTAAAAGAGGCGATACGGGGAAATGAAAGAGGTTTGGGGCTTTTTATCTGCGGCGGCAAAGGTAAAACTTCACGCAAAACACCGGATGAAATAATGGATTGGGGCAATATCTTAAGTTTACCGGCGCCCAAAGTAGATAACCTGGTGTACAACTCTAAGATGGCAGCAAAAGTGGACAGCGCCCTCGTCCAGGATGGCTTCCAGATTTACCATCACAGTTTTTTCTTTTCCAAAAACGGCGCCTGGGCAGTTGTGCAGCAGGGAATGAATACCGTAAATCTTACTGCCCGCAGATATCACTGGTATTCCGAGAAAATTACGGATTTAGTCTGCGAGCCGCATTCGGGGATTATCAGTCAGATAAGAGTTCCGGCTTTAAATCTTACTGCCCAGGAGAGCACAAACACGCGTAAGATAAGCACGGAATTGGTGCAGGGAAATTATCAGGGCCTGATGAAGGATATAGAGATTATCCGTAAGTATTCCTCTTCGCTGTCACAGATGGTTTCTTTAAGGCAGGGACAGGCGCAGGTGAACCTGCTGCATCTGGAGAATAAAGAATTCCACCGCCATCCGGTTTTAACCGAAAATTTTTCCAAGAGCAAATATTTAGAAAGGATTCTGAATAAGGTCTGTGAAACAAAACCCGCAACTTACGAAGAACTCCTGGCGCAGGAAGGTGTTGGGCCAAAGACAATGAGAGCGCTCAGTTTAGTCTCGGAGGTTATTTACGGAGCAAAGCCGTCATATGAAGACCCGGCGCGTTATTCCTTTGCCCACGGCGGGAAAGATGCCACGCCTTATCCGGTTGACCGCAGGACATATGACGAATCGATTGCATTCTTCTCAAGAGTTGTGCAGAAAATGAGACTTTCTTTTACGCAGAAGAGGGCAATATTAGCGAAACTGGCCAGATAAAAAAATGAACCCTGCACCTTCTTGTCAAGGTGTGGGGAGAAAATGCAGAGGAAGGCGGGGTGAAAGTAAAAATTTATTACCATCATACGGATTGCGGGGGAGTGGTCTATTATGCCACGTACCTGGAATTTCTGGAAGAGGCACGGACCGAATTTCTCGCTGAGAAAGGACTGGATTTTAAAAAACTTAGCGGAGAAGGAAAATTTTTTGTAGTTGCCCGCCAGGAAGTAGATTATAAATCACCTGCCTATTACGGCGATATCCTGGAAATATATACCCGGCTTAATGCTGTCAAGGGGGTGCAAGTTGATTTAAGCCACCAGATAAAGAATGAGTCAGGTGTAACTGTTATAGAAGCGCGCACGGTATTGGCTTTTGTAGACAAGGAATTTAAACTTTTCCGTATCCCCGAAGATATACGCAAGAAAATCGAGAGTGATTAGAGGATAAAACAAACATGCTTAACCGCGAAGAGATAGAAAGGTTAATAAAAGAAATTAAGTTAATCAGCGGATTTATTAATTTAGAGGCCCAGCTTACGCCTAATGGGTTTGATTTGACTGCCGGAAAAGTTTTTGAATTTGATACTCCAGGGGCTTTGGATTTCTCCAACAAGGAAAGAAAGCTTCCTGAGGGGAAAGCGCTATTGCCGCAAAAAGAGAATCCGCAGGATAAATTCGGCTGGTGGCATATTAAACCCGGCGTGTATAAAATTATTACCAATGAAACGGTGAATTTACCTAAAGATTTGATTGGTATTGCCTTTTCCCGCAGTTCGCTTCTGAGAATGGGCGCGTTTACCCAGAACGGAGTCTGGGATGCGGGGTTTAGCGGCAGGAGTGAATTTATATTAGTGGTGGGCAATCCTTTTGGTATAAGACTGAAAGAGAATGCCAGGGTTATTCAACTTATGTTTACTAAGATTACGGAAACAGAACGCGGATACGAGGGGGTTTTTCAGAACAAGTAAGAAAGAGTAAAGGTCACAAAGTCAGTGCGCAAGCCTCCCCGGAGGGGACAAGGTAAAACTGGCAACTACTGGTGACGTGGTGACATGGTGTCTTGGTGACGACGATAATACAAACTTGAGGTAATATGGAACTAATAGTCGAAAAATTAAGCCGGGATGAACTAAAAAAAAGAGGGGTATTCGGCTGGCCGATATGGGAAAAAGAAATTTCACGCTTTGACTGGGAATATGACAGTATCGAGGAATGCTATTTTCTCGAAGGCAAAGTGGTGGTAGAAACGCAAGACGGCCAAAAGGTAAATTTCGGCAAGGGTGATTTCGTTACTTTTCCTAAAGGCATGTCTTGTACGTGGGGTATAATACAACCGGTAAGGAAACATTACCGGTTTAAATAAGAGGGGCAATCCATGAAAGAATTTTTAGTAGGTTTGCTATTTTTATCACTGGTATTTTTATTTGCGGGGGTAGCATTTTTACTTTATCCTTTTATAATAGTTATGGGGATTTTATTGCGGTTTTTAATCATCTGCGCATTTTTCGTATTTGTTATCTGGTTCTTAGGGAAAATGATTCTTCTGCTTTGGGAAAAGATTAACAGGACATGAATAAAAATTTTAGAGCGCTCCTATTAATTATTGCGTTCTTAGCTGTTTTTGCTATTGAGGCGCGGGCCGATAAATTGTATCTTAAAAATGGCGCAGTAATCGAAGGTGTTGTAAAACAGGAAGACGCTAATTCAGTGGAGTTTGAAGTGAATATCGGGTTTGTAAAATTCAGGAAGACCGAGATAGAGCGCATAGAGAGAGCATCTTTCGAAGAGATTGCCATGATGCGCCGCAAATGGCAGGAAAAGAAAATAAGGGATGAACAGGAACGAATAGCCTGGGCCGAACAGGAAAGGTTAAGGAAGGAGCGCGCGCCTAAGGAAGTGAGATGGAACAAGGAGTCAGGCCATATAATTGTTAATGCCCTCTTGAATAAAAAAATAAATGCTACCTTGGTTGTAGATACGGGGGCCTCAGGTGTTCTTCTGTCTAAGAGTATAGGGGACAAATTGGGAATAATGACGGATAAAACCTCCGGAAAAGCAAATCCGATTGTTCAACTTACCTTAGCCGACGGCAGGAAGATAGAAGCACAGTATGTCGTTTTACAGAGCGTTAAGGTGCAGGATGCAGAGGCCTATGATGTGGAAGGGGCGATTCTTCTTGAAGATAAAGCAGGCATTGCTTACGACGGATTATTGGGGATGTCATTTCTAAATAGATTTAATTTCAAGTTTGACAACAAGCAGGAAAAATTAATCCTAGAGAAGATACAATAAAGATTTTTTGGATGAATTTATGAAATCCTACACGGAATATTTATGGTTTAATACCAAGAGCCGTCAGGAGTTTATCAATATTACGCCTCAGGTTGAGAAAGCGGTCAGAGAGAGTAAGATAAAACAAGGACTGTGTCTGGTCAATGCCATGCATATTACTTCCAGTGTCTTCATTAATGATGATGAAGACGGCTTACATCGTGATTTCAGCCAGTGGCTGGAAAAATTAGCGCCTTATGGTTTGGAGAGATACCAGCATAACTTAAGCGGAGAGGATAACGGTGATGCCCATCTAAAGAGGACGATCATGGGCAGAGAGGCAGTGGTAGCAGTTAGCGACGGAAAATTGGATTTCGGACCCTGGGAGCAGATTTTTTACGGTGAATTCGACGGTCAGCGGAAAAAACGGGTTTTGATTAAGATAATCGGAGAATGATTAGTTTTTATGACTATGTCAGAAGACAAGAAAATATTCAGAGAATTTACCTTTAGAGAAATAGCGTTAATTGTTGCAGTAGTCATTTCTTTAGGTTTAGTGTTAGTTAAAATTAACAGTTTCTTTATGGAGAATATTCTGGCGGGTGAAAAACAGACCGTAGCCGCCATTAAAGTGGGTATCGGGAATTATTTTATAGAATCGGCTACAAAAGGGAGGAGCCCTTTATCGCCTGTTTTGTTAGACGGTGCTCCAAATAATTTCGCTTCAGAGAAAAACCCGTTTTTTACCAATATTTTGGCTTATCCTGGCGTGACTTCCAAGTGGCGCAAGCTGCTCCCCACGGTTTATCAGGGGCCGGGCGAAAGTTTATATTTTTATAACCCGGTTTCCGGAGATTTTTCAGAGAAGATGATTTTGTCTGAAAAATTAATGCGTTTACTGGGTATTTCCTCAAAGAAGATTACAGGTGATTTAGTAAACCAACTGCTCACTCAATCCGTTATAATTTTTTCCGACGGGAAGAAATTAGCGGGTGGCGCTTTAGTCCTGGTCCCCAGGTTAAATGGCAAGTTTAGTTTAAAAGGGCAAGAGGTCAATGCAGAGACATTTTCTAATTTAGGCGGTGATTTACAGGCAGAGAAAATATCTGAATTATCCGCCCCGGGGCTAAAAGTAAAGTTTGGTTATTATACCACCGGACCCGCGAAAGCAGAAAAAACTCTTTATGAAATTTTTAACGGTTCGGAGCACCCCGGAGCAGTAAAATCATTTTCAATTGCTCCGGGCGAATCAGTTGGTTTTTATTCAAGCATTACGAACGATGCAGCCAATACCTATTATTCAGAAAAAGACATTAATCCGGATAAAATCAAACACTTCTGTATATACCGGAATGACGTACTGAGAAAAATCATAGTGGCCTGTAAAGTAACTGTTGACGGCAGAAACAGGGATTATCAGGATACGTTGGTTATGATTTCTTATTAAAGCGGACTTGTAGTTTAATGGAAAGGAGATTAAGATGGCCACAGGGATAAAAAGACATAAATATTTTATACACCCGTCCAGTCAGCTTAAATATATTGAGATGGCTGTATTGCCTGCTTTAATATTAAGCCTCTTTTGCATTTACTTCTTGATTAAAAACGGAGAGATTTTCCTTACGAAGGTGAGAACACAACTCTCAATAGAAGTATCTTATTTTAATGATACCATCGAACATTTAAACCAGGAGAATTATCCCCCTGAGACAGTAAATAAAATGGAGGTATTAAAGAAGAGGTTGTCTAATTTGCAGTATGATTTAGAAAGAGAATATTTTGGTACTCTTAAATTATGGGCTGAGACTAAGATAGTATTGTTTCTTTTCCTGGGAATAGCTATTTTCTTAGTGGGTTTTATTGCGCTTTTATTTTCGCACAGAATTGCCGGGCCAATTTACAGATTGAGGAAATTAGCAGAGACGCTGGCCGAAGGTAAAGATATACCTCCTGTAAAATTCCGTAATTATGACGAATTTAAAGAAGTGGCAGCTGCTTTTGAAAAGTTGAGGAATTCCTTAAAGTCCAAAGGGATGTTAAAATAGCGAGGGAGCTCGGATATGTTAATAAAAGAAACACAAATAAAAATTATCCAGGCCGATATAACTGAACTTAAAGTAGATGCTATTGTCAACGCTGCAAACAATAAATTGGTGATGGGCGGTGGCGTGGCAGGTGCTATCAGGAAAAAGGGCGGTAAGGTTATCGAGGATGAAGCGGTAAAAAAAGGGCCGATAGAAATTGGTGAGGCAGTAGCTACCGGAGCAGGCGCTCTTACGGCAAAATATGTAATTCATGCTGCCACTATGGCCATGGATTTTAAGACCGACGAAACCAAGGTTAGAAGTTCCTGTAAGAATGCTTTAAGGGTTGCCAAAGAATTAAAAATAAGAACAATTGCCTTTCCTGCCTTAGGTTGCGGTGTGGGCGGATTTCCGCTCTTGGCTGCAGCAAAGGTTATGTCTCAGGAGGTATTCAGCCATTTAAGAGAAAATAAATCAAACCTGAAAGAAATTATCTTTTGTTTATACGATAAAGAGGCATACGAGGTGTTTAACAAAGGTGTCTTCGGTTACCTGGAATATATTACTACCAAGCTGCAAAGCGGACCTTTTAGCACCGTGGATGCGATAATAGAAATAGACGGCGGAATCGTATTAATCCAGAGGAGCAACCCGCCCTTTGGCTGGGCTTTACCGGGTGGATTTGTAGATTACGGGGAGAGTTTAGAGGAAGCGGTAAGAAGAGAGATGAAGGAGGAGACAGATTTAGATTTAGAAGACTTGAAACAATTCCATACCTATTCCCAGCCTGGCCGCGACCCGCGGTTTCATACCATTGCTACTGTCTTTACTGCCAATGCCAAAGGCAAGCCCAAGGCAGGAGACGATGCCGCGGGATTAAAGATAGTGAAATTAAATGAGATTGAGAAAATCCCTTTCGCCTTCGACCACAAGAAGATAATCCAGGATTACATTCTCTGCAAACAAGGCAAGAATCCGTTTTAGTTTACTTAAGCCGCCACTCTCCTCCTAAATCAAAATCTTTTAAAAAATCCCGTTAGATGTAATTCCTTTTTACGTCTATTAGAGTAGAAAGGAGCCGCGTGATGGATATAAAATAACTTGACAAAAGCAGGAAAAGTAATACAATTGTATATACACTCCATTGCGCAGATTATTCATGAAGGAAATTAAATGGAGTCCGTTAAAGAGCAAGCGCTTAAAACGCATACGCGGGGTTTCGTTTGAAGAAATCATACATGCTAAGCTTCTTGGTATCCGAAGGCATCCTAGCCGTGATAACCAGAGGGTTTTAGTATACGAGTATAAGGGGTATGTATGGGCAGTGCCATTTGTCTTTGAAAGCGAGGGGATATTCTTAAAAACTATCTATCCGAACCGCAAATTGAGAAAAATTTATAAGAAAAAAGGAGAGATATAATGAGAAGAATAAGATTAACGAAAGAGGAGCGTTGGATTGAAGATCATCTGGAAGAATATGTTCCGGTAAGCAAGGAAGAATATAGAGAAATTGTAGAGGCTCTTGAGCGCAAAAAGAAAGACGCTGTTTTAAATATACGCGTAAACAGTTACGATTTAACGCACATTAAACAGAAAGCGCAAAAAATGGGAATTAAATACCAGACCTTCATTTCCGAAATTCTGCATCGTGTTGCCCAGGCCTAAAAATATGAATCTGCCAGTTTTTCGAGCAAGATGACCTTGTAATTTTGTTATCCTTCCCGCAGCTGTTTTTCCGCATCCACGATATCACGGTTAATTACCCGGATAGTTTCTTTAATTCTTTCTTTTAGAATATGGGAAGAGACGGGGTTGTTTTGTATTTCGCGCAAGATTTGCACGCTCATCCGGAAATAGCGCACTACCTCGCCTTCGTCAGTATCCGTGAATTGTAAGATTTTAGGAAAGGCAGTACCTCTCAACCAGGATTCCATAGGGCTGGAAAGGTGAAAATAGGCCATCTTGCTCTGCGGGTAGATTTTGTATTTTGCTTCCATATTTTTTATTCCTGCGTATACCTCTTCGCAGACCATTCTTATCTTGCGCGCGTTTTTGGAAATGTTTAAAATATGCTGGTTTTTCCTGGGTTCAAAAACCGCAGCAGCTGCGATGATTCCCAGGCCAAACTCATCCAACTGTTCAAACAAGCCGTCTTCATAAAGCTCGGCTAAAATTAACTCATAACCGTAGACAGATTTGGCAAACTGTCCCTTAGGGGTTAAACTGCCTTCCTCTATATAGCCCATTTCTTTAAGGAGCTTTAACTTTGCCTCCATCAGCTTTAAAGCCTGCTGTTGATGCTGTTTATTGGTCTGGAAGTAATGCAGGGACAGGGTGTATATTTTAAAGAATTCTTCCCCGTATTTTTCATAGAGATTCAGAATTGTGGCGTAAGAAGTGTTGAATTGGCTGTTTACTCCTTCGGGTTTATCATAGATAACGTGTCGCACTTCTTCAGGGCTTATCCTGTTCAAGTTTACCCGGCAGTAGACAAAACCTTCTTTATCCATCCCGCGCCTGCCGGCGCGCCCTGCCATCTGATAGAAATCGCGGACTTTCAGAATCCGGATATACCTGCCGTAGAATTTACGCAACTCATCAAAGATAACCGAACGGCTGGGCATATTAATCCCTAAGGCAAAGGTCTCGGTGGTGAATATCACTTTCAGCAATCTGCTGGTAAATAATCTCTCTATAACTTCTTTTAAAGTCGGAAGCATCCCGGCATGGTGATAGGCTATGCCTCTCTGGATGAGGGGGTATAAATTTTGCGCTGACTTTTCATGTTCCAAATCAAAGCGTTTAGATAAGGATTCATACATACTCAATATTTTATTTTTTTCCTGTTTGTTTAAAAAATCATAGCCGTATAATTCACAGGCGAGGTATTCCGCTCTTTTCCTGCCGAAAACAAAATATATGCAGGGGAATCCTTCTTTTTGTTGGATATAGTTAATCAGC
>Ga0315268_10004639_pt1 | contig 14896 bp, 15 predicted proteins | sample C1_top_MG_FD_204535 | JGI IMG/M metagenome (GOLD analysis project Ga0315268, IMG submission 204535) | Sediment microbial communities from Yellowstone Lake, YNP, Wyoming, USA - C1_top | ecosystem: Environmental > Aquatic > Freshwater > Lake > Sediment | place: USA: Wyoming | collected 2017-08-01
CTTTGAGGATTTGATCTCCATGAATACCACCCCTTAGGCCAGCTTCAGATGCACAGGCCCGACTACCAAGTTCTTCTTTTTCCGATAATCGCCGACCTCGACGATATAGCTCTTGCCTCTCTGCTCCCTTATCACGCCGTGCCTGCCGGAATACCGCAGATGCGGAAGGCCTTTGGATTTCGCCTTCGGGTCTATTATGACCTTGTCGCCGACGCTGTATGTGCGGACGAGCTTGGACACGCTGGTGATGCTCTTTCCCTTGAGCTTGCGCGTTTTCCTGTTCATACTGCCTTTTGAAGCCTTGACCATATAAATCACAGCAATTAGTTTTACGAGAAAGATTGGGGGAAAGTCTTTTTAAACGATTGCTTCCTTTATAAAGATATTGCCGGATCTATCGGCAGGTGGTCTTTTGTCTAAACCTATACAGTTTGTTATTACGAATATGGTGGCGTCTGCTTCTTTGGGGCTTGAGCTCGACCTATATGCTTTGGCGAACAAGATCCCGGAGATAGAATACGAGCCCGAGCAGTTCCCCGGCGCGATACTCAAGTTCAAGGATCCCAAAGCTTCGCTCCTGCTTTTCAAGAACGGCAAAGTAGTCTGCGTCGGGTGCAAGAGAAGGGACATGATCGAGAAGACGATCGCGCGCACCATAAAGATGCTCACGCCTTACGCAAAAAAAATCACAAAGACAAAGAAGCCAAAGATCGAGATCACGAACATCGTGGCCTCGGCTACCCTCGGCCTCGAGCTCGACCTCTACAAGATCGCATCGAAGATAAAGGATGTCGAGTACGAGCCCGAGCAGTTCCCCGGCGCCATATTGAAATTCAAGAGCCCCAAGGCATCGCTCCTGCTTTTCAAGAACGGCAAGGTGATCTGCGCCGGCGCGAAAAACGAGAAGGAGATACGCATCGTGCTCGGCAAAGCCAAGACCCTCCTCAAGCCCTATGCCGAAAAGGTAGATCGGGGATCGGAGTGAGGGCGCTTGCCGCTGTTTTTTTCGCCCTATTCATACTATGCGGAGCGCTAGGACTGCGGACAGTGGAAGACTGCAACAGCGACCCCAAGGTCGTGACTGTCGGGGAGCAGATGCAATGCTTCCGCGAGGTGGCCATGACGCAGGCGTATATCTGCCCGCCCCTTTCGCCATCACAACCCCAGTCCTGCACCAGAGCCATAGATACATGCATCTCGATCTGGAATAATTTCGGTTCTACTATCGCCAGCGATGCGCCGAACAAGGATGTGCGTAAGAAAGCCGAGCTCATATCGAACGCATGCCTGATGGACGTAGCCAAGATAACCCGCGACCCTGCGGTATGCGAAAATATAGTCGATCATGACAACTTCGGCGCAAAGACCGGCCTGCTTGGGACCGGCATAACAAAAGATGCGTGCCTTGATGAGGCCGGGAGGCTCTTCAATCTCGCTCCTGAGAACTATTACCAGGTCGGAAAAGACAACATCTGCTCCATCGTATTCGTGTTCCCCTTTCTCTTCTTGGGAGCTAATCGGTCACGAGGTCCATGATCTCGAGCGCTTTCTTCACGCTCATGCCCTCGCGTATCCCCAGATCCTCGGCCCAGGTGGTCGCTGTCCTGATCTTGGCCTTCTTGAGGTCGTCCAGGCTCTTCACTCCGGCTACGAAGGCGGCGATATCGCCCACCTTCTCAGCGGTCTCTTTGTCTATATAAGAGCATGCGACGTATCCTTTTTTCGCTTTCACAACAATCAAGGGGAGGTTTCCGATATCCTGCTTCAAGGCGATATATTTCTTGCCTTCGAAGGATATCTCAGCCATAGAGCTCCCTCTTTTCTTTCAACCGCTGCGCCTGCTGTTTTTTCTTTTCAAAGATCTTCCTGTGCTTAGCGCAGCTTATGCAGTAATACTGGTCCACAAAACCGGTATATGTCACATTGTCTTCCTTGAGGTCTGTTGTGAAATGCGTCCTGGTGCTGTACTCTACGGCCTTGCCGCGCGGTACAGCCCTGCCGCATGACGCACAGGTCTCAAGCTTCTGTCTTCCTCTTCTGTTTCCGCTCATGTGGTCGCCTCATAAGATAGTTTCTAGTCTTCCTAGACATGTGCCGTCCAATCGAAATACATTAGCATGGTTGAGTTTAAATAGTTTGTTGTTAAGAAGAGGCCCGAGATGTCTTTTTTCGTCGATATTTATGGCCGAACCGACCAGCGGATTGAACGCGGGCATCAGTATCAGGCTGATGTCCTTGTTGTAGTCTTTGTAGCGTCCTGAAAGCGCTTCATCATCGCCCGGCGCGATCAGCCAGGCCGGCTCGGAATGATGCTTTCCAAACGCGTCTGTGATGGATATCATCGGGTGCTGGTGGCCCATGACTATATGCTCGCACTGCATGAGCTCATCACTCGGCCACGAGTGCCCATGGAGCAGTCCAAGGCCCTCATAGACGAATCCTTCCGGGCCTATCACCTGCGCGTTCCCGCACCGCTCGATCCCCCCGTCATGGTTTCCTTTGACGACAATTATCTGGCAGATCATCGCGAGCTTCGAGAGTATCTCTTCGGTCCTGCGGTCGAGGGTTGTGATGTCCTCTTTCACATCGCCTAGGAAAATGATCTTCTTGGCTTTGTTCTCAATGATGAGCGTTTTCAGCTTGTCGAAAATCCGTTCGCTGAAATGCTCGTCGTATATCCCTTTGCGCCTCAGCTTCTCCTCCATCCCGAAATGCGTATCGCCGACGATCAATGCACCTTTATGCAGTATCGCTGGCGCGTTGTATAAGAATCTCATGTCAGCCGCTCCTAAGAAGCGCGATCTGCTTTTTCTGCCGGATAACGTACTCGCTTTTCGCGATGTCGCTTCGATGCAGAAGGATGCCGCTGACAACGCCTGCTGATTCTTCTGCCTTGGATTCTGCCATCTCGAGGGTATCCGCGCTCGCGCAGACCGCGACGCTCCTGTGTTTTTTGGTTTTCATTTTTGAGCCCTGGGGTTCGATGCACTCGAAATATGCTTTTCCGCCTGCATTCCAGAGCGCCCGCTCATCTATATTGAATGATGTTTTCATCGGCTTGGCTGGATACCCTTTCGGAACCAAAAATTTCACCACGGTCGCCTTCTCCATGAACGTCATCGGTTTGAGAGAGCCCTCTACCACTGCTGTCAGCACCTCGCTGAACTGGGTTTTCAGGTTCATCATATTGTTCAACGTGGTGACCCCGCCCAAAGTGGCATGGGCATTAAGCATCTTCAGCCCGTCCCGACTGATCATGAAATCGCCCCTGATGCCTCCTCTATAATCCGCGCCTTTGGCCTTGAGGGCGCTGACAAGCTTCCAGAGGTATCCGCAGGCTTCGTCGAAATCCTCCTGCCTCATGAACGGAAGGAGCATGCCTGTGGAATATCCGCCCATGCCTTCTGTGAGATCGCCAAGGTTCCCTTCAAGGAGCCTTTTCGCAGTATGGACCGGAGGCATGGAGTAAAGGTTTTTTCCGTCTGTCATCCCCTGGAGCGAAAACGTCTCGCCGTCCAGGACCTCCTCTATGACCACAGCGCCGTGCTGTCTGATCATCTTTTTGCAGTATCTTAATGCGTCAGATGATCTTCGCAGATCGGTGTCAGTGAACCTCGTGCCGTTCCAATCGACATTTATGGCCGGCTTGATGACCCTTCGCGGGGTCTCATTGAGTGCTTTCCTGGCCTCGGATTCATCCTTGCAGACAGTGAATGACGGCGCGGGGATGCCCGCGCCTTTCATCAGGTTGAGGGCATAGACCGCATTCTCCCCGATGATTGAGCATGCGCTTCCTGGCGAGGCGACCTTGAGTCCTATGTCCGTAAGCGCATCAGGAAGGCCTTTGGCCAGCGCTGTCTCGGATGTCACGAACGCCAGGTCGATATCCTGCTGGATCGCCCAGCTCCCGATCGCCTCGATGTTCGAATAGTCGCAGACGAAAAACTTCTGGCAAAGCTTCTCTATGCCTGGATTCCGGTGCTGCATGGCGACATAGAGCTCGCAGGAGCGCGCCAGCTGTTCAGCGAGCATGTGCTCCCTGGCCCGGTCGCCTACGAGCAATATCTTCATAGCTCTTCTATCGCCTATAAGGATAATAAAGGTGCGGAATTTTCTTCAGAAAAAGAGATTGTATCAAAACAATAAAAAGAAAGGAAAGAGCGCCTATGGCGGCGCACAATTGAAAGAAAAAAGATCATCGCGGGGGCTTCTTCATTCCCAGATTTGAGATCTTTCTTTTTCTTGACGACAAACGTCCGATACCTGGTCTTTGTATGCCTCTTGCTGGAAGGCCGACAATCCGGTTGTCGTGGACGAATGGGGGTGTGCTCAAAATCATGATATAAACATGCTTCTCCGGTCCACCAGTACCCACCGGGAATTTACCTGTTTCTTTTATGAGGTTGTTCATCACCTCAAATCCTTTGTCTCCTGAGTCGACCCAGGTATGCATATCAGATTCCGAAGCTAACACGATAGAAGCCTCAGACAAACCAGTACGCCGATAATCATTTCCCGTAATCATACAATTTTCTAATGGGAACGGGTCTGGGGTTAGAATATCCGTCATTACTCCCCCCGGCGGATGCCAGTTTACTGAGAGCAGAAGAACGGCAGCGTATGAGTCTGGTTCACATGGTCCGAAAACATTGTTGGCAACCATCGTGTCAGGCTTATTCAGCTCTATCTGCGCATATGCCGTTGTCAATCCTGAGAGGTCATTGCCAATAATCTGGATGTCTGTTCCAAATGGAAATGTCATGACTCCCCAGCCGGCTTCTCCCTTTATGGCATTGTTGATTATTGTACAATGACTTGTTCCCATGTGACTTCGGGCGACGGTGATCGCCATGTTCTCATTGCCTAAGTCGCGATAAGAGAATAGATGGACTTCGATTGTATTGTCTGCGACCATAATCGGGCCGTTGTCTCCATCAGGATTAAACTCAGGCGCCAGGCTATTCATGGTCCAACCCCAGATGCCAACTACGTCATGGGTTAGTTGTTTTATCCACGCGTCCTCGCTATCGTCCGATATGGGTCTGAGATCCCTGGTTATCTGATTATTGGTAACATCGATCGAACTCGTACCAGTCATCCCGAGCCCGCGCAGAGAGAGTCCTCCGAAATAACCAGATATGACGTTTTTCGTAATCACCATCGGCCAGCTGCCGTAATTCCATGAAGTGATCGGAGCTTGGCCACTGGCATAAACATAACCCTCCCATCGATTTGTGTGCATGATGTTATCTTCAATGACAACTGGGTTGCTGCTTGTTTCGTCAGTGCCGCGGATATGTATTGCCATTGTAGGAAAATCTATAAATTCAAGGCCGCGGATAGTCACTCCTGGGGCTTTAACACAAACAGAATACACCCAAGAATAATCGTCAGTAACCGCTCCACCGCTATATATCTTTGCTCTGGAACCCGGTGCACTTGTTAAAGTCACACCGGGCCGTGTGATCATCACACCGCTTGAGAAATCTCCTGGGTAAAGCCAATAACCCCACTCTGGTCCGTAATCGTAAGATACAACATCACCGAAATGGAACTCCCCGCTCAGGAACACGGTATCATAGTTGTCAACAGCATTCTGGACATTGTATACGTCTTCTGTGCACGGCATACCATCAGCAGGGTGTATATGCGTTCGATCTGGATTATTTATTCCCATGACTGTCGTCGATGTGCCTGTCGCTCTCGCTACTCCTCCAAGTCCTGTCGCAGCCGCACCAAGCGCTGCCATCCCGACACCCATGGTCTTAACAAATCCTCCACGAGACATCGACGCGTTCAAAACACTCGAGTTCCCCGAGCCAACACTTACACTGCTTCCAATTTTTCCTGTGTTTCTCCTTTCAAACCGGTTCATAATTTCACCTCAAATCCGTTGCGAGAGCCGTCGTTATCTGAAGAATCACGGCGTCGCTCCCGGAATGCCATCGCAAAATATCTTTATTAATCTTTCGTCCCGGGGGGGGGCGATTTTTGGGGAAATTTATCAAAAAAGATCCGCGGAAATGAACCCCCATCGCGCATTAAATCCCTTGCCTGCTAATCCTCTTCATATGGCGCTCTATTTCCGGCACAAGTCGATCCGCCCGTTCCAGAAAGAGCTCATGTACGATATCTATGGCGCCATATCGGACAGAAAAATAATCATGGCGCATGCGAGTACGGGGTCTGGAAAAAGCGATGCGGCTCTCTCAGCAGCCATCACGTACGCCAAAGAAAATGGCAAGACCGTCTTCTTCCTCACGCCGAAGATATCCCAGCACAAGATCGCGCTCGATGTGGTGCGGGGCATCAATGAAAAATACTCGCTCAACCTTCGGGCAGTGGACATCGTAGGCAGATCCCACTGCTGTATAGACGAGAACCTCAAGGATCTCGACCAAGAAAGCTTCTACACAGCCTGCGAAAGAAAACGGCAGAAAGCAGAATGCGTTTTCTATGGGAATGCCAAGGGCTACAACAAGATCGAAGAAGCAAAAGCCGAGAACCGCTTCAAGGTCCTTCTCCAGGACTACGGATGCGCAAAAGACCATCATGAGCTGATAAAGCTCGGAAACGAACAGCTCGCATGCCCCTACGAGTGGCTTATCGAGCTGGCATCGGCTTCAGACGTCATAATCGCAGACTACTACCATGTGATGTCCCCGAGCATCCGCGACATCTTTCTCATGAAGATCAAGAAGCGCATTGAAGATTCCATAATCATAATCGACGAGGCGCACAACCTGGCCCCGCGCATCCGCTCAAGCCTATCCAGGAGCGTCAACTCGTTCGTTTTTGCCAGGATGTCCAAGGAGATGCGGAGTTTAGGCCTTGATCCAGGCCCTGTGGAAGACGAATTCCAGATCTGGGGAAACAAGATACTCGAAGAAAAAAGAGAGCATACCGTGGACATGGAGGACTTTTTCTCATTCATAACAAATTTCGGGCTGAGCATAGACGAAGTTGTCACCCAGCTCGAGAACGCAGGCCTTGCCTATGTGGATAAGACCAGCAGGAAAAGCGCATGCCTGAGGCTGGCGAAATTCCTGAGCGAGTGGAGCGATGAGCGCAATGCCTGCGTAAGGATACTAAGAAAGCACGAAGGCAATCTCTTCCTTTCCAAGCGCCTTCTCGACCCTTCGCCTGCCACAAAGATCCTCAACGACTGCGCAGGCGCGGTGTTGATGAGCGGATCCCTTCTCCCTCTCGAGATGCACCGCGATGTGCTCGGCCTTGACAAGGAAAGGACGATCATGAAAAAATACCCCTCGCCGTTCGACAGCTCGAACGTCCTGAATATAATCACCGAGAACCTGACGACCAGATATTCAAAGCGCGATATCGAAGGCTATACCGCTATCGCGGGCAATATCGATTCGATAGTCTCGGAAACCCCTGGCGGGACCGCAGTGTTCTTCCCATCATACAAGGTGATGGATGACGTGCTTCCGCTGATGCTGTCGAAGGGCCTTCTCGTCCAAAAGCCTGCGATGAAGCCCGCGGATGTCCGGCATCTCCTCAGGCAGTTCAAGGATGGCGGGGTGCTCGTCGGAGTGCAGGGGGGCTCTTTGAGCGAAGGCGTGGATTTCTGCGACGGCCAGATCAAGACAGTGGTGATCGTAGGCGTAGCTTTGGAGGAGATGAACATCGAATCCAAGGCGCTCATAGATTATTACGATGAGAAATTCGGCAGGGGCTGGGACTATGGCTATCTTTACCCAGGGACGATCAAGGCGCTCCAGGCCGCCGGGCGCGCAAGGCGCAAGGAAACCGACCGCGTCGCTATTGTTTATATGGACGAGCGCTTCAAATGGAATAAATATAGCTGGATATTGAACCGGGAAGAAAAGACAGTAGTCACAGACAGGCCCCATGAACATGTGGCCGGCTTCTGGGGCACTAAATCAGCAGAAAATGCCCCAGATTCTGTGCTTGTCAGTAAAGAAAGCCGATGAGGTAAAGCGGGATCGCCTTCTCTTCCAAACTAACATCTTCTCTTACTACAAAATCAGGGTTCTGGTAGAACCCTTTGCTTTTACCGCCCACCTCAAGCACCTTTTCCTCAAACCCGAAATCCGAGGTCTTGATGCCTTTTTTTCCTTTGAAATAGCAGACCTTGTCAACATGATTGACGAAAAATTCTTCCCTCAGCGACCCCAGATCAGAGCTTTTTGCGAACAGCTTATTCAGGAATTCCCTGAATGGGAATGCAAGATAAAGCTTCGGCTCTTTTCTGACGCTGTCTTTGCCGCAGGGAAGGACGCGTTTTATCAGGCCTATCTTCATCAAATCATCGATTATTTTTATCAATGTGGGTTTTGTGATCGAAACTTTTGAAGATAGTGAAGAGTAATTCACCTCTCCTACCGGCGACTGCGCCATCCACTGGAGGATCTTGTACACTGCGGTTTCCACCCGGGTGTCAATGGCCCGCAGATACTCAAGGTCATGATGGATTATTTTCTCCAGAGCGTTTTCCAATGCCTTGTGATAATATGTCATGTCGTCGCTTGGATAAACAAGGCCGCCGGCCTTGAAGTATTCATGAAGGTAATTGCTGTACCTGGAAGTCTCAGTTATGAGCGCCTTGCGTTTTTTGGCATCAAAGAGATCAGCTGCTCCTATGGGCAGCAGTCCATCCGCCCCTTTTTTTATCACCAGATATTCCCTGAAAGAAAGCGGCTCTAGATGGAAGACCAATGCCCTTCTTGAAAGATCAGCGCCTTTTTTTATCTCCAGGGCGGCTGATCCGGAGAAAAAGACGCGCGCTTCGCCCTCATCATAGATGGTTTTCAGGTCCTCCTGCCAGCTCTTTTTATGGTGTATCTCGTCTATGAATATATTCTTGTACCCTCTCCCTACCGCAAATCTCAATATGTTATAGAGATCCTCTGAACGCAGGTACGAGGCATCTGCTGAAAAATAAAGCGAATTCTCAGTCTCATTTGCAAGCTGGAGCATCATGACTGTTTTTCCAATGCCCCTCAGGCCGCACATGCCAGTGAAATATCCTTTTGGCACATTTTTCACTTTATCATAGAGGTAGCGTTTTTTCGTATATTGAAGCGCAGTCTTTTTCTTTTCCTCGCTTTTTATGACCAGATTCGAAAAAAGATTCTCGTCCATGCATTGATTCTGTTGGCTTGTCTTTAAAAGGGTTTTTATTTTGTAAAGCCAACTTTACAAGATGCCTGCTTTTTGTAAAGCCAGCTTGACAGAATACCTCAAAAATCGGAAAATGTCTTACGAGGACAAAATCGCAGTTTTACTTCTGATGACTTTTTGTAAAGCCAACTTTACAAGATGCCTGCTTTTTGTAAAGCCAGCTTAACAAACATCCCCCACCCCAGTTGTTTAATTGTGTTTGTTTCTAAGCATACACAATGCTTCTTACGATGAAATATGCGCCGAAAAAGCTCGATGAGATAATCGGCAACAATGACAAGATCGAGCACATCCGGCAGTGGATGCTCCAATGGATCTCTGGCAAGAAACGGAAGCCGCTCCTGGTCTACGGCCCGCCTGGCACCGGCAAGACGAGCATCGCCTATGCTCTGCGCGAAGAGTATGATCTTGATCTGGTGGAGATGAACGCGAGCGAGCTAAGGAACAAGAACCGCGTGGAGCGCGTGCTGGGGCACTCAGCCATGGCCGGAAGCCTTTTCGGGCGCTCGAAGCTGATCATGATCGATGATGCTGATGTGCTCGCCGGGCGCGCGGATTTCGGCGGAGCGAGCGCGATAAAGAATTTCCTGGCCGAAGCGCCGTGCGCAGCGATCGTGACCGCCACAGACATCTGGAGCAAGAGCTTTTCCCAGATCCGCTCGGAATGCGAGATCATCGATTTCAAGAGGATCAACCGCCTCTCAGTCAAAAATCATCTGGAGCATATAGCGCGGGCAGAGAAGCTTCTGATAAGCCCGGAGACGATCGAAGCCATATCGCAGAAAGCAGAAGGCGACATGCGGGCAGCGCTCAACGACCTCCAGTCCATGGGTCCTACCGCGCGGGTGCGCGAGAAGGACATTTTCGAGATCGTGCGCGGGATCTTCAAGGCAGAGACGTACTCGCAGGCGCGCGAAGCGATCGGCGGGGAGATAGATTACGATATGATCAAGCTCTGGATAGACGAGAACATCCCTGCCGAATATGAAAAAACATCAGAGATCGCAGCGGCTTATGATTCCCTCTCAAAGGCGGACATCTTCGATGGAAGGATAAGGAAGACGAACTGGCAGCTCATGAAATACTCGATCGATCTTGCTACAGCCGGAGTTGCGCTCGCCAAGGCAAGCGCATACAGAAAATTTACCAAGTATAATTTCCCGAGCTATCTGAAAAATATGTCCCGGACCATCGAAAGGCGCGCCATCCTCAAATCAATCGGCATAAAGATCGGCGCAAAGGTCCATTCAAACAGAAAAGACGCCCTCATGTACCTCCCGCTCCTCAAAGAATACGGGAAGGGCAAGTCCGAGGAGCTCATGGATTTCTACGGATTTTCAGAGGACGAGCTGGCGTTCATCCTTGAAACCAGCGTCAGCAGGGTCAAGAGGGGCTGATCCCAGCAAAACCACAGTTTTTAAACATTTTCCACCATTAACATATACATGACGATTCTGAAAATACAATCTCCCCCAATCCATATGATGAGCACGGGCTTTTCTCCAAAAAAGCCCCTCGCGGATCCCTTTACCTCTACAAGACAGCTGTTCTCAACGCTCAAAAAGCTGATAACCCAGGCGCAGGGCAAGGCCCATGACGCCTATCTCATGGGCGATCTGAAAAAGATGGCAGACCTGAGAAAGGCAGCGGATTATGCTTCAAAGAAACTCAAAGAGATCGTGGACGGCAAGGTGAGCGCCCAGTCCATCGACAACGAGCTAAGGGATGCGATAAAAGCCGTGGAGACCCAGCTATCCAAATAGAGTTCTGTCCAGATCTAGAAATCGGTCATCTTGGTCTGGCCTTTTTTATCGGGCGGGGACGGCTTAGGGTTTTCTTTTGTCGCCTCCGGAACCACTGTGCTTGGGGCATTCCCGGCTAATTTATCCGGTACCAATCTATCCGCGCTTTCGAACGTTTTTACTTTTTTCGCTCTCTGCATCCCGCCAAGTATCTTCTTCATCCTTTTTTCTCTGTTATTGGCTGCATAGTAATAGTATTCGTCCCTGGTCCCCTTGGTCATCAGGACTATGACCTGCCCTTCTTTGAGCCTTGCCGCCCTTCCCCTGCGCTGGATGCTCCGGATCTCGCTTGGCACCGGCTCGTAGAATATCACAGCATCGACAGCTGGGATATCCAATCCTTCCTCCCCTATACAGGATGAAACCATCACATCGAACTTCCCTTCCCGGAACTCGGCTATCGTCTCCTCCTGCATCTTTTTTGTGACCCCGTCTTTCTTGCCGACGAACTGCTTCGCGCTGATGCCGTGCTCCTTCAAGACAGTTTCGATCCGCGCGATCTGCGAGCGGTACTGCACGAACACGATCATCTTTTTCCCGGCGAGCTTCTTCACGGTATCCACCAGCACTGGCATCTTCGGGTGGTCCTCATCCTTCTGGCAGAGCATCCTCACCTTGGCAAGGCCCTCATCATGCAGGAGCGCCTTGGCGGATTTGCTGTCTTTTTCCTCCAGCTTCTGCAGATACCCCCTCAGTGGGTAGATGCCCTGAGTCTCGAGAAGTTCGCTCATATGGAGAAGATGGAGCAGGATGGAATACTGGACCAGCGCAGGATATTTTATGCTGTGCGGGATGTTGAGTATGCGCTCGCGAAGCTGCATGAACTTTCCCTTGTGCTTCAATGGCGGGGGGAATCCCATAGAAGCCAGCCGCTCAGCATGAGTGCTGATCATCTTGTCCAGCTCTTTCTTTATCTCTTTGAAATGATCCGAGAGCTCGATCTGGATCCAGCTCACCTCGCTTTTCTGGACATACGGCGAGACATCCGGATCATCATGGCTCCGTATCTCCACATTGTCTATTTTGAGGGCGCCCATGACCTCCTTTATCCTATCCATCCTCCCTCCTGGAGAAGCGGTAAGGCCGACAAAAAGCGTTTCGGGTCCGTGCAGTTTTTCTGCGACAAGGGTGTATGCATAATCCCCGACCGCCCGGTGGCATTCGTCAAAGATCACGAGCGAAAAGCGAGGCTCGAGCGTTCCATTCTCGATGTCGTTTTTTATTGTTTGGGGCGTGCTGATTATCACATCTGTGAGATACATCTCCTTCCTTTTCTTCGGCGCGATCTCTCCGCTGACAAGCGCGACATTCTTCTCGCAAAGCTCGAGCGTCTTCATCACTGAATGCTGGTGCTGTTTCGCCAGCGGTTTTGTGGGTGTCAGGAAAAGGCACCTTCCGATTTTCATCCTTTCTTTGATGAGCATGAGCGCGATGAGCGTCTTTCCGAGCCCGGTGGGCAGTACGACTAGCGTGTTCCCATGCTGCATGATCGATTCGTAGATCGCAAGCTGGTATGCGCGCGGTATAAGATCCACAGATATATTTTCCGGTTGTGGTTTTTAAAGGAGTTTCGCTATAATATAATCGAGGCGTGAACCATGAAACTTCTGCATACTGGACCGGTGCGCGATGCAAAGGACGCAGTCAGCGATTTTTTCAAAAAGATAAAAGAGAGTATTGTCCCGGATCTTCTCATCCTCAGGCCGGCATTCGCAGGCGCGCCAGGATTCCAAGCCCCGGAGTCCGGATCGCAACAGCCGGATCTACAGGAAGCGAAAAAGCACTATATGCTCTTCGACACGAGCGCAGTCCCTTCACGAGGCACGATCCCAAGGAGGATCATGGAATGGGAATCCATAGACATCCTCGAGCCGAACGAGAATCCAAGGAAAGACGTTATCACATTCGAGCAGGCCCAGAAAGAAGTTTCCAAACTCCTCCACGCCCATGGCGCAGCTCATGAATTCATGGCATACGAAGCCGGCAAGCTGTGCAGCGCATACCCTGAAGCAGTCAAATACACGCTCCATCTGATGGTCGGCGCGCAGGGCGAGGATTTCATGTTCCGGCCAGGAGAGGCGCTCAAGGATATCTATGCATCTCCTCCGAAGCGGGAGTTCAAGGACGAGGTCGAGCTTTCAGAGGCCGTGGGAGAGCGGGAGCCGACATCTTTCATAAAAGGCGTTTTCAATACCGTTGCAAAGATCTGGAAAAGGATCAGGGGATCGCCTGAGGCCGACCCGATAAACCGGCCTTATATGGCGCACTTCTATGATCCGGAAAGGAAATCCGGCGACAAAGGATTGAACGTGCTCAATGGCGATCTGAAATTCCAAAGCGCATTGGAGCGCATGATCCAATACTGGGAGAACGCGTCAGAGCATTATATGAAAGGAGACAAGCCCCGCGCGTTCTGCGCTTTGGGCCATCTCATACATCTGGCGCAGGATCTGCATGTGCCTGCGCATGTGCACAATGATATCCACGGTCCGTCTGTATTCCTGGGCCGCCTCGATTCTTTCGAGGAATGGTGCAAGAGAGCTAATTATCCGCACATCACCCGTCCGGCAGGAAAGGAGAACGTCCAGATATGGGACAGCGGTCCGCTCAATCCTCCGGTTCCTGACGCAAGCTGGAATCCCCAGAACATAAGGGAGAAGATGGCGGGCTTTGTGAATTCGTTCGTGGTCCAGACGCAGAGGTTTCGGAGCGTGGACGCAGAAGGGACAGATATAGATCAGATGAGCCGGGGGAAAGTCTCAGACGCCGAATGCTTCCAGCAGGGCTCTGTATTGATCCCTTCAGCGATAAGCGTCTCAGCACAGCTTCTGGCGAATTTCCTGGATTACCATCAGCGCATCGGGAAATAGCGAGGACAAAGCGAGCGCGGCGCGTGGGCCAAAAGCCTATTCCATATCTTCGTACGCAGCTGATATGTCGATCCCGGAAAGGCTGTGCTCGACCAGAGGCTTGTCCTTTATCTGCGGGATTGTATCCTCGTATGTGGGCCGGTCCTCTTTGTAGAACACGCCTATGGGGAGCTTTTCGTAATCCGTCTTCACCTGCTCGAACGCTTTTTCGAGCGCGAGCGCTTTGTTAGCGGTGTCGTGTTTCGGGTCTTGGGTTTCGAGCTTGTACACTCTTTTTGAAAAAAAATCATACGTGTTGAGCTTGTTGAAGGTGACGCACGGCTGGAACACATCGACGATGGCAAAACCCCTGTGCGCGATCGCCTGCTTGAAGACATCCTTCATGTGCGCTGCATCGCCTGCGAATACGCGGGCCACGAATGTCGCCCCGCCGGTTATCGCCATGGCGAGAGGGTTGAACTGGGTCTCGACAACGCCATAAGGCGTGGTCTTTGTCTTCATCCCTGGCTGGGATGTAGGCGATGCCTGTCCTGTGGTAAGCCCGTAGATCTGGTTGTCATGCACGATATATGTCAGATCGTAGTTCCTTCTCATAATGTGTATGAAATGGCCGGAGCCTATCCCATACCCGTCTCCGTCGCCTCCGACATCGATCACTGTGAGCTTGTTGTTGGCCAGCTTCACACCTGAGGCCACAGGAAGCCCTCTTCCATGAAGGCTCTCGAACCCGTACGTATTCACATAATGGGGCAGTTTGCTGCTGCACCCTATGCCGGATACGATCACGGTTTCGTGCTGGGGGATGCCCAGCTCGCTCAATGCGCCTTTCAATGCGCCTACGAGCGCGAAGTTTCCGCACCCCGGGCACCACTGCGATTTTTCCAATACGTTCAATTCTGTGACAGCAACCATAATACCACCTATAGCCCATGCCTCGCAGGATTGTAATATTCCAGATCCTCCTTTTCCACAATAGTTATGCGCTTCTCGCCTTTGTATCCTGCTTCCTTGAGCTTTATGATCTCCTGCGCTATCTGCTCAGGATAGAACTGCCTGCCG
>Ga0315268_10004640_pt1 | contig 14894 bp, 16 predicted proteins | sample C1_top_MG_FD_204535 | JGI IMG/M metagenome (GOLD analysis project Ga0315268, IMG submission 204535) | Sediment microbial communities from Yellowstone Lake, YNP, Wyoming, USA - C1_top | ecosystem: Environmental > Aquatic > Freshwater > Lake > Sediment | place: USA: Wyoming | collected 2017-08-01
ACACCGGATCAGAAGATACCTTCTGTTCATCATCTCCCTGATAGCCCTGGCGGGCTTCGGGTCCCAGATCCTCCGGGGGATCATCCACGGCACCGCCTCCCAATGCAGCGTTTCCGGACCCTGCCGATAAAAGGATCAATCCGGAGGTTGACTCAAATAACCCTCAAACCAAAGCCGCGTTAAAAATGATAGTCATCCGATCAGAATACTGCCCCCAGAACCACCACTGCCCTTCCCTGCGGGTCTGCCCGGCCGGAGCCATCAAGCAGGACGGGGTCAAGGCCCCGTACATAGACCAGAAAAAATGCACCGATTGCGGCCTCTGCGTCCAAAGTTGCCGGGTATTTCAGCAGGTTGCCACACCATCGCCGGCAAATATATGAGCGATACCAAAAACTACGACATAGCCATTCTGGGGGCCGGTCCGGCCGGAATGACCGCCGGTCTGTATGCCGGGCGGGGCGGCCTTAAGGCAGTGATCATAGAAAAGATGATGCCAGGAGGCCTGGTGGCCAACACCGAGCGGATCGATAATTATCCCGGCTTCCCCGAAGGCATATCCGGCTTTGAGCTGGCCCAGAAAATGGAACAGCAGGCCAAAAAGTTCGGGGCCGAGATCATTTCCGGCCAGGCAGAGTCCATCGTGCCGGAAGACAAATACCAGCTGATAAAACTATCCGACGGAACAACCATAAAATCAAAAGCCCTGATCATTGCCACCGGCGCCTTTCCCAAAACCCTGGGGGTGCGGGGCGAAAAGGAACTGCTGGGCAAGGGGGTCTCCTATTGCGCCATCTGCGACGGGGCTTTCTTTAAGAACCAAGCGGTGGCGGTGCTGGGCGGCGGCGACTCCGCGGTCCAGGAGGCCGTTTACCTGGCCGGCCTGGCCTCCAAAGTGACGGTGATCCACCGGCGCAATGTGTTAAGGGCGGCCGATTCCATCCAAAAGGTGGCCTTTGCCAACGACAAGATAACCTTTGCCTGGAACAAGGATATCCTGGCCATCGAGGGCAGCGCCGGGGTGACGGGCATCAAGGTGATGGACAAGCAAACGCTGGCGGAAGAGGTGATCCCGGTGACCGGGGCCTTCATCTACGTGGGCTACAAACCCAGCAGCGACCTGGTAAAAGACATTCTCAAAACAGACGAACAGGGATATATCATCACCGACGACCGGATGGCCACCTCGGCTCCCGGCATCTATGCCTGCGGGGACGTCCGGCAGAAGCTGGTCCGGCAGGTCTCCAGCGCGGTGGGGGACGGCGCCACCGCCGCCATAGCCGCCCAGCAGTATCTGGAATTCAAGTAAGCAACGCGGGACTGCCGCAGAGAGATCATAAAGTAAGGGCCGATATATCGGCCCCAACCGAAGGAGAGCAATCATGGCCGAAAGAAACCAGGTTTACAAATGCGAGATTTGCGGCAACATCGTGGAAGTGCTGCACGGCGGCAAGGGCGAACTGGTCTGTTGCGGTAAGCCGATGAAGCTGTTCACCGAGAACACCGTGGATGCCGCCAAGGAAAAACATGTTCCGGTGATCGAAAAGACGGCCGGTGGCTGGAAGGTCAAGGTCGGCTCGGTGGCACACCCCATGGAGGATAAGCACCACATCGAGTGGATCGCCATCTACGGCGGGGACAGGGTCCACCGCAAGTACCTTAAGCCCGGCGACGCTCCGGAGGCCGAGTTCCTGTGCCCGGCCCAGGAGATCACCGCCAAGGAATTCTGCAACCTGCACGGCCTGTGGTCGGCCAAGGGATAGTATCTAAATCGCATAACAGTAAGGGCAATTCATGAATTGCCCCAACAAATAATGGAGATAATATGAAAAGCATCAAAGGATCCAAGACCGAGAAAAATCTTTTAAAATCATTCGCCGGGGAGTCCCAGGCCCGCAACCGCTACACCTATTTCGCCAGCGCCGCCCGCAAGGAAGGCTACGAGCAGATAGCCAACTTCTTCATGGAAACGGCGGAGAACGAGAAGGAGCATGCCAAGGTGTTCTTCAAACTGCTGGAGGGCGGAGACCTGGAGATCACCGCCGCCTACCCGGCCGGAAAGATCGGCAGCACCAAGGAGAATCTGGAGGCCGCGGCTGCCGGAGAGAAAATGGAATGGACGACCATCTACGCCGACTTCGCCAGGACCGCCCGGGAAGAGGGCTTTGAGGACGCGGCGGTGGCCTTTGAACAGATCGCCAAGGTGGAGAAGTTTCACGAGTCCCGCTACCGCAAGCTGGCCGGCAATCTGGTCAACGGGGAGGCCTTCCAAAAGAAAACATCCGTCAAATGGCACTGCATCAACTGCGGCTATGTCCACGAAGGAGCCGAGGCCCCCAAACAGTGCCCGGCCTGCAAGCATCCCCAGGCGTACTACGAGGTTCTGGCGGAAAATTACTAGGATCTATAAGGAAAACATGAATCCAGGAATTCTTTCATGCTTTCCAGGTTTCATTATAAAAAGGAAATCAGATGCCATTAACCTTACAATGGGTAAAAGACCTGCAATTCGTGGCCGAAGATGATAAGGGCCACGGTATAGTGGTGGAATCCAAGAAAGAAGGGATCTCCGCCGGATTCTCCCCCATGCAGCTGATCCTGCTGGCGGCGGCCGGGTGCATGGCCATGGACGTGGTCTCCATCCTGCAAAAGAAAAAACTGGACATCAAGGGCTTCCGGGTGCTGATGGACGGGAAGCGGGCTGAGGATCATCCCAAAAGGTTCACCGAAATGAATTTTGTCTACGAAGTCAAATGCGACATCCCCAAGGCGGCGGTGGATGAGGCCATCCGGCTTTCCAAGGAGAAATACTGCTCGGTCTCGGCCACCATCCAGCAGGGGGTCCAGATGAATATCGAAAGCAAAGTGGTGTCATGATAATCTATATCTTAAAGATCGTGCTGGGAGCTGTTGTCGGCGGCGTGGTGGGATTCCTATCTTATAAATTCATCGGCTGCCGGGGCGGCACCTGTCCCATAGTAGGCAATCCCTGGATATCCACCTTTTGGTGGGCCATGATCGGGGGGATTTTCATGTACGGCGGCAAATTCCCTCCCGCACCCTGACCGGTAAACTTTAAAATCAATCATTATCGGAGCGTTAAATGAAAAAATACATCATGATGGTCCTGGTGTCCCTGGCCGTGCTGAGCAGCATTTCCTGCGCCGGCAGCAAAAAAGAAACCCCCAAGGCCGCGACCGGATCGGTTGCCTGGATGGCCTGGGACCAGGCCATGACCACGGCCAAGGAAGAAGGCAAGTTCATAGTGGTAGACGTCTATACCGACTGGTGCCACTGGTGCAAGGTGATGGACGAGAAAACATATGTAGATCCGGCGGTGGCGGGGCTGATGAAGGAGAGCTTTGTGGCGGTCAAGCTGAATGCCGAACGGGACAATATCGTCAACTTCAAGGGCAAGGCCTATACCGAAATTGACCTGGCCCGCAATTTTGACGTCAGCGGCTATCCCACTACCCTGTTCCTGGCCAGCGACGGCACGGTCATCGGCAAGATCCCCGGGTACATAGAAGCCCCGGTGTACAAAAAAATACTGGAATACCTGACTTCCGGCTCTTATAAAAGCATGAGCCTGGACCAATACCTTTCGGGGAAGAAGTAAATGCGGCGGGCGCTGTCTTTGATAGTGGTGCTGCTGGCCCTGGTTGCCGTGGGATCCGGATATATCCGCCGGGAGCACAAACGGCTTTACATCAACGCCGTGGCCATCTGCTATTCCTGCATAGGACTGGAATAACCGACCTCTCCACTTCGTGTCCCGGCCAGCATGCCTAACTCAGTGCATGCCTGCCCTCTCCCGCAAGGAGAGGGTTATGATGTAGCATTAAATATGAGGTTGCACTATGAACGTTATAAAGATCGGCCAGAAGGCGCCGGACTTTGTTCTGAAAGACCAGCACAACCAGGAATTCAAGTTGTCTGACCTTAATGGGCGAAAGGTGCTGCTGTCCTTTCATCCCCTGGCCTTTACCAAGGTCTGTGCCCGGCAGATGCAGGCCCTGGAGAAAAACCTGAAGGCCTTCGATCTTTTGAACACGGTCCCGGTGGGCTTAAGCGTGGACACAGTGCCCAGCAAGCATGCCTGGGCCAAGGCGCTTAAGGTAAAAACCCTCAGGATGCTTTCAGACTTTTGGCCTCACGGCAAAGTGGCTGAAGACTACGGGATATTCCGCCGGGAGCAGGGATTCTCGGAACGGGCAAATATCCTGGTTGACGAGTTTGGGAAGGTTATCTGGGTAAAGGTTTATCCCATCAAAGAGCTGCCGGACCTTAAGGAAGTATTAAAGGTTTTGAGTTTATAACTTGGTCATCTTTAGTTTTTACCCCTGCTGTCAAAGGCAGGGGTATTTTTTTTGGGGGGAAACAGAAAATTTTCATAAAGTTACCAACCAAATGCAATACTTATTGTTATGACTTTTGGTTTGCACATTTAACCAACAAATGTGAGAAATATTTTAAACAGGGACTTGACAAATTAAACATTTAATGATATAATACAAACGTTTGTTTAATTAAAGGATGATAAAATGTCTCCCAAAGACTATTCCCTGCCTGAACCAAAGAGCCGCATATTCAATGCCGCCGCCGCCCTGTTCGTCAACAAGGGTTTTGAAGCAGTGGGCGTGCGCGAGATCGCCAAAGAGGCCAAGGTCAATATTGCTATGATCAATTATTACTTTGGCGGTAAAGTCGGTATTTTAAAAGCGATATTGGAAGAAACCTACCAGAAGTATTATGATGCCCAGGCGTCGGCCGGAAATGATTCAACCCCGCCGGAAGAAAGAGCCAGGAATCTGGTGACAAACGTGGTCCGGTTCTTCCGGGAAAACACCGAAATTGCTTTGGTCACATTCAATACCATGTTGTTTGATATCCCGGATGTATTGTGTTTGCAGGAAAAATGGGGCAAGATGAATTATGCAGTGATGGGAGGGTTCTTTAAACAAATAGGCGTGGACCTTATGGATCCGGTTCACAACAGTATTTATAACGGTTTTTTGGGAAACATGGTAAAAAGCCATTTTCAATTCAGATACACCATTGAACATTTGCCGGCCGGCATAATAGATGAAAAATGTTCGGAAAGCAAGGATGACAGTTGGCAGAAGAAGCATGAATATGATGACGCTTTTTATGAAAGGTACATTGATCTTTTAGTGCATCAATATTTCCATGGCGTGATCTACGCCACCCAGAAAGATAAAATGAAACTCCATAAAGGAGAGAATAAATGAAACAAAAGATCGCTTGTTACGTATTTTATATGTAATATTTTGGTTCAAGTCATCATTGTCTCTGGGTAAAAGGGAAAAGCCGCTAAAACGGCCTATTTTTTGACAAAAACAATAAACAAACGTTTGATTTTTCACGTCATCGTATAAATTAACCTTTAAAAAGAGAGGTTATCATGGAAAATAAAATAATGGTAATAATCATCATTTTGGGTTTGGCTTCACTGGCCGCAGCCCAGACAAATACACAAAACATAATCAACGCCAAGACATCCGAAGGCTATTACGCTTTATATTTAACCGAAGGAGTTATTTCGGCCGATGTTATGTGGCAAATTTCTAATTTTGAATGTCTGGAGAAAGAAATAATTCAGCAGCAAACAGCCGGGGAAAACAAAGCTGTATTGAAAAAATCTGATCTAAGTAAGTTAAATAACGACAGGTCAAGAAAATCGAAGCAAGGGACATATACGGAATCACGCTATGCGCGGACCGTGTACAATTGATGGTATAAGATAATCAGTTAATAAACATGAATTAAACGGAAGGATCTTCAATGAAGCGCAAGTTTTAGCACCCAACAGGCATGTACAAACTCGCAGATAACGGCAACCTATCAGTTAAATTTATTAAGGAAATCCATAAATGACAAGGTCATTCAGTCAAATCTGTATTGCGATTCTCATTACCTCGGCGTTCAGCGCCATGGGGCACTCGCAACCGAGGCACCACAAGGGCAAGGAAGATGGATACAGCGGATTCACCGTCGGGGTTATGAATAGCGATCTGGGCAATCTTAATAGCGCCATGAATGCCGCAGGCTATGTCTCGTTTAAAAATACCAAACCGTTCTTCGGATGGCTGGGCTACAGGATCATCAACAATAAGGTGATGCTGGGCTACTGGACCGGATTCAATGAGCAGTCCGTGGAGAGCCCGTTCAACCAGGCCAAGATGTACTACGGGACCGGGTTCGTCAACGCCGGATACGCGGTGATGAACACCAAGCACTACAAACTCATCCCGTTCATCGGCGCGGGCGGTGGCGGCTACGTCCTCAACCTGCGTCCCATCGACCAGGGCTCGCCTACGATACAGGATGTCCTGACCGACCCCCGGCGCACCGCCAGCATGAACGCAGGATACATCGCCCTCGAGCTGGGGCTGAACAACCATTTTTCCTTCAATGTCAGCGACAAGATAGAGGACGACGAGATCAAGACTTCCAAGATCGGCGGCAACGTGCGGATGGGTATGTTCTACCAGGTGGCGCGGTGCGACTGCAACTTCTGGGATTTCGGGGAATTCGGAGAGCGGGACAACATGTTCAAGGGTCCGGCCACCTCGACCAAGCCAACGTTCTATGCAAGCCTGACTGTGCTTTTCGGGAGCAGCACCGTCAAGGCGCCCTGCGAGAAGTCTGGAACTACCGCCATACCCGGGCAGAACGAAGTCCCGCAGGACAGTACTGGCCAGCAATAACGGCGATCGAAAGTCCAATCAATACATGAAAGCCGGCCCCGGGCCGGCCTCTACAATACTGTTTGGTCCAACTCAAGCAATCTTGGAGGAATGTTCATGAAAGCAATTATCTGTGCCAAATACGGACCTCCCGAAGTTCTTCATCTCAAAGAGGTGGAGAAACCGGAGTCCAGGGATAATGGGGTGCGCATAAAACAAAGCCGGGCTGTCTAAAAAGGGCTATGAAACCAAGACCCGCAATATCCGGACAGTTTACAATTAAAATAACCCAAGATCAATACAGGAGGTTTATATGAAGCTGACAGTATTCCTATCCGAGGTGATGTTGATGGCCTTGCTGGCCGGATCGGTGCAGGCCCAGACCCCGGCCAAAGTTGCTTTGGATAAGACCCTAAAAAAACAAACCATAGAAGAGATCACAGTACTGTTGGACAGCAACTACGTTTTCCCGGAAACGGCAAAGAAAATGAATCAATTGGTGCTGAAAAACCTTCGTTCCGGCAAGTACAATAAGATCACCGACCCGGAAGAGCTGGCCGGGCGGTTGACCGAGGACCTGAGGTCGGTCAGCCATGACCTGCACCTAAATGTAAGGTACGAACCGGGGCAGATAGCGGCCATGCGGGCTGATACCCAAAGTAATCAGGTTCCGCCGGAGTTGATGAAGAGCTGGCAGAGGATAAATTACGGATTTGCCAAGGCGGAGTACCTGCCGGGGAATGTAGGCTATCTGGAACTGAAAGCCTTCACCGATCCCAAACTTCACGAAGCAGGCCAGGCGGCGATCTCGGCCATGAACTATCTGGCTAACGCCCAAGCCATCATCTTTGATCTGAGGAAGAACGGAGGCGGGCATCCCGAGATGATCCAGCTGTTATCCAGTTTTCTTTTCGCCGAGCCCACCCACCTTAACGATATCTATGAACGTCCCGGCAACACCACCCAGCAATATTGGTCCCTGCCGTACATTCCCGGTTCCCGCAGGCCGGATGTGCCGGTCTATATACTGACCAGCAACTATACTTTTTCCGCGGCCGAGGAGTTCAGCAACAACCTTAAGGAGCTCAAGCGGGCCACCATAGTTGGCGAGAACACCGGGGGCGGGGCCCATCCGGTTGATTTCAAGATAGTCAACGATCTATTCACCCTCTCCCTGCCATTTGGCCGGGCCATCAACCCCGTCTCCAAGTCCAACTGGGAGGGGACCGGGGTGATACCGCATGTCAAGGTTCCGGCCGACAGCGCCTTCAATACCGCTTACCTGATGGCCCTGGATACCTTGATCACCAAAGCCAGCGATCCCCTTGACCGGCAGGGCCTGAAAAGCACCCGCCTGCTGAAGATCGCGGAGTTTGGCAATTACCGGGTGGCGGAGGAGAAGCTTAAAGACTATGCCGGAAGCTACGGCACCAGGATTATCATTTATCAGCAGGGCCAGCTTTATCTGGCCAGGAACGGCCGCCCCGGGTATAAGCTGTTTCCGGTCTCGGACGCAAGTTTCATAGCGGATATTACAGGCGTCCGGATTGACTTCATCCTTAGTCCGGAAGGCCGGGCCACGGCTTTGGATTTTACGCGGCCCAACGGCGAGATCACACGAAGCGGGAAGAACCAGTAAGCTGCTGACCGGGAACGATCACCGGGTAAACCTGTCCCCGCCAGCGGTGTAAAACAATATTGTCAGTCAATCAACTATGATTCAAGGAGGAACCAAATGAAAACGAACCACCTTCTGAAGGCAATAGCGATAGCCGTTTTATTGGATCTTTTGTCCTGCAGTGCCTGGGCTCAGGAGCCTGCCGGGGAGAAGATCGCCGAGATCGCTGCTCCAAAGATATTCAATGTTCAGCAAATCAGAACAGCCCCGGAAATAGACGGGATCATCGAAGACATCTGGCAGCAGGCGGACTCGATAACCGATCTCGTCCAGAGCCAGCCATACGAGAATACCGAACCCAGCGAGCGGACAGTGGTCTACCTGATGCAGGACGACGAGAACCTTTACGTGGCCTTCCGCTGCTACTCCCAGAAGCATCCCACCACCGCCAGCTACACCAAGGACGAGGATTACGTGATGGTCGGCATAGACCCCATGGGCAGCAAGACCAACGGTTATTTCTTCTGGCAATACGCCAGCGGGATCTTCTGGGATGGGATGTTCACCGATGACGGCCGCAACATGGATCTGGCCTGGGAGGGGGTGTGGAATCAGGCGGTCAAGGTCTGTCCCGACCGGATGGAGGTGGAGTTTCGGATCCCCTTCAAGACCATCCGCTACAAGAAGGGGTTGAGTGAGTGGGGACTGCAGTTCCGGCGGCACATCGCCAGTAATTTCGAGGATGATTACTGGGTCCCTGTCCTCCAGCGGGACAACGACATGATCTCCCGGTGGGGAAAATTAGCAGGCATTGAGCCCAGGTCCACCGGTTACTATTTCGAACTTTACCCCGAAGGCTTCATGCGCAACGATAAATTCTCCGGAGAAAAGACCGAGGCCAAACCCCGGGGAAGCCTGACCCTTAAATGGGATATGACCCCGCAGACCACGGTCAACGCCACGGCTTACCCCGACTTTGCCCAGATAGAGTCGGATCAGTTCTCCCTCAATCTTTCCCGCTATCCCCGTTATCTCCAGGAACAGCGGCCGTTCTTTGTAGATGGCCAGGAGATATTCAGCCTTTCCGGTTTCGGGAATGACGGCTGGTTCAGCCCGCTCAACATCTTTTATTCCCGGATGGCCGGCCGTTCCATTGACGGCGAAGCGGTCCAGATAATGGGCGGTGCCAAACTGACCCACAAGGCCACGGACTGGAATATAGGCTTGCTGACGGCTTTTACCGATGATTATGTGGACCTTAACGAGGGACTGAATGAACCGCAGCGACGGTTCGGGGTGGTCCGGGCCAAGCGTCGTATCTTTTCCAATTCCGATGTCGGATTCCTGGCCAGCGGTACCAGGGCCGACGCCGGCAACTACAATTATGCCACGGCATTGGAGACAGTGCTGCGTAAAGGTTCCAACCAGCTGATCCTGCAGGGAGCTTTTTCCGACCGCAGCGGCAAAAGGGGCTGGGCCGGAACCGCCGGGTTCCGGGGATTCACCGGACCGCTTTTGACGATTGCCGCCCTGGAATCGGTGAATGATTCCTTCGATGTCTCCGACATCGGCTTTTTGCCCTGGTCCGGGCGCCGCAAGGCCATGGTGCTTACCGGGCCGTTCTGGAGCTACCGCAGCGGGGCTTTGCGCAACTTGTACATAGGGGCCGGCGGCACAATTCAAAAGGAACCAGGCGCTGATCAGTGGTCGAAGATAGGGAACTTGTTGATCAGTCCCACCCTGCGCAACAACTGGGGAGCCAGCCTGAATCTTAATGCCGGAAGCGGCTACGAAGCCGACACCAGTTATTTTTTCCGGAGCTTGGATTTAAGCACTTATGGCCTGCTGTTCGGCAATAACATCAACGCCGGATGCCGCTATGCCTATGAATACAACTATCAGCGGGGTTTTTTAGCTTATAACGGCTCTAATTATCTGGTGGCCAGCTATTCCATCATTTCTCCGTTGAGCATGACCCTGACATCCAACATTTGGATGGAATGGGATACAACCAACACCATTTTGGCCAGCTGGTCGGTGGTCCGGCCCCGGTTCGACCTCAGGGTCACGCCCACCATGACGCTTTCGGCCTTCGATGAGATGGTATTTGTGGCCCCCGGGACGGACCTGGCGTCTTCGACACATCTCTCCAACCGGGTGGGGGCGCTGTTTTCCTGGAACTTTGCCCCCAAAAGCTGGATATACGTAGCATTGAATGATTACCAGTCCCAGGACAATAACGGATTTATGAAGCCGCAGTATACCATCAGCGCCTTCAAAGCCAAATATCTGCTGTATTTCTAATAACGGCGGAAGGAGCAAGTGACACGCTCCATGGGGCCCGCCTGTAGTGAAAAAGTTGAACCAATTCCCGTAATAATAAAGACAGGGAACCATTAAATAGAAGAGGCCTTATGAAGCTCAAGCTGGTACTTAATGTTATTATTACCATGGTGCTTATCCTAAACATACAAACAGCAAGGAGTGCGGGAATGGACAAGCCAAGGAACAGCGTAAACATAGATGCCGGGATGAAGGCCAGTGTGGTGGAGGACATTAACAAACTTTTGATGGACCAGTACATCTCTCTCGACACTGCCCAAAAGCTGGCAGCCTACCTGTTGCAGAGGCTGGCCGGCGGCGGATATGATCAGATGAACGATCCTGAGGCATTTGCCAGCGCTCTGACCGAAGATCTTCGCCGGGTCAGCCAGGATAATCATTTTTACGTGGCTTACAACCCGGCCCAGGCGGACCTGGTCAAGGCGAAAGAAAGTCTCTCGGATCAGGAAAGAGAGGAAGCTGGAAAGAAGGAAAAGGAAACGGACCGACTTATAAACTTCGGTTTCACCAAACTGGAACGACTGCCGGGAAACATCGGGCTGCTGGAATTGTCCTTCTTCTGCAACCCGGAGCATGCCGGCGAAACAGCGGTGGCCGCCATGGCTTTTCTGGCCAACACCGATGCGGTCATCATCGACCTGAGGAACAACCACGGCGGCTGGCCGTCCATGGTACAGCTGCTCTGTAGTTACTTCATTAAGGGGGGCCGGGAGGGAAGGACGCACCTCAACAGCTTCGAGCGTCGGTATGACAACAGTCTGGAACAATATTGGACGATGGCCTATGTCCCGGGCCAGCGGATGTACGAAAAGGACTTGTACATCCTGACCAGCAAACAGACCGCCTCGGGAGCTGAGGAGTTTACCTATAACATGAAGAATCTCAAACGGGCGACCATCATCGGCGAGACGTCAAGGGGCGCCGCCCACCCGATCGACCAAAAAATAGTTCAAAACAACTTTATAATAAACCTTCCCATTGGCAGGCCGGTAAACCCGATCAGCAAAACAAATTGGGAGAAGACGGGGATTAATGCAGAAATAGCGGTCCCAGCCGACCAGGCATTGGAAAAGGCCCATCTGATGGCCCTAATGCGGCTGCTGCCCAAAGCCGGGGAGGAGCAAAAATACCATCTGAACTGGGCCATCGACGGGTTGAAGGCCCAGTTCGAACCGGTAAAAGTCGACAAAAGCATATTAAAGAAATATGCGGGCGATTACGGAGAAAGGAAAATACGGCTTAAGAACGGAGAATTGTTTTATCAGAGGACAGGGCCAAGCTATAAATTGGTCCCGATGACCAAGACCATATTCGCGGTCGAAGGATTGCCCTCCTTCCGTATAGAATTCATTGCCGATAGCGATGGTCCGGCGAATCAGTTGGTCGGCTTATATGATGACGGGCTCAAGGATCCCTCCCGTCGGACCAGATGAAAGATATGACAAGGCTATCGGCAACAATGATGTACCATTTCCGCTACTGTGATACCTAAAGAAGATAATGACGTAAAAGCAGTGATATAATAAAATTATTACATATTGCAAACAAGGAGACCTGATGTTCGATAAATTGGAAAAAATGCTGGCCGGAGCCAAGGCAGATTACATTGACATCCGCTATGAAGAGGTGAAGGAGACCGCCATCGGCTTCAGCGGAAAAGAGCTGACCACCTTGTCTGCAAATTCCAGCGATGGTTTTGTGGTCCAAGTCCTGGACAAGGGGGGCATGGCTTCGGTGACTTTCACCAGGCCGGAGGAGGCCGAAGCTGCGATCAGAGCGGCGGCGGAGAATGCATCATTGTTTTCCCGGAACATGGAAAAACCGGTCCGGATGGCCAAAGCCAAAGTGGTACGGGATACTTTTTCCCCAAAGCTGGGAGAAGATCCGCGGCGGATCCCGATGGAGGAAAAGCTGGAACTGTTGAGGAAGTACAACAACATCCCGCTGGCCCAGCCAAAGGTTGTCAACACCAGCATCGCCTATAGCGAGGTATACCGGAAAAAATATTACCTGAACAGCGACGGCAGCCGGATCCAGGAGGATCTGCTTACCACCAGCATCCGGGGATTGATCACCGCCAAGGAAGGCAGCCTGACCCAGAACATAAGGGTGGGCATAGGCGGCAGCGACGGCTTCGGCGCCATCAGGGGTCAGGAAAGGCATTTTGAAGAAAAGACCAAACTGGTGCTGGACCTGCTGTCGGCCGAACCGGTGAAAAGCGGCTCCTACAACTGCATCCTCAATCCCAACCTGGCCGGGGTCTTTGCCCACGAAGCCTTCGGCCATTTCTCGGAGGCTGACATCGTGGAGACCCTGCCGGCCATGCGGAAGAGAATGACGCTGGGGACCAAATTGGGAAATGGGATACTGAATATAATCGATGACGCCACCCGCCCCGGACAGCTCGGTTTCTACAAATACGACGACGAAGGGGTGGCGGTTCGGCCGGTTCAACTGATAAAGGACGGGGTCCTGACCGGACGGCTGCATTCACGGCGGACGGCGGCCGAGTTTGGAGAGCCCTTGAGCGGCCACTGCGTGGCCGAGGATTACCGCTATGCGCCGATAGTGCGGATGGGAACCATCTACATCCAGCCCGGGGAAAAAGGATTTGACGAACTGCTCCAGTCGCTGGGGGATGGATTGTATCTGTTGGATGCCAAGGGCGGCCAAACGTCCGGGGAGAATTTCACCTTCGGCGCCAACTATGGCTACGAGGTCAGACAAGGCAAGATCGGCCGGATGGTCCGGGACATAAACATTTCCGGCAATCTGTACCAGACATTGATGGACATCAGCGCCGTAGGCAGCGACCTGAAGCTTTCACAGGTCGGCGGCTGCGGCAAGGGGCAGAGCAACATCCGTTCCTGTAACGGCGGACCGCACATCATAATCGACAACCTGATAGTGGGGGGCATCTGATGGAAAAGCTTTTAGAAATGGCCGGAAAGGCCGCCGACCGGGCCGAGGTATTCTCGATCGAGCAGTCATCCAATTCGGTGAGCTTTCAGGACGCCAAGCTCTACGACATAAAGACCAATTTTCTGTCGGGGGTCTCGTTGCGGATCATAAAGGACGGGAAGCTGGGTTTTGCCTACACCCGCAACCTGACGGACCGGCAAGGGCTTTTGGACAATGCCCTGCATTCGCTCCAGGGAGGGGTGGAGGCGGATTACGATCTGCCGGACACCCGAAGCGGCAAGGACCTGAACGCTTACGATCCGGAGACCGCCAAACTGACCAACAAAGAGCTGGTGGACGAGGCCAAGCGGATCTGCGATGCCCTCAAAACCAGTACCACCGGAGAGATATCGGCCGGCGCCTACGCCGGCTTCGGCCGGCTTCGGTTGATGAACAGCCAGGGCGCTGACCTGGGCAATCGTAGTTCCCTGGCCGGGGCCTACGGTTCCATCACCTTCCCCGGATCGGGCAGCGGCATAGGCCGGCAGGTCCAGGGTAAGGGGATGGAAAAAATGCCGGAAGCCTTGATTGCCGAGATGGCCGACCTGTTCGGGAAGTGCCAAAAGACCGTACAACCCAAGGGCGGCCGGATGAAGGTGTTGTTCATGCCGGACAGCATGATCACCCTGCTGTGGCGCATCTCCAGCGGGCTCAATAGCCGCAGCGTTTACGAAAAGATCTCTCCTAATGCCGCCCGGCTGGGGCAGAGGATATTCAGCCCGAAGCTGACCATCTTCGACGACCCTCTTAACGATGCCTATCCCGGCGCCCGGGCCTGGGATGACGAGGGGGTGCCTTGTAAGAAACTTCCCCTGGTCGAACAGGGCGTGCTGAAAGCCTTCTTCTACGATCTAAAATATGCAAAGAAACTGGGCGCCTTCTCCACCGGCCACGGTTACCGGGGCGACATCTGGGGCGGTGACCCAGTCACCGTAAAGCCCGTGCCGTACCTGGGGCACCTGTTCATAGAGCCGGGCACAGCTTCTTTGGCAAAACTGATATCCCTGATGGACCGCGGGGTCATCATGGAAGGGGCGATGGGCGCCCACAGCGGCAATATTCCCAATGGGGACTATTGCGTCGGGATCAGCCCGGGGCTTTACGTGGAGAACGGCGAGATAGTAGGCCAGGTCAAGGATGCCATGGCAGCCGGCAATATCTACGAAACGCTGTCCAACGTGGTGGAGGTGGGGGACACGCTCTACCCGTCTTTTGAAGGGGCCCGGGTCCCGCCGCTGTTGTGCGAAGGGGTCTCGGTGACC
>Ga0315268_10004641_pt1 | contig 14893 bp, 16 predicted proteins | sample C1_top_MG_FD_204535 | JGI IMG/M metagenome (GOLD analysis project Ga0315268, IMG submission 204535) | Sediment microbial communities from Yellowstone Lake, YNP, Wyoming, USA - C1_top | ecosystem: Environmental > Aquatic > Freshwater > Lake > Sediment | place: USA: Wyoming | collected 2017-08-01
ATTACAGGTCTGACCAATCTCCTTCCCGAGGTCATGAGCCTCACGCGACGCATCCAGCCTGTAACCTGTCTACCCCATCAGCTTTTGGCCGATAGAGTATCACCGCCGAAGAAACTCATTCATACCACCATCTCCTTCTTCAGAGCCTAATCTCATCGGCGGCTGTAGAACCCGCTATTATAGTCAGCCCCCTATCATGCCCTTAGCCCGGATAGCAGTTACTCCCCCCCAACCCGGCTTTCCTTGCCCCCGCGGACGCGCCCCAGACCAGCACCGGCCTTTCCTCCGGGTCCGCGGCCCAGATTTCCAGGGTCCACTGGAAGGTGGAGGCAAAGGGCCATCCGGGCTCCAGAGTCTGGACGGCAAAATTATGGAGCCGCGCCGCCGCGGCTTCCAGATCATCAGGGCCCTGCCCCGCCGCGGCCAGGGCCGCGCTGAGGAGCTCGCCGAATTCCTGCCGCCACCCGGCCTGGTCTCCTGCGGCCAGCACCGCGGAGAGTTCCTCCCCGGTCTGGCATCCCGGCAAGGCCACCTGCACCGTCCGTGGCGGCGGGGCCTCGGGCCACCCCCGAAGGGCCAGGAACAAGGCCCGGGAAGCGCGCCCCAGGAGCAGGGGCGCCCAGGGGTCTTGTATATGCGGCCCCATCACCCGCCGCCACAGGTGGTACCGGAGCCGCGCCAGGTCCGGGTCCGGCAGCTCCCCCACCCCCGGGGCCGGCCGGTACGAAGGCTGCTCCTCCCAGGGCTCCGGCGCCAGGATCTCCTCCAGCCATTCCTGGCCCTGGTCCACCAGCAGCATCTGGGCCTCCTGGTCGGCCTCCATCTTCTCCAACTGCCAGGCCAGGGGCCAGGGCGGGGGCAGCTCCTCTTGCGCCGGGGCGCCCTCGTCCCCCAGGCCGTAGAAGCGGATGGCCCGGAGCAGGTCCCCCTCGGTTTCCCGCCCCTCCTGGTAGTCCTGGAACGCCCGCCACTGGCGCAGGTCTCCCGCCCGGAACTGGTGCCTCCTGGCGAAATAGGCCTCCGCCTCCGGCGGCAGCGGCAGTCCCTGGTACGGCGCCTCCGGCGGCCAGCCCTGGGTGACCCCCACCACCAGGCCCGGGAAATAGGCGGGCAGGGTCCAGAACCCCCGCCGCCACGGAAGGATCAGAGGAAAGGCCACCGTTTGCCAGGCCGCGGCCATAAGCCCCCCCAGCGAAAAAATGATTGACAGGCCTTGGGCCGTCCTGATTATTAATATCCCATGAAGGCCGGGGAGACAATCCCCCTTGGCCGCCATTCTCTGCCGGAGGTTATGCCGCCATGGAACTTCAGGAAGCCTTGCGCACCCGCCGGAGCATCCGTGCCTTCAAGCCCGACCCCGTGCCCCGGGACCTTATCACTGAGGTGCTGGACGCCGCCCGCTGGGCCCCTTCCTGGGGCAACACCCAGCCCTGGGAGCTGGTGGTGGTGGGCCCTAAAGCCGCGGCCCGCCTTACTGCGGCCCTGGTCAAGGCCTTTGAGGAAAAGACGCCGCCCAACCCCGACGTGCCCATGCCCCAGACCTTTCCCGACGCCTGGAAGGCCCGCTACCTGGCGTGCGCCGCGGGGCTGTTCGGCACCATGGGCATCGCCCGGGAGGACAAGGCCAGCCGCTGGGCCCACATGGTCAACATGACCCGGGCCTTCGGCGCGCCGGTGATCATTTATGTCCTATTTAACGCCGAACTGGAAGTGCCTTACACCATGCTGGACCTGGGGGCCATCTGCCACGGCGTTTGCCTGGCGGCCCATGACCTGGGCCTGGGGACCTGCCTGGAGGCCCAGCTGGCCCTTTACCCCGACTTGGTGCGGCGGCATTTGGAGCTGCCCGCCAGCCACAAGATCGTGGTGGGCATCGCCCTGGGCTACCCGGATAGCGGGGCCCCGGCCAACGCCTTCCGCACCGACCGGGAGCCGCTGGAGAAGTTCGTGCAGTGGATGGGCTGGTAGGCGGGGGCAGGAACAGAAGGGGAGTCCTGGGCCCCCTTGATGGGGGGTGAATTAATTGGAGTGATGGAAACGAAATAAATGAAGTGAAAAAAGTTAATGAAAACTAATAGAGAAGTTGGAAATTTGGGGAAAACCACACGGTCGTGTGGAAACAGAACACCGCCTCCGCTTTAGGGGTGCGCAGGACAATGGAGCGGCCTGGGTCTCTAAGCAGGTAACCCTCCCACACCCTGCCGGGGGATCAGGGGGCCCGGCCCCGCTTGACGGCTCCGGCAAATGTGCTTGACATCTCCCGCAGCGCTTCCATAATTAAAGGCGTGGGGATGTAGCTCAGCTGGAAGAGCGCCTGCTTCGCATGCAGGAGGTCAGGGGTTCAAATCCCCTCATCTCCACCAAAGATTTCTACCTTAATTGCGGCTTATGGTTTCCATGGGCCGCTTTTTTTATGGTAAATGCGGGCTGGGTCCTGGAAACCGACCCACGGGGCCAAAAAAAAAGCAATACCCCCTCCTCTACGCCCTGGGCGGCAAGAACGTCTATTACTTCCTTACCTCCTCTGGAACGCAGGCGCCTGCAGACCCTGCCGGTGGCTTATGACGTGCGCACCCAACTATGGTTTGACACCGCGGCCAGCGGGGTGCGCCACTTTGGCCCGGGGCCGGCGGAGGAGCCGATTAACTGGAAAGAGTGGCCCTACACCTTCAACACCGCCTGCTTTAATTGTCATGTGAGCCAACTCAGCCCCAGCTACGACCTGAAAACCGACACCTACCGCACCCACCTGGGCGGAGCCGGGCATTAACTGCGAGACCTGCCACGGCCCCTCCAAGGAGCACACTGAAGTAATGCAGGCCGCGCCCAAGGGTCAGTTGCCGCCGGACCTCAAAATCGTCAGCGCCAAGAAGTTCACCCAGGAGCGGCACAACGCCGCCTGCGGCTCCTGTCGTGCCAAAATGACCCCTCTCACCACAGCTTTTCCGCCCGGGGAGAAGTTCTTTGACCATTTTGACCTGGTGACCCTGGAGAACCGGGACTACTACCCCGACGGCCGGGACCTGCGGGAGAACTACACTTACACCAGCTGGCTAATAAGCCCGTGGGTCAAATCCGGAAAACTGGACTGCCTCAAATGCCACACGAGCAGCGGCCGCAACCGCTTCCAGGAGGAGGGCCGAGCCAACGAGGCCTGCCTCCCCTGCCATGCTCAGCGGGTGGAAAACGCGAGGGAGCACCCCCACCATCCTCCAGACAAGCCAAGCGTACCCACCCGGTGCGTCTCCTGCCATATGCCCAGAAAACCCCGGGCGAAACCTGGTTATCGGCATCGGCCCCGTCAAGCTGGCCGATTATCTGGACCAATCCAACATTGTCACCCGCACCAGCGACAATCAACTGGTCAAAGCCGAGTACGACCGCTGGGTGGGCTCCTTCAAGGATGGCTTCGTGAATGTCCTGGCCGACAATATCGGTTTTCTGCTGGCCACCGACCGCATCTACCTCTACCCCTGGCGCGGGGCCGTGCCCATTGACTACCAGGTGGTCATGGACGTCATCCGTTGCGACAGCCGGGTGGGGGAGGCCGCCTGGCTGGAGGCGCGCTGGAGCGTCTTGGGGGGCCCGGAAAAAAAGCTGCTCAAAACCAGCCGTCCAGCATTCGCGAACCGTTGACGGACGCGGGTTACCCCGCCCTGGTGGCGGCCCAGAGCCGGGCCGTGGCCCGGCTCAGCCAACAGATTGCCGGGGGGATTCAAGAAGCGGCGAAGAAATGAACCGGGGCCGCGGCCCGGCTTGGGGCCGGCGTCCCTGGCCCCCCTGCGCGGCCGGCCTCCATGGAGGCCGGCCGCACTTCCTGCATTGCCGATATGGTAAAAAATTATCTTGAATTATATACCCTACTATGGTATGGTATCCTTGAGGCCGGAAGCAGGTCTTAAGTCCGTTACCTTAGACAATCAAAGGCTTCACCATCATGTCCCCCGCCGATGACTTGCAGAAGCAAATGCAGGCCGATATTCAAGCCCGCTTAAGAAAGATCGAGGGCCAAATCCGCGGCCTGCAGGGCATGATCGCCGCGGACAAGGACTGTGAGCAGATTCTCACCCAGGCGAGAGCCGCCCACTCTGCCTTAAAAGCGGTGTGCAACCTGATTCTAAAGGTGTTTCTGGTGAAATGTTACGGCGTGGGCGGCCGGGACCTGAACCCCGGGGAGGAATTCAGCCGGCTTAACCGGGCCATAAATATGCTCAGCCGGTTCATGGACTGATGAAGTTGCGGGAAGACCGACCACGCAAGGGAGAGAAGCCATGACGGACACCGATCTTACGGCTCTCAAGGCCGCGGTGGTGGTGGACTGCCGGGGCAGCGCCTGCCCGGGACCGCTGATGGAAGCCAAGAAGGCCATTGCCCAGGTGAAGGTGGGTGAAGTGCTGGAAGTGCTTTCCAGCGACCCGGGCACCAAGCAGGATATTCCCCTCTGGGCCCAGAAGGTGGGGCACCTCTGCCTGGGCTCTTTGCCCGCCGACGGTTACGACCGCATCTTTGTAGTGCGGAAAAAATAACCCGGGAGGCCTCATGGGGGCCGAGAAGTACGCGGGGAAGATCCTCATCCTGGCCGCGGAGGCCTGCGCCTACCCCGGGGCGGACGCCGCGGGCCAGGGGCACCAGTCCTACCCGGCCAATACTTACATCCTCCGGGTCAAAGACCCGGTGCTCTTCCCCGAGCAGTTTTACCTGGACTGCTTCGCCAAGGGCATCGCCGGTATCATCATCATGTCCTGCGGGGTGGAGTCGCCTTATCCAGGGTCATATGAGGCCCTGGCCAAACGCATCGACCGGGTCTATGCCTTGATGAAGGACCAGGGTCTGGACATTCGCCGCCTCCGCCTCACGGCCATCTGCACCGTCTGCACCCGGGCCTTCCTGAACGAAGTGAACCAGATGAACGACCTGGTATCGGACCTGGGCCTGCCGGACCGGGAGCCGCCGGAAAGCGCCGCGGCCATTTAGGAACGCCGGCCATGGGTGCTAAGCCTAAACCCCTGAAATTCGACGCCCTGGTCCTGGGCGCCGGCATCGCCGGCCTGGAGGCCGCCCTTAACCTGGCCAGCCAGGGTTTCACGGTGGCCGTGGTGGAACAAGACCCCTCCATCGGCGGCAAGATGATCCGGCTCTCCAAGGTTTTTCCCACGCTGGATTGCTCCAGCTGCATCACCACCCCCAAAATGGCGGCCGCGGCCCATCATCCCCACATCACCCTCTTCACTTACTGCGAGCTGCAGACCCTGGCGCGGCAGGGGGACGGCCTGGTGGCCGCGGTGACGCAGAAACCGCGCTATGTGGACGCGGGGAAATGCATCGGCTGCCGCCAGTGCGAATATCAATGCCCGGTGCTGGTGCCCGACGCCGAACAGGGGAACTTTGCGGGCCGCAGGGCCATTTACCTGCCCTTTTCCAACGCCATTCCCCAGAAGGCCCTCATCGATGCAGACAACTGCCTGCTGTGCGGTAAATGCGCCCGGAGCTGCCCCACCCAGGCGGTGAACTACTTTGAGGAGCCCCGGGATTTCAGCCTCGAGGTCAAAGCCGCGATTTTAGCCACGGGGTATGACGTCATGCCTCCGGAGGCCCTGCCCCAATTCGGGGCCGGCCAGGTTCCCAACGTCATCACCGCGCTGCAAATGGAACGCCTGTTAGCCCCCCACGGCCCTTACAACCGGGTGCTGCGGCCCTGGGACGGCAAGGTGCCCGACTCCGTCGCCTTCGTGCAGTGCGCCGGCTCCCGGGATCTGGCCGGGGGGGTGCCCTATTGCTCCCGGGTCTGCTGCATGTACGCCATCAAGCAGGCCATGCTCCTATCCGGAGCCCTGCCCCTGGCGGACATCACCATTTATTACCAGGATATCCGGGCCTTCGGCAAAGGCTACGAGCAGTTTTACCAGACGGCCCAGGCCATGGGGGTCCAGTTCGTCAAGGCCCGGCCGGTAATTACAGGCACCGGCCCTGATGGGGGCGTGGCGGTGCGCTACGAAGCCCAGGAAGAAGACGGGCCCATCGTTGCCGCCCAGCATGACCTGGTGGTGCTGTCCCTGGCCCTGCTGCCGGGTTGGACCCCGGAGGGCCGCACAAAGGTGTCCACCGGCGGGGACCACTTCATTAAGGCCGTCAAGCCCAAGCTGTCCCCCGCGCTCACCGACCTGGAAGGGGTGTTTGCCGCGGGGGCTGCGGCGGGGCCCAAGGACATAGTGGACAGCATTCTGGAAGCCGGCGCCGCGGCCATGGAGGCGTCCCGGCATCTCGCGGGGCACAGTGAGCGGTAAGAGAGCCCAGAACTCGAAACTCCCATGACCCAGGACCCTGAGACCGTCCCCGCCGCCAAAGTGGGAGTTTACGTCTGTCATTGCGGCGGTAATATTTCTGACACCGTGGGGGTGGAAGAGGTCTGCGCCCAGGCCCGCCGGCTGCCGGGGGTGGCCGCGGCCCGGAACCACATGTTCATGTGTGCCGACCCCGGCCAGGAATTGATCATCGAGGACCTGAAGAGCGGGTTGGTAGACCGGGTGGTGGTGGCCGCCTGCTCCCCCAGCCTGCATGAAACCACTTTCCGCCAGGCCCTGGTGCGGGCCGGGGCCAATCCTTATGTCTATGAACACGCCAACCTCAGGGAGCAGGTGAGTTGGGTGCACCATGGCCCCGGGGCCACGGCCAAGGCCATCCGCCTGGTGGCCGCGGCCGCGGCCAAGGCCGCCCGGCTTAAGCCCCTGGACCCCATCCGGGTGGAGGTGCAGCGGCAGGCGGTGGTCATCGGCGGCGGCGTGGCCGGGCTCAAGTGCGCCCTGGACCTGGCCCACAGGGGCCTGGCGGTGATTCTCCTGGAAAAGAGCCCGTTCCTGGGGGGCCAGGTGGCGCAGTTGAACCGCCTGGCCCCCGGGGGGGAAAGCGCCGCGGAAATCGTCCAGGAACTCGCGGACGCGGTCCTGTCCCACCCTGGCATCACCGTCTTCTCCTGCGCCCAGGTGCAGGGCTTCGCGGGCTGCATCGGCAACTTCCAACTCAAGGTGGCACAGCAACCCCCTCAGGACCCGGCTTATCCCCCTGGCTTGGAGAAGGCCAGCGGCTCCCGCCCCAGCCCCGGGGCCTATGTCCCCTTTGCGGGCGTCCTGGCCGCAGCCATACCTGAAAGCCGGCGGGAACTGGAGCTCGAGCCCGGGGCCATCGTCCTGGCCACCGGCTTTAAGCCCTACCGGCCCCGGCGGGGGGAATACGGCTACCAGGAATTCGCCGAGGTGGTCACTCTGCCGGAGTTTATCCGCCTGGCGGCTGAAGCCCCCGGCCCGGGCCGCGTCCTGAAGCTCAACGGCCGGCCCATCCGGAATGTGGCCCTGATTCATTGCGTGGGCAGCCGCCAGATTCCCGGCATCCACGAGGAAAATGAGGGCGGCTATCTCAACGAGTACTGCTCCCGCACCTGTTGCAGCGCCGCCCTGTTTGCCGCCAAGGACCTCCGGGAGCGTTACCCCGCCACCCGGGTCTTTGACTTTCACCGGGACATCCGCACCTATGGCCGGGGCCAGGAAGAGCTCTATGCCGAAACCAGCCGGAACGGGGTGTGGTTTTTCCGCTTCGCCGCCGGGGAAGAGCCCCTGGTGCTGAGAAATCCCCACCCCCGGGAATCCCCCCTGCTCGTCAAGGTGAAGGATGTCCTGACCTTCGGCGAGGAACTGGAAGTGCCGGCGGACCTGGTGGTGCTGGCGGTGGGCCAGGAACCTAATGACATCGCCGGCCTGGTGGCGCAGATGAAGGTCCCCGTGGGCGCGGACCGTTTCCTTCAGGAGGTGCACCCCAAGCTGCGGCCGGTGGAAGTGTCCGTGGCCGGCATCTTCCTGGCCGGTGCCTGCCAGGCCCCCTTGGACGTGGGCGAGGCCAGCGCCGCCGGCGGCGCCGCGGCGGTGAAGGCCGCGGCCCTCCTGACCCGGGGTTACGTGGAGCTGGACCCCTTTGTGGCCCAGGTGGACCTGAGCAAGTGCATGGGGACCGGGGCCTGCGTGGAGGCCTGCCTGGCGGAGGGGGCTCTGGCCCTGGTGGACGTGGAGATAGAGGGCCGCAAAGTCCGGCGGGCCCAGGTCAACCCCGCCCTGTGCCTGGGCTGCGGCGCCTGCGTGGCCGTCTGCCCGGAAAACGCCATCGATGTGCAGGGGTGGGCCCTGAAGCAGTTCGAAGCCATGGTGGACGCCATCGCCGGGGAAAAGCCCGAACAGGAGGAGGCCGATGTTGACCGACGACCATCCTGAGGTCCCCCCATCAGCGTCGCTGAAGAAGCTCCGGCAGGCCAGGCGGCAGGCCATTGCCGCGGCCGCCGCCCGGGTGAAAGAGCAGCGCCGGGCCCTGAAGGCTATTCGGACGAGCCTGGCCGGGGCGGAGTTGACTGTGCCCGAACTCGCCGCGGCCACGGGGTTGCCAGCTTCCGAGGTACTCTGGTACTTGGCCACCCTGAAAAAATATGGGGACATTCTGGAAGGGCCGCAGGCCGGCAGCTATTTCCGCTACCGACTGGGGCAGGGGGCCGCGGCGGCCGCTGAGACCGAGGATTAGGATATGGCCCTAGTGAATCCCGAATTCGCCGCAGAGCTCAAGGCATACGGGCTGGACACCAGCCTCGAATGTTTCCATTGCGGCTCCTGCGCGGCCATCTGTCCCCTGATCCATGACCACTTTCCCCGGAAAATGATCCGCTATGTCCAGGTGGGGGCCAGGGACCAGATCATGCAGCAGGCCCAGGACCTCTGGCGCTGTCTGCACTGCGGCCTGTGCACCCACACCTGCCCCCGCCAGGCCGACCCGGGCGAACTGATCCTGGGTCTGCGCCGCTATGTGGTGGCTTCCTGGAGGAGGGCGCCGGGTGTTTAACCCCAAAGACGTCGTCGACCTCCTGGCCCTCAATGTCAGGAAGAGCCGCAACCCCTTCGGGGTGCCCAACTCCCAGCTCAACACCTGGTGGCGGGAGGCGGCCGCCTTCACCCGCCGGCCGGGGGAGGCTCTCCTGTTCACCGGCCTGATGTATCAGGCCGTCCCCTACCTGGAAGCCGCCACCCGGTACCTGGAACGCTTGGAAGACAGCGACTTCGCCGACTACCTGCGCTTTGGCCGTCTGAGCCGTTATCTCCCGGGCCTTCTGGTGGGGCGGGGCTTCTCCCTCCTGACCTCCCGGGCGGAAAAAAGGAAGTTTAACGGCGTCCTGCACTCCATCTGCCGCCTGCTTGCCAAATCCGGCGTGGGCTTCTTCTATCATCCGGACCTGGACTTCTACAGCGGCATTCTGCTCTACGAACTAGGGGACCAGGACGGCTTCGTGGAGCACGCCCGGTTCGTCGCCCGGACCCTGAAGCTCCATGGGGTCCGCCAAGTCATCACCGTGGACCCCCATACCACCTATGCCCTGAAAGAGCTTTACCCGAAGTACGCGGGGGAAGCTTTTGAAGTGCACCCCTATTTCACCCGGTTGCGGCTCCCGCCCCGCCGCGCCAACGGCCACGAACCGGTGGCTATCCACGACCCCTGTTTTTACGGCCGCTACCTGAAACTCTCCCATAGCCCCCGGGAAGTGCTCCGCAGCCTGAACCTGGAATATATGGAAGTGCGGAACTGCGGCGAGTTCACCTCCTGCTGCGGCGGTCCCGTGGAGTCAGTGTCACCGGCGCTGAACCGGGAGATTCTCGGCCGACGGGCGGCGGAATTTAAGGCCTGCGGCGCCCCGGTGGTCACCACGTGCCCCATCTGCCTGGCCAATCTCCTCAAGGCGGGCCTGCCCGTGGAGGACCTGGCCAGCTTGGTGGTCCGCTATTGCTGAAGGTCACCATGGCCTCAAGGCCGGGGGTGAAGGCGCCCCCATGGCTCCGGCAGCCAAAACTCAGGTCATAAAATCAACCAAGGAGGGCTGACATGGCGGATGAAAAAGAAAAAATTGTCTTAATCGCCACCCACGCGAAGGAGGACCCGGAGCGGGCCATCTTTCCCTTTTTGCTGGCCACCGCGGCCCAGTCCATGGACGTGGAAGCCGTGGTGGTGCTGCAGGGCAACGGGGCGTATCTGGCCCAGAAGGGCTACGCCGACGACATTTCCTTCCCCGGCCTGACCCCGTTAAAGACCCTCGTCGCCAGCTTCATGGAAAATGGCGGCAAGCTCCTGGCCTGAATTCCCTGCCTCGAGCATCGCCAGATCAGTCAGGGTGACTTGATCCAGGGAACGGAATTGATTAAGGCCGGACGGGTAGTGGTGGAGATGACCAGCGCCAAATCCACCGTGGTTTACTGATAATTAAACAGACCGACCGGGGCCGGGCCGGAGGGTTTTTCCGGCTCTGCCCCGGCCGCCTTGATGGAGGCCGGCGGTCCTCAGCGCTCCAGCTCAAAGGGCCAGTGGGCCACGCCGCCGTCCAGGAACTTCACCCGGGTGAAGCCCAGGCCCTCCAGGATCTTCTGGGCCTCGTAACCCCGCATGCTGAACTGGCAGAAGGGGATGTAGAGCCGGTCCCGGGGGAAGTCCGGGGCCTTGTGCCGCAGCACCCCCAGGGGCATGGTGAAGACCTTGTCGTGCTTCAGCCGCACTTCCCGGAACTCCCGGGGGGTGCGCACGTCCAGGAGCAGAAAGTCCTCCCCCGCCTCCGTCAGTTCCTGCACCTCCCGGGGGGACAGGCCCTGGGCCACGCCGCTGAGCTTGTTGTCCATGACCTGGGCGGCGTTCACCAGGAGGTCAATGGCCACCGAGTAGGGCGGCGAATACCCCAGGTTGAGCTGGGACATTTCTTTCACCGTGGCCCCCAGGGTCAGGGCCGTGGCGGCCGCGTCCAGGCGCTTGGCGCCGTCTCCGGGCCCCGCCACCTGCACCCCCAAAAGGCGGCCGCTCCCCTTCTCCGCCACCATTTTCAGGCCCACCACCCTGGCCTCGGGATAATAGTGGGCGTGGTCCAGGCCGGGGGCCAGCGCGGTGGCCACCTCCAGGCCCTCCCGCCGGGCCGCGGCCTCGGTGAGGCCCGTGGCCCCCACCGTGTAGTCAAAGACCTTGGCCACGAACGTGCCCACCATGCCCCGGTAAACTTCCTGGCCTCCCACCACGTTGGTGCCGATGATCCGGCCCTGGATGTTGGCCAACTGGCCGGAGGACACGAACACCGGGCGCTTGAGCAGGCGGTGGAAATTCTCGGCGCAGTCCCCGCCCGCGTAAATATCCGGGTCGGAAGTGCGCAGGTGCTCATCCACGGCGATGGCCCCGGTGGCGCCGAGGTCCAGGCCCGCCCCCTTAGCCAGCTCCACGTTGGGCCTGACCCCGATGGCCACCACCACCAGGTCCGCCGGGTATTCCCCCCGGTCGGTGAAGACCCGGGTTACCCGGCCGTCCTCGTTGCTGGCCAGGCTGGCCACCCGCTCGCGGGTGTGCACCGTGACCCCCTGGGCCTCCAGGTGGCGCCGCACCAGGGCCCCCATCTCCGGGTCCAGGGCCCCGGGCAGCACCTCCTCCAGGGCCTCGATGACCCGCACCTCCAGGCCCCACTGCACAAAGGCCTCGGCCAGTTCCAGGCCGATGGCGCCGGCGCCGATGAGGACCGCGCGGCCGGGCCGGGCGCCCTTGAGGGCCTCCAGGATGGCCACCGCGTCCCGAGGCTGACGGATCACAAAGACGCCGGGCAGATCGATGCCCGGCCAGGGGGGCTTGACCGGGCTGGCCCCCGTGGCCAGCACCAGCTTGTCGTATGGATAGGCCTCGGATGCGCCTGTGGCCCGGTCCCGGACCTGCACGACTTTCTTCCCCCGGTCCAGAGCCAGGACCTCCTTGCCCGTCAGAAAGTTGATGCCCTTGACGGTGCGGAAATATTCGGCGTCCCGGGGCACCCCCACGGGCGTGGCCAGAATGCTCTTGAGCTCCGGCACTTCCCCGGAAATCAGGAAGGGCAGGCCGCAAGCGGAATAGGAGATGTAATCGCCCCGCTCCAGGATGGTGATATCCGCCCGGGGGTCCAGCCTCCGGGCCCGGGCCGCGGCCTTGGGGCCCGCGGCCACGCCGCCCACTACCACGATTTTCAACCCTGCCGCCATAACATACCTCTTCTTGGCCCCCGTCCAGGCCAGCTTCAACCCAGTAGGAAACCTTTCTGCCACATCCTTTTCCCCAATATAAAACCGGTTCCCGGGCGGCGCCAGGAAAAATCCCCGGAAAAACGCGGCGGGGAAATTCCTGGCTTTGGGGCGCCATTTATGATAAAAATCACAAGCCTAAATTAGTGAACGCCATGGCCCCGGTGCGCACCCGCTTCTCCCCCAGCCCCACCGGCTCCCTCCACCTGGGAGGGGCCCACACCGCCTTGTTCAACTGGCTCATCGCCCGGCACCACCAGGGCGTTTTCATCCTGCGCATCGAGGACACCGACAAGGAGCGCTCCCAGGAGCGCTTCGTCACCGAAATCCTGGACTCCCTCACCTGGCTGGGCCTGGAGTGGGACGAGGGCCCCTACCGCCAGTCGGCGCGGCTGCACCTTTATGAAGAGTACATCCAGCGGCTGCTGGCCCGGGGCGCGGCTTATTACTGCGACTGTCCGCCGGCGGAGCTGGAGGCCCGGCGCCAGGCCGCGCTGGCCCGGGGGGACAAGCCTAAGTACGACGGCCACTGCCGGGACCGGGGACTGCCGCGCGGGCCCGACACCGCGGTGCGCTTCAAGGGGCCACAGACGGGCGCCACCCACTGGGACGACCTGATTAAAGGCCCCATCGCCTTTGACCACCAGGAGCTGGACGACCTGGTGCTGATGCGGGCCGACGGCATCCCCACCTACAACTTCGCGGTGGTGGTGGACGACATTACCATGGCCGTGACGGACGTCATCCGGGGCGAGGACCACATCCCCAACACCCCCCGGCAGCTTCTCATCTACCAGGCCCTGGGGGCCCGGCCTCCCCGGTTCGCGCACATGCCTCTGATGCTGGGGAAAGACAAAGCCAAGCTCTCCAAGCGCCACGGCGCCCTGCCCATCCTGGCGTACCGCGACCGGGGCTTCCTCCCCCAGGCCCTGGTGAACTACCTGGCCCGCCTGGGCTGGTCCCACGGCGACCAGGAGCTCTTCTCCCGGGAGGAGCTGATTCAATACTTCGACCTCAAACATGTCACCAAGTCTCCGGGCATCTATGATGAGGATAAGCTCCTGTGGCTCAACGCCCACTACCTCAAGGAGACGCCCCTGCCGGAGCTGGCCCGGGCCCTGCAGCCCTTTCTGGCCGCGGCCGGTATTGAAGCCCGGGACCTGGATTACCTCACCCGGGTGGCCGGCACCCTGAACACCCGGTGCAAGACCCTGGAGGAGATGGCCCAGGCAGCACGCTTTTATTTCCAGGACCCCCGCCCTTACGAGGAGAAGGCCGCGGCCAAGTTTCTCACCCCGGCCGCAGCCCCGACTCTCAGGGAAATCATCCGGCGCCTGGAGGCCCTGCCCGAATTTACGGAAGCGGCCCTGACCCGGCTGTTCAACGACCTGGCTGCGAAGAGCGGCGAAAAGATGGTGAACCTGGCCCAGCCTGTGCGGGTGGCCCTGACCGGCCGCACCATGAGCCCCGGCCTTTATGATATAATCGGCATCCTAGGGAAAGAGGAGACCCTGAAACGCCTGAAGAACGCCATCCTGTGGGCCGAAGCGGCGCAGCCCGCGGGAAATTAAATCCTGGAGGTCTTTCACATGGCACATGCAGGACCTGAGTCCGTCCCTCACAAGGAAATACAGCCTTACCGGAAGAAACAGGCCGCGTTGTGCGTCCTGGTGTTTCTCTGCCTGGGCGCGGCCTTCTTCAGCAGCAGCGCCCTGGTCATCGTGGGCGCGGTGCTGGCGGCCAGCCTCATCTGTTTCTGGGCCGCCACCCTGGAGCCGGAAAGGACCGAAGAAGAACACCACCACCATTGAGGAGGACTGTCTGGTGGAGCAGGGCTGGGGACGGCGGCGCCGGCGTCCCCGATTGGGTTCCTGACCCTCCCCTCCACCGCCTCAACAACCTCTAAAGGAGGACACCATGCGTATCGCTTTGATCGGTCAGGCGGCTTTTGGCGCGGACGTGTTAAAGGGGTTGTTAAACCAGGGTCAGGAGGTGGCGGGGGTCTTCTGCCCGCCGGATAAGGGGGAGAAACAAGACCCCCTGAAGGAGGCGGCCCTGGCCGCGAACCTCCCGGTCTTCCAGCCGGCCCGCATGAAGGACCCCGAGGCTTACCAGCAGATGGCGGGGGTTAAGGCCGACCTGGGGGTCCTGGCCTTCGTCACCGACATCGTGCCGGCCCGGGTCTTCAACGCCCCCCGCCTGGGCTCCATCTGCTTCCACCCCTCCATCCTCCCCAAATACCGTGGCGCGTCAGCCATCAACTGGGCGGTGATCAACGGCGAGGCCAAGACCGGGCTCACCATCTTCTGGGTGGACGAAGGCATCGACACCGGGGACATCCTGCTGCAAAAAGAAGTGGACATCGGCCCCAGCGAAACCACCGGCGAGGTCTATTTCAACAAGCTCTACCCCCTGGGGGTGGCCGCAGTGCTGGAGGCGGTGGACCTGGTGGCCCGGGGGAAGGCTCCCCGGATTCCCCAGGACCACTCTAAGGCCACCTATGACCCCCCCTGCGACGAAAAGGTGGCGGGACTCAATTGGCAGCAGGCGGGGCGCTACGTCTTCAACTTTATCCGGGGTTGCGACCCCCAGCCCGGGGCTACCACTACTTTCCAGGGCGGGAAGGTAAAGCTTTACAACGCCCAGTTCCTGGAGGAAGCTCATAGCGCCCCGCCCGGGGAAATCCTGGCGGTGACGGATAAGGGCCTCAAGGTGGCGGTTCCGGGCGGCGCGGTCCTCATCACCCGCTTCCGCACCAAGGACCTGGGCAAAGTCAAGGCCCCGGACTTCATCGCCGCCAA
>Ga0315268_10004642_pt1 | contig 14892 bp, 11 predicted proteins | sample C1_top_MG_FD_204535 | JGI IMG/M metagenome (GOLD analysis project Ga0315268, IMG submission 204535) | Sediment microbial communities from Yellowstone Lake, YNP, Wyoming, USA - C1_top | ecosystem: Environmental > Aquatic > Freshwater > Lake > Sediment | place: USA: Wyoming | collected 2017-08-01
TCGGGGCGGCCGCTGGGCGAGGCGCCAGGATAGACCAATTCATCGACGCCGAAACGATGGCGCCGAGCGGCAAGGATATGGCGCTGGCGGTTGATCTTGATTATCGATCCGACATAAATCCCGATTTGTTTTTGAAGGATTATAACTGGCGGCAGACTGAATTGACCCATATCCACTATAAGAACGGCACTACGACCTATTACCGGAAAGGCGTGTTTTTCCAGCTTACGGAGCAGGATAAAATCACCATGTATAACGAGAACAAAGTCGCTACTGAGATCCAGTACAAAAATAATCCGACGATCAAGATTGAATATTATTCCGCGACCGGCCAGCTTGAAAGAAGGGACCTGAAAAACGGAGAAAGCGAGCTCTATTCAAACGGCGCGCTTTTCCAGAGAATTTACGAGAACGGCCCCGTTGACTACCGGGTTTACCGCGCAAACGGGACAATTTCGCAAACGACTTACAGGGACGGTAATATTGAATGGTTTGACGAGAACGGCCGGATGACCCACAGGAGGGATAAGAAGGGGAAGGTTACGGTTTTTAAATTTCCAACGCGAACTCTTTGATTATTAATATGGGCAAATTCATTATTTGCTATCCTGTTCTTATTGTGGTATAATTTGTGGATAATAAATGAATTATTTCTTAAACCCAATAAACAAATATGAAAAATAAATTTTTATTCCTGCAAAAAAGGCTTGTATACATGGCTGGAGAAAGCACAGAAGGCCCCAAGTCCGCCGAAAAACCATTATCAGCAATAGAAGATCCTTATGAGGCAATGAATGCCCGCCAGAAAATTTATGAAAACGCCACAAAGGAGGCAGACAGAATCATTAGCGATCCTAATGCCAGTGATAAGGCTAAAACAGCGGCACAGGCATTAAAAAACAGGGTACAAAACGCACGTCAGAATGATAAGCTGCCTGATCGAATGTTTGATACTACCGCCGAGAGCATAGACAGGGGACGACAAGGGCTTTTAAATTTGGCAAACGCAGCCCAGCCTAATGCCGTACCCGCACCGGTAGCGAGCAGAAGTCCGAATAGACCTTCCGCAAAACCCGGTGAGGTAGTATTGCCGCAGGATACAATAACCCCTTCATCTCCAACAAAACCTGCCAACGCTCCCAATCAGGCGGCGGCGAAACCCCACATGTCTGACGCTCAAAGAAAAGCGCTTTCGGCAGAACTGGATAATATGGATAAAGCAGCGAAACCAGTCCTGGGGCCGCAACGAACCGCCACCGAAGCAGCCGGAACCAAGCCGGCACCGGACTTGCCTCCTCCACCTATAGATACAGGCAAAAAATAATAGCGACCATATTAATAATCATTTATGGCAGATCAGACTTTAAAAGACAAATTCTTTAATGCGTTTAAAGCTTCCAAATTATTTTCACGGATGACACCGGAACAGCAAAATGAGCTTTTGACCGCATATGCCGATGCTGACGATGCCAAGTTTATGATGGCCACGCGGGCGTTGAGTGACATCGAGGCCGAACTCGGCAAGCCCGCTCCGGCGCCGACATCCCCGGAGGTGGCTTTGGCCGAGGCAAAAGCAATAAATGTGGCATTGGCCGAACTTAAAAAACTCGACCGGAAAGAGCATGAGGAAGCGGAGCAGGAACAAACTCAAAGTGATGCCGATGACCTTCTGAAAAGCATCGGGCAGGCGGGGGATCAGCCAAAACGCAAAAAATTGTTTGGACTTTTTTAAGCAGACAATATGACGCGTTCGGAATACCAAAACATGATCAGGAGTTCGGCGGTTTTCGATTACCTTTCCGGCGATTTCAAGGACAAGGCGCTGCAGGCAAACGGCGACGACATGGCACGGTACACCGCGCTTTTCAACGACGCCAATTCCCTGATGTCCAGGGCGGACGGCGAATTGCGCGCCGCCAATGACGGGGCGCTGATGGAATACAGGCAGGGCATGAAACATGCCAATCTGGCTCTGGAGGGTGATACGAGAAAAATAGAGGAGGAAAGCCAGAAAGACCTACTGGAAGAACTTAAAAACACATAAACATTTAACAAAACAAACATGAAAAAACCAATGCTCTTCAGTGAAAAACGGTTGGCTTTTGATACGCCGGAAAACGTCAAAGCGAATTTTGTCACAAACACGGAAAGCACGGAGGCCGGAATCGAGAGTTCCATTAAGCTGAATAAGAAATCGGCAAAGGAGGCGACCGACCAGGCCATCCTGATTGTGCGCGATTCCGCGGGTAAGACAGCAGACCGGATCGCAAAAATTGCAACACTGTCGCAGGCCGACAAAATGAAATGGATAAAAGAAATCGAAGGGCTGAGGACCGCGGCCCTCGGGAGGATTGAGAAAAACCGCGAACGCTATGAAAATATCGCTAGATTTACGGCACGTCAGACTGAAATCAAAAGCCTGCTGGCGAGCAATAATGAGGCCCTTATGAAAACAAAGGGAAAGCACGACCTTAAACACCTGACTGTCCTGGGTAACGTGGCCGACGCATTGAAAGCCGACAACAAAGGTATTGCGGCGATGAACGCCGATGGAGTGGAGAAAGAAAAGAGCGAGCTGATTGAAAATATGACAAAACAAATTACCGCTCTCGAAGCAGAAAAGAAAGCTACGGTGGATTTCCACAAGGAGCAACTCAAGAAGGCCTATGACGAGCTGGTTGAAGCATATATGGACTTGTCCAAAGCCCAAAAGGAGGATAAGGAATATTCCATTCCAAGCGGACTGCCGAGGGCATTTTCCGATGCCGGGGCCAGAAAAGCCTGGCTGAACCTCGCATACCTGAAAGGACTGGAAATGGATCTGGCGGCGGTGGAAGGCCAGCCGGATCTGCAAAGCGCATATAATCAGGCAAAAACGGCTGCGAACAATTGCGAACCTCTTTTACTTTGGTGGGACGAAAAACTGCTGCAGGATCGCAACAACGACGCCAACAAGAAGAAGAGAAAGGCCTGGACGGAACTGGCCACGCTGAGGACAAACATTGAAAAAGCGCGCGCGCAGGTTGAGCGGATGAGCAGGCCGGGCGTTCCGCAGGCAAGAAAGGCTGAAGCCGAAGCGTGGCTTAACGGAGCGCTGGAATCATATAACAGAAATCTGACGCTGGTGGAGAACACCGTCAGGCGGACCCAGGATGAAAAGGGTGAAACCGACTATACCGAACCTTCCGCAACGCGTTATGCATCCCGCACCGGTACATATGATGAAGCGGCGACACTGGCGATGATTGAAAGAGGAACGGCTGAACCGGCAAAACCGGGTGAACGGCCCGCGAAACCTGGCGAAGAACAGCTACCTCCGGATCTTGTGGCCAGAGTCAGCCCGGGAGAGGTCGTGATGGGAGAACAAAAAATCACAGTCAGGGCTCCGGAAAAGAAGGACGTGCGAGTCGCTTCACGGACGGGACGAGCAGCGAAGAAGCAGGGCCCGGGAGAAACGACGGCGTGATGTTTGCGAGTGGTTTTTCACGTTGGTGCTTTTGAGGACCGGATGCGAATTTACCGTACCCCCGACTTTTGCGTTTTTTTGATTTCGCCGCGTTTGCGCATAACGCCGTTTTGTGCTAAAATATTAAGATAAATTTAAACATCCGATAAATATGGCGGACGACCAGAACAAAAGCAGATTCACCATCGAGAAATTCCTTGATTTGCTGGGCAAGTCCGATGCCGCGGCGCTTCTGCCGGTGGAAATGAAACTGCAGATGGATAAAGCGATCGCGACGGGTGACATGGGAACGCTGCAGAGGATTTATGACATCCTGATCACCGAAAAAGATTACGGCAAAACAATTGCCCAGGATTTCAGCGAAGCTAAGGAGAAAATCATGGATCGTTACATGGTGACCGTCACGGATATCCGTAAAAAATACACGGAGGGCCCGATGAAAGAAAAAATCGCCGCAGCCACGGTTGAAGAGGAGGCGATGGCGGATCAAATGCTTAATAACTTATAAACCTTTAACACCAAAACAAAATGAAAAAACTCATGTGTTTCAAAAATTTCACCGCAGTCGCGCGCTTTGTTTTTGCCTATGAGGCGGAGGCTAAGGCGGCACTTGATAGTTCATACAAAAAACTGGACGCGACGGGCAAGCTGCCGGAGTTCAAGGATGAACAACAAGCCGCGGCTGATGCCCTTGCCAAAAGACAGAATGAAGAAATACAGAAAATGGAAAACGGGCAAAAGGCCGCCAAGGAAAACGAGGACAGGGAGCTGAATTCGATGCCACAAATTACTCCCCAGGAAAAATCGGCCTACGCAAAAAAGAAAAAAGAATTCGAAGGCAGGGAAAGCGGGCGCAAGGATGCACTGGAAAGGGCCCGCAAGGAGTTTGGCATTGCGGCAACTGCCGCTTTGGACGCTCTGAAGGTCGCCTATGATGCAGCCAATGAAAAACGCTCAAAGGCGGCGACGGCATTCTCAAATTCAATTGTGAACGAACTGATGGCCGCCCGGGAAACAGAAAGGGGCAAGAACGCGGGCAAGGATGTTGCGGGGATTATGTCCGATGCCAAGCTTGTACCCAGTCTTTTCGGGAATGCAGTAAAAATGCCGAAATACGGAACAGTTGAAGGCGAAACGGGTCCACAGAAACTGGAGGGCGGACCCACCTGGACCAGCGGCAGCGTCAAACTCGCAACCATGGAAATGCTGAAAGCGATTTATATGGAACAAGGCCCCGAAGTGGCTAAAGCCAAAGCTGATGAGCTTCGAAAAGCGTGCGACGTAAAAGACGCTAAAGGCCAGGTTAACGAGGTTTCCTGGGCAAAAGCTTTTGGAGGGGATGACAAGGGCAAGGGCGGATTTGAGTATGTGTTGAAAACCATGCAATTCAATCCCGAGCGTGGCGCGGAGCTTTTAGGCATGGTGGTTGGAAACATGAGCGCGGCCGCCGTCCTTTTCAAGGGCAACGATGCCGTTTTCGCCAAGTATGAAGCGGCCGTACAGAATGCTGTTAAGCTTGGCACTAAGCCTTTCCCGACGCCTAATGCCTGGGCAAGAATAAATGCGCCGGAAATCTTCACTCAGGAAAGTGATCCGGGCAAGTTCGTGGAGAAGATTCTGGAGAGCTATAAACTGCCTCCCAAGCCCACCAACTATGACGATTATAAGAAGTATCCGGCCCGTATTAACATGAAATCCCCTATGGGCCAGGAAATCCTGAAGTACGAAGCCGAACTGGCCAAACAGGCCAACGTGCGCGCCCTGCTCCTTGGAGTGGTGTCTGCAGCACCGGCCGACCAGTGGGATAACGTGACCAGGCAGGCTCTTGCCAAGATGATGGGTGGCACTTTCAACCCGGACAAGATGAATGAAGCCGATCCGGAACAGGTTAAGGCCGGAAGGGAATTGTACGGGGACAGCGGTAAGAGACTTGATGCCGAGTCCAAGGCGTATATCAGCGGTCTTATTTACGGCGCTGATATCGCATACAACGGGAAAGTTATTGAGGTTGAAATAAACGGCAAGAAAGAGAAAAAAGAGTTTGCCTCTTTTTACAAGGAATTATTGGATCAGGCACTCAAGAAAAAGGAAAATCTGAACTCGGATATCCGCGACCTTGAAGGAGAAATGAGGGATGCGAGGGAAGCTTCCAGGGACAAGCATGACGGCAAACTGACTCCGGAGGAAAAAGCACGCATTGAAGCCGAATACAGGAAAAAGGTTTATGAACTTATTGGAAAAGAAATGCCAAAGGCCAAAGATGTCTGGGGAGCTTACCAAAAAACGGTGGCGGCGCAACCTGCACCGGCTCCGGCGGCGGCAACTGGCCCGGCAGCGGCACCTGCCCCGGCAACTGGCCCGGCGGCAGCGCCTTCGACAACTCCTCAACCGGGTCCGGGCGGAGTACCGATAGCCGCAGGGACGGCTCCGGCGACAACCCCGAGGGGTGGCGGCCAACGCAATGCTCCAACGGGCGGACCGGGTGCCGGAACGAGTGGCGGGGCGGTCGCAGGCGGACCGGGGCGAGGGGCGGAAGTCCAAGGCGATACGCCAAAAAGCAGATGGGCAAGATTGCCCAAAGCCACAAGAGACGCATTGGCTATGGGCGGGCAATATTTTAATACGACTAGCGGTGGAAATGACCCGGCGAAAGCTGCAGAAAAAGCAAGGACAGAAATGGGCGCAAATGCGGGAAAAGTTCCGCCGGGCGAATATATGACCCCCTGGGGAGTCCGGTACAAAGTGGAAAGGAAAGACAATGAAACGACAGTCAGCGTGAACGGGCTTGATAGCGCCAGATATAACAAGACACCAGCTGATAAGCGCGGGAACATCAATAAAGTCGATGACCAGGGCAGGCCGGTATAAGGTATAATCCATATTTTTCCAATGCCCCAAAGCCCACTTGAACAATTCGAGGAGCGGATAAAAAAACAGGAGCAGCTCACCGCGGCTGATGTTAACAAAGCTTTTGAGGAAGAGGAAAAGTCATATAACCGGACTTGCGACGCGCTGGGAATGAAAGCGGATGACCCGGCGAGGAAAAGCCATCTGGCAGATTTGGCCGCGAAGAAAGAGCGGATGCTCGGCGAGAAGGATCTGGCCGCGGCTTACAAAGAAGGACGGCTGGCGGATATTTTTACGTCCGCGCGCAGGGAAAGGGCGGGCGTAATCAGCGAGTTCGAAAGAAGACATCAGGATAATTACGTCCGAGCCAAGCAATTCTGGCGTGACAAGACGGCGCCATCGGACGCGGGTATTCCCGATTATGAAGGCTATAGCGCGACGGGAAGCGGGCTGGAAGACGAAAACGCCAATAACAAGACGCGCTGGGCGCTTTCCGGCTATCTGACGGCGCTGGAAATGACCGATCCGGTCGAAGCCAGCAAGATGATGGGGAAGGCGAAAGAGATTTATGAAAAATCGGATACGGGGATTTTGAATGTGGATAAGATTTTCGTTTACGAAAACCTGCAGAAAGACCTGGCGCTGGATAAATACATGAAGGAGCTGGGGAGATTCGATCTGGCAAGCGAGCCGACGGGTCTCGTCTGCGGATATTTGAAGATTTCGGAAAATTCTTACCTGGCGGGAAACGATCAATACCGGATGTACCTGTTCGGGAAACTGGACGATTTCAAGAGCAAGGGGAGGCTGAATTATACGCCGGTGAAAGACGAAAAAGCGTATATGACCGATTACAACAAGGGCGACTACCAGATGCACGCGATGATGGAAATCCTGACTCCGAAAGAGTGGGCTGAAAAAAATAAGGACGAGAAGGAGAAAACGCCGAAACTGCGGGAAGCTTTTGACGCCCTGAAAGAGAACGCGGCGAAGATCAGCACTGCGCTTCGATTTGAATTTTCCGACGCGCGCGTGAAAGTGCTGCTGTCGAAAAAATCGGAGGACATCGGGACAGCGGATGAGGCGGAGATGGCTTATGTCAGCAAAACGATTGTCGAAGAGAGCGGCGCTAAATTCGCAGAAATTTACAAGGAGAAAATAAAACCCGGCTTGGACCGTCTGCGGCCGGGGATTGATGAAATCAAAGTAAAAAACGCGGTTTCCAGGAAAATTTCCGACAAGGAGGTGGAGGACGTAAGTAAGCGAGTCGAAGAACTGGACGCCGCCGTTCAAACCCTGGATAACATTTCCAAACCGAAAGATGTCGCAACGACTGCGACAGCTGCGGTGATTGTTGCCAATCTCGCAGAAGAAATCGTAAAACTGCAAAAACGCCTGGATGAAATGACGGCTGTCCTTGGGCCTGGGGCGGGAGGCGGGACGGAGACCACTGGAGGCGGAGGCGCGGTTCCAGGGGGCACGAGCGGTACGGGAGGAACCGGCGGTGAAACACCGGGCGGAACAGGGGGCGCGGGCGGTGGCCAGGATAAACGCAAAGACGGCAAAGACAGGTACCTGAACGAATGGGGAAACGCAACGGAAGTCGCGGGTAGATTTAGAGTAAAAAACCTGATGATATCCCCGAATGTCGCGGATGGGGCCGTTTGCAGGGACGATAACGGCAACATCATCGGCAGGATTCCCGCTGCCAAAGAAGTCACTCTGATTGATCCGGCGATGAAAGGGCGGAAAATCGGCGAAGTCGTTTTTGTTAAAGTTGTTTACGCGGACAAGCAGGTCTGGGTGGACCAGGGCCAGCTTGAACTGGCGGAACCGGCCGCGCTTGGAACACCCGAACAGCTTGAGAAACAGGATTTCCTTGGCAAAAAAAACCTGGCGGAAATCCCTTACCGTGGTAATTACTGGTACCAGCTCGGTGACTCAAAGCCCGATTTACTGGCTCCGGGTTCGCAAATACGGAGCTCCGGAAATCCCGAGGTGGACAGCATATTTTTGAAAAATTATGTCGCGAGCAGGCTGTCTCCCGACGATCAGGCGCGACTGAACGCGCTCTACCAGAAGGGCAGGGAGGCTTCGCAATTCCATTTCGACCACATCCCCACGATGTTGGAACTGCGCACCGCTTATAACGCACAGTTCGTAAAAGTATGGGAGTATATGGCGCGTTATGGAGCCGCCCCGGGAGCCGGCGCGGAAGGCGCGGAGACGGATCCGTCGCTTCAATTCCTGGGAAAAGTGCACAGCGAACATCGCGAAGCGTTGCTGCGAATGGCGCGGGACGGCGAGAAACCGGAAGGGGCGATGTTCGACATCTGGTTCAACAATAAAGCGGTCCCGTGCAGGCTGACAAAGATGGGTCCGGGGAATTACGTGATAAACTGGAACAGCGGTTCATGGGCTTACAGAAGCCTTCAAGACGCCATGCGCGCAGTCAACGACGGGCACCTGATTGCAGGCATGACCACCTCGGCGCTCCTGAATCCGTCATATTATAAGGCCTATGAAAGCTGGTGCGGGAAGTTGAAGGAGAAGAGGTTGGGCGGCACATCCGTGCCGGGAGAAATCCAGTTTGAACTGGACTGGCTGGGGACAAGGAGGGCGAAGGGAAACCCCGTGGTAACGTGCATGCCATGCGCTTACGGAGGCATCGCGTACCGCATTTTCCGCGATGAGGCGGGCCTTCGTGGAGAAAAATGGCGCGATGGATTCGCGGCGAATTTTGAGGAATTTATGCGCCAGCTCGGTCACATCCGCAGGTGGGCGCAGGAAGAGGATTTTGAAAAAGGTCCATTGGCATATGCGAAAGAATATAATTTTTCGATCTTGAGCGATCCTCGTAACTATTACGCGAATGAGGCGCTGATCGGGCGGCCGCTTTATTTTGGAATGACATCTTATGACAGGAAAGCGGAGGGTAAACGGGGAGACGATAGCGAAGCGGCAACGGCTTCGTACGGCAAAGAAATGGTGCAGCTGGGACTCGACTGGGGAGGGAGCGGGCCCGCGGACCGGAAAGGGAACGGCTGGGTGAATTTATGGGTCAACGAATCGGGGACTTTGAGCTATACGGTTGCCTGCGCGGCGCGCGGTATTAATACTGCGGAAAAACGGGTTTTAAGCATGGCGGAAATCTTCCGCGACCTGGCGGAACTGCGGAAGATGAACAGGGTTGCGTGAAGCGTTGATTATCTTTTTAAAAGCGCTCTGGCGGCTTTTGCGAGCCTGATGAGCGTGTACCAGAAAGGCCGGTAAACTATCTCCTGCGCGGGATAATAATTGACGCGTTCGCCGCCGAACTTCAGTTTGAATTCGGTGACTTTTTGCCACGGATGGGGGCGCCCGGTGCCCGGTGTTGACCCTGGCCGGTTTTCCGGCGCGATGCCAAAAAAATCGTAGTAATGGTAGCCGGCGGCGCGGGCGTCCCGGATGGCTTGCCAGTGCAATAAATAAGGCGCCATCGTGTGGCGGTTTTCGTTGGAGGAAGCGCCGAAATAATAGGTGGCGGTGTCGCGAAAATAAGTGGCGATCATTCCGGCGAGGACTTTGCCGCCGTGCTCGGCCAGGTAGAGTTTGGCGGAGGGGCGGGGGGAACTGTCAACCTTTGAGGTTGACCCGACCTCAAAGGTCGACCTTTGAGATTGACCCGACCTCAAAGGTTGACCAAAAACCTCCAGCATTTTTTTATAATATGACAGCGGATGGCCGGTGAAAGAATCGCGCGCGGTCGTTTCGCGAAGAAGCGCGTAAAAGGCTTCAATATCGGCTTCGCGGCCGTCGGCGTGTCCTGCAGGCTTGCCGGATTGACCCACCGCGGCATCCGAGACCCTTACTGTGACTCCGTGTTTTTGGGCGACTTTGATGTTATATCTCCCCTTGGGTTTCATCCGTTTCAACAGTTCGTCGGGCTCGTGTTTGAGATCCAAAATCAGAGTGCTTTCCGGCTGGTAATGGGCGTGCGCGGGGCGTGTTTTCAGGTGCTCCAAAGTGGCGGCGATTTTTGGCGAATAACCCGCTTCCAAAGGAGGGTCGAAACGAAAGAATACTGCGTTTTGCTCGCTCGCCAACTCCGCTATTTTTTTAAAAAGAAGGTCCAGCGCGTCCGGATCCGAGTAGTCGGCAAGCGGCCCGCGGGGACAATAAAACCAGCATTTCCCGAAAGGCAGGCACTGCCGAATCATCAGTGCGGAAGCCAATATCCGGTCATCCGGACCAACGACCGCAAAGACCTTGAACAGGTCGCGTTTTTGAGATGTTACCTGGAACTCGCCCCATTGCCACAACTGGTGGATTGACCCGAGCGGGTGGGCGGTGACGAACGAATCGTAAGCGGCACTGTTTTTTTTATCAATTTCAATGATTTTCATAGGCTTTCAAAGCATACGGCGGTATGCGCTCCCAGACAAGCTTTCTTGACCGCGCGATGCGGGTCGCAAAACGCGCTCCCACTCCAAACGAGAGTTGTCATATGCACCTAATTATGCTATAATGTATAGATAATTACCTAACAAATACAAATATGAAAACCCGACATAATTCTGACTTTAGAATCAGTGTATTTCCAAAACTAATCGTCTTTGATCATCAAGGAACGGAAGTAAAAGAACAAATCGCTCCGCCGCCGGAAAAAAAACCCGAACTTGGAAAAAAAATAACACCGGCAAGCGCAAAAAAGGAAGGAGCCAGAGTGATTGACAGTGCAAATAAATCACTCGATCAACTTTCTTCGGGAGAAATGACGGATGCAAAAAAAGAAAAAAACACTGAAACCAATAACAAAGCCCGTGACGCTGTTGATAAGCAAATTGCCAACATACTCGGTCTGCCGGTACGAAGGCCCTATTTTTGGAAAACGGAACCTTTGGAGCCCGAGACGGGCAGACTTGAAAGGAGGCTGCAAGATATTAACAAAGAGCTGGAAACAAATTTGGATTCCGGATTCCGCCCGATCTGGCCGCCGGAAATGTCACCATCCCAAGTTGGCATAACAAGTAACTACCAGGGCAAATATAATGGAGTGAGAATAAATGTTTCCTATAGCATCTCCGGCTCCGGCAAAAATAAAAACGAGCCGCCGTATCGGGTTAATGTCAAAACCACGCCGGTGGACAAGCTTACAGACAATCAAAACCGTTATGTCGGACCTCAAAATAATTAAGAATAAATTCACCGGATCTATTTTTAAAAGCCGTTTCTTCATATGGGACCATGAAGCCGACCCAAAAAAAGAACAAACGGTTGAATCGGACATAGAAAAACAGGCAAAATTGGATAAAATCGGCCAACTTCAAAATCAAATAGAAAACTATAAGGCAAAATTTTCGGATCTTTTTGGATTATGCCGTTTGGAGAATGCAACAAATGATGATCAAGCTAAAAAAGATTATAAGGATCTGGGTTACGATAACCCGAACAATCCCAAAACCGTTCTTTTCGACCAGGCCTTTAAACAGGTTGATCAAAACAGAGGTTTGATGGCTTTAATGGGTTATAAAATTTCCCCCAAACTGGATACATATCTTGTAAGAGCGGGAATCCTGATGCAGATTACCGATGTGGGCTATACCGTCCGCAATCTCTTAAACTGGAGTGAAGAAAAAAAAGCTTCGGGTGATTTGGCCGGATGTATCGAAAATCTTGAAAGCGCGATTAACAAATACAAACAACTTGAAAAATTCCAGACAATGCTCTCTTTGATGAGAATGGAAACGCCCGTGCCAATGATGTCACTTCCCAAAAACAGATCGGCTTCAACCCCGGACGGTAAAAATATTGATTACAGTCTTTTGACAAATAATGAATACGAAACCATTCTTTCAACAATATCAGGGGTTGAAAAAGCCAACCAGCTCCTGGTGGCCAGGGACAGGATAAATACCCGCGTAGGGTCACTCATAAATAACGGCTATTTAACGCAAGAACAAGTGAACAACATGTTTCAGCCAATGCTTTCTTATCATGGCGAGGCCCCCCGCCTCATGGAAATGTATGACAGTATCAATGCCGACTTGAACCGCATTGAGAAAGATAAAAGGACCGCAAGCGCGGATGAATATCTGGATAAGAATTTATCGGCCTAGGCCTTCGCTTCAGTTACCGCCTGAGATGTTGACCCCGTTGCGTTGTTTGGAGGCCTTTTTTGTGGTATAATAATTAGATATTTAAAGCCGCCGCGCGGCCACTATAAACAAACCCCCATGGCGACCAAAAAACTGCTGGATAAGGTTTTGAAAAGATTCAATTCCCTGATGTTTTTTTCACCCGAAGAAAGGGAGGCGAGATACCATCTGATCATGCACGCGACACCGGAAGGCCTGACCGAACTGCTGAACGTATTCGAGCAGGCTTTTTCGAAGCAAAAATCCTATCTTCAGACGATTTGCGAAAACGACCCGAAGTTCGCCAGAAATTTTTACATGATCATGAAAAAAGGCGAAACGGAAACGAAAACCAAAAAAGAACTGAAGGGCATAAAGAAAAACATAAAACAAAAAAATGCCAGATCCAGAAAATAAAAGTCCGGAAAAATTGGGAACTCAGGAAGCGATAGACATCGTAAAGATGGAATCGGACAAACAGGTTGCCCTCGTGCAGCAAAAGCTGGACGCCATCGGCGGCAATTTCAAGCATGAGCTGTATGTGAAACTTTATGATTATTACAGGTCGGGAGCGGAGAGGGCGGCCAAAGACGGGAAACTGGACAAAAAGGAATTCGACAAATACAAGGACGAAATGCTGAAGAAGACGGATGAGATTTTGAAGCAGTACGTCCCGACGGAAGAACAGATTGAAGCCGCGAAAAGGAAATCACAGGCGATAAAAGAGGAGGCGAAAGAGGCGGGCGCGGCGAAGGAATCCGCCGAGCTTAAGCTGGGCGAAATTCCGAAAGAACTTCCGGAGAACACTCCCGCCGAAAAGCTCCAGGACAAGCTGCAGGAGTACGGAAATTTGAGCCAGGCGTTCAACAACGAAGTCCAGGTGAAGCTGGGCGAACTGAACGGTTTTTACACAAAACTGCAGGAATACGAGCAATACCGGACCCAGCACCGCGCGGCTTATACGTGGGACAAGGTTACCGGCATCTTTGTCACAAGCGATGACGACAAGAAAGCCCAGGAACTCCAAGGGACCGCCGATGCATTGAAAGGCGCGGTGAGAAAAAAGAAAAACGAACTGGCGGACAAAAGGAAGGAACTTGAAAAATACGGCAAAAGCATCCAGTCGGTTCTGGCCAAGAAAAGGGCGGACCTGATCAAGGCGCGCGACGCCGAGGTCAAAAGGATGGAAGAGGACCGCGGGAAGGTGGGGGCCGACGTAAAAGAAAAAGAGGCGCGCTACAAAGAGCTGAAGGCCCAGGAAGACGCGCTGACGCAGAAAAAAACCTCCCTGGTAAAGAGCAGGGACGAACTGGAAAAATTCAGGCAGGCGGACGACTCCCCGCAAAACATGACGGCGAAAATCGAGAAGAAGAAAGACGCCGTGGAGAAGGCGTTCGACGCCGAAAGCGAAAAAGAGAAAATGCTGAACGGCCTGCTGACGCAGCCGGGAATCACCGACGAACAGAAGCAGTTGATTGAAACCGCGCTGAAGGAAATCGGCGAACGCAAGAAGCGCGCGGGTGACGGAAAAAGTCTTCTGGGCAAGAATCTGGATAAGAGCAAGGGAGCCGACGCGGCTTTGAACGAAGCGGAGCGCGCGGTGGAGGGGGATTTGTCCACGGTTGACGGCACGCTGGAGAAATTCGTCTATCCGACGATCCAGTCGCTGGACGAGAACCTGCTGATGCTTCGGACTTACAAAGACCAGTTCAGCGATTGCGAGGAAGGAATCAAAGACAAGTATGAGCAGGGGATTTCGGGAATTGACGGTATCCAGAAACAAACCGATGAATTCGTTTTGCAGGCGTCGCTTTCAAACAGCATGTCGATGAACGTGATGGAAAAAGCGTCGGAGCAACTCGAACCGCTGCAGGTGGACAAGCAGGGCGCATTCGGCGCGTGCTGGGACGGGGTCAAGGACCTCTATCAGGGGACCTGGGGCCGGGTTTTGAGCGCGCCCGGCGGCTGGGCGACTTGGCTTGGCAAGTGGATCATGGAGAAGGGCACGGACGCCCAGGACGGATACAGAAAAATGGATAGCGGATGGAAGTACGCGGTGGCGGTGCCGGCGGAAATTTTCGGACTTGCAACCGGAATCGTCGGTGGGGCGTGGGAGATCATCGGCGGAGCTTTAACGGCGTTAGGCAATATTTTTGATACGCTGGAGGGACTGGGAGCGCTGGTCTCGATCAATAAACGGACCGGAGAAATCGGGGATTTTTCGATGGCCGGCAGCGCCTGGAAGGAACTGGGCAAGTCACTGGTTTCCTATGATGAATTTGAAAAAGGACATGTCAGCACTGGCGTGGGAAAAACCGCCGTGCTTATCGCTTCGTTTTTCATCGGCGCGGGGGAAGCGGGCGCGGCCGCGGATGCGGCAAGTGTGGCGTCAAAATTGGCAAAACTGGCGCGCGGGGCCAAACTTGCAGAGGTCGCCGAGGCCGGAGGAAAAGTTGGTATGTT
>Ga0315268_10004643_pt1 | contig 14890 bp, 16 predicted proteins | sample C1_top_MG_FD_204535 | JGI IMG/M metagenome (GOLD analysis project Ga0315268, IMG submission 204535) | Sediment microbial communities from Yellowstone Lake, YNP, Wyoming, USA - C1_top | ecosystem: Environmental > Aquatic > Freshwater > Lake > Sediment | place: USA: Wyoming | collected 2017-08-01
AGTTGGTCTCGATCACGCCGCCCTTGGTGCCGCCGTTGGCGCACGAATAAGAGAGCGCGATTTTCAGCGCCTTGCCCGAGGTATACTGATGCACCGCGATAAGCGAAGGCACGCCGCCGCCTTGCTTGTAGGTGGCGCGCACCAAGTGCCCTGGGCCTTTCGGCGCGATCATGATTACATCCAAATCCGCGCGCGGCTTGATCTGGCCAAAGTGGACATTGAAGCCATGGGCAAACGCCAGCACGCCGCCCTTTTTGATATTCGGCTCGATCTCTTGCTCGTAAACAGCCGGCTGCTGCTCGTCCGGCACCAGCACCATCACCACATCGGCCTCTTTTACCGCGGCCGCGACTTCTTTCACGCTGAGGCCGGCTTTCTTCGCCTTATCCCAGGAACTACCGCCTTTGCGCAAACCCACGGTGACTTTGACGCCGGAGTCCTGCAGATTCAAGGCATGGGCGTGGCCTTGCGAGCCATAGCCAACGATGGCGACCTTTTTCTTTTTGATGATGGAAAGATCGGCGTCTTTGTCGTAATACACTTTCATGCTATTTCCTTTCAGATGAGTGAGGTGTGAGGAGTGAAACGCGAGAGGAAAGCACCTCGCGTACGACACCCGCCACTAAACTTTTAGAATTCTTTCGCCGCGCCCAATGCCGCACGCACCGGTGCGCACTGTTTCCAGAATCACGCTCGCATCGAGCGCCTCCAAAAAAGCATCGAGCTTGGCGCCATTGCCGGTCAATTCGATGGTGTAGGTGCTATCCGTCACGTCGATAATGCGCCCGCGGAAGATGTCGGATAGGCGCTTCAACTCCTCGCGCCATTCGCCTTGCGCTTTCACTTTCACCAACATCAATTCGCGCTCAATATGCGAGCCTTCGTTGAGATCGGCTACCTTGACCACTTCGATCAATTTGTTGAGTTGTTTGACGATCTGCTCGATCACCTCTTCCGAGCCACGGGTGACGATGGTCATGCGCGACATCGAGGCATCTTCGGTCGGCGCCACCGTCAACGACTCGATGTTGTAGCCGCGCGCCGAGAACAAGCCGGAGACACGCGACAGCGCGCCCGCTTCGTTTTCCAATAACACTGAAATGATATGTCGCATCGGCATTATAGGTCTTCCGCCAAGATCATCTCCGACAAGCCCTTACCGCCGGGCACCATGGGGAATACGTTCTCGGTTTGGTCGGTGAGAAAGTCCATGAACACGAGTTTATCCTTGAGCTTGAAGGCTTCCTTGAGCGCGCCCTCGACATCGGACGGCTTCTCGATGCGCATGCCCACGTGGCCATAGGCTTCCGCCAGCTTCACGAAATCCGGCAAGGCATCCATATAGGACTCCGAGTAGCGGTTGCCGTGGAAGAATTGCTGCCACTGGCGCACCATCCCCATATAACGATTATTGAGTGTGATCACTTTGATCGGGAGATGATATTGCTTGCAGGTAGAGAGCTCCTGTATGCACATCTGGATGCTCGCCTCGCCCGTGACGCAGGCCACATTCGCTTTCGGAAACGCCATTTTCACGCCCATCGCGGCGGGCAAGCCGAAGCCCATGGTGCCCAAGCCGCCGGAGTTGATCCAGCGCCGCGGCTTGTCGAATTTGTAGTACTGCGCCGCCCACATTTGATGCTGGCCGACGTCGGACGTGACATAGGCATCGCCCTTGGTCACTTCGTATAACTTTTCGATCACGAATTGCGGCTTGATGATTTTGGACGAACGGTCGTAATTGAGGCAATTCTTCGCGCGCCACAATTCTATTTGCGTCCACCAAGTCTTGAGCGAGTGCTGGTCGCCACGTTCCTTGGACGCTTGCAGTTGCTTGGTCAACTCTTCCAGCACCTGCCCCACATCGCCCACGATGGGCACATCCACTTTCACCCGTTTGGAGATCGACGACGGATCAATGTCGATATGAATGATCTGGCGCTTTTCCTGATTGAAGTGCGCGGGATTACCGATCACGCGATCGTCGAAGCGCGCGCCCACCGCGAGCAGCACATCGCAATGCTGCATCGCCATATTCGCTTCATAAGTGCCGTGCATGCCGAGCATGCCGAGATGCAGGCGATCCGTTTCCGGATAGCCGCCCAAGCCCATCAGTGTACTCGTGCAGGGCACGCCCAACTGTTTGACCAGCTTGGTAAGTTGGTTCGACGCCTCGGACAAAATCACGCCGCCGCCGCTGTAAACAAATGGCCGCTTGGCGGAAAGCAGCAATTTCACGGCTTTCTTGATTTGCATCGGGTGACCCTTGGTCACTGGATTATAAGAACGTAGCGTGATGCGCTTGGGATAGTCGAACGGCGCTTTATGCGCGGTCACATCCTTGGGGATATCCACCAGCACCGGGCCGGGACGCCCGGTCGCCGCGATATGGAAGGCTTTTTTGATGGTGACGGCCAGGTCTTTAATATCCTTCACCAAAAAATTGTGCTTCACGCAGGGGCGGGTGATGCCGACGGTATCCACTTCTTGGAACGCGTCGAGACCAATCGCGGGCGTCGGCACTTGGCCGCTGATGATCACCATGGGAATCGAATCCATGTACGCGGTAGCGATACCGGTCACCGCGTTAGTGGCACCGGGGCCGCTGGTCACCAAAGCCACGCCCACCCGGCCGGTCGCGCGCGCATAGCCGTCGGCCGCATGCACCGCCGCCTGTTCGTGGCGCACCAGCACATGCTTGACTTTGTCCTGCTTGAAAATTTCGTCGTAAATATAGAGCACCGCGCCGCCAGGATAGCCGAAAGCAAACTCCACGCCTTCCTCCTGCAGACAGCGCACGGTGATCTCCGCGCCGGTTAATTCCATAAAAAGCCTTGTACCCTGAATTTCGCGAAAAGAACTTGAAACACTAACGTTTGCGCGGTGTTTGGTCAAGAGGGAAAGGGCAAAAACCATCGATTTCCCCGTAAGTTACGATGCGATACCCGAATGGGAACCCCATATGCACGCGCGCGAATCCGCTGCAAAGGCACGAGCACTTTGCTAACATGGCGCTGCTTACACGATCAGAAAGTCCCCGCTGGCTACCCACCACGAATTATCCGAGTTCCTTAAAACCGTTGAACGCCGCGCGTTCAAGCAGGCCTATTTCGCAGTGCACAATGAGGAGGCCGCGCTGGATATCGTGCAGGATTCCATGCTCAAGCTTGCGGAAAAATATGCCGCTAAACCGGATGAGGAGTTACCGCTGCTGTTCCAGCGCATACTGCAAAACACCATCCGTGATTACTACCGGCGGCAGAAAGTGCGCAATACGTGGACCACGCTGCTTTCCGCGTTCTCCCCAAACCAGGAAGATGCGGATTACGATCCGCTGGATACGTTGCAAGCCGCGGATGGCTCGAATAACAAGCATAATCCGTCGGATCAATTGGATAGATTGCAACTTATTGGAATTATTGAGAAAGCTATTGAAACATTACCGGCGCGTCAACGCGAAGCATTCTTGCTGCGTTACTGGGAAGAGCTTGATGTTGCACAGACCGCCGAGGTCATGGGCTGCTCTGAAGGGAGCGTGAAAACCCACTGCTCGCGTGCCACGCACACGCTTGCCGTGGCTTTGAAAGCGAAAGGAATCGAACCATGAACGAGCATAAATTCGGCGACAAAATCAAACAGGACCTGAATTACGGCATGGGCCGGCTGGACGCCCGAGTCATCGAGCGCCTGAAACTGGCGCGCGAACACGCCTTGGATGCATTCGCCGCGCATCCCGTCACCGAAAACACCTACGCGTTTGCCGGTCATCGGGGTCAAGCGCAACAGCGGCGCCATCATGGCTTTCCCCTGCGCAAGTGGCTGCCTTTCGTCACGCTCGCACTGGTGCTGGCCGGTGCCGTTTACTGGAAGCAGCTGGGAATAAATCGCGACGAGGACATCGACGCCGCACTGCTCGCCAGCGACTTGCCGCTCAACGCCTACATTGACCACAATTTCCATCCATGGCACGACTCCTCGTCACCGCGCTAACACTACTGTTATTGGCGTTTTCGCTACCGGGTCACGCCGCTGGCCAGCCTGCCACGCCTAAGCCAGCAGCCAAAACGCTGACATGGGAGCAACTTACACCGCAGCAGCAGCAAGTGCTGGCTGAACTGGCGCCGGAATGGGGAAAAATGTCCGCCAAGCAGCATCAAGATTTGGTGCGCGTGGCGAACAAGTACCCGAAAATGAAGCCCAAAGAACAAGAGCGGGTGCGCCGGCGCATCGCCCGCTGGGCAAGCTTAACGCCGGAGCAGCGAAAAGCGGCGCGCGAACGCTATAAGAATATCAAGAAACAGCCCCCTGAAAAACAGAAAGAAGTCAAAAAGAAATGGGAGCATTACCAATCGCGGAAAGTACCGCCCGCCGCGCCTATCGCTATACCACCGACACCGAATGCGCCAGCCCAAGGCGCCGCACCTGCACTCGCGCCGCCCGCTAAGCAGTAGCGCTTATTCGCGCGCCGCTTCGTCCAGCGCCGCGAGAACAGCATTAAACGCGGCATCCTTGTTTTCCACCATGGCCACGATATTGGCAACCGACAGCACGCTCATTTGGGCGCCTTTGACCATCCAACCGCGCGCCGGTGTCCAGCCATTCATTTGCGAGAACAGCGAAAATACATCGCAGTTGCCCGAAATCATGCGCCGGTACCACAGCGCGAATCGCGCCAGCTTCGTCATCCTGTCCTCGGAAATGAGCCCGGCGGAATCAATCACCGTCCCATCGTCTTGAAAGCGGCAAACCGCCACCACGCCATCCAGCACCAGCAGGCGTTTTAGCATCGCCGCTCCTTACGCGCCATAGGCGGATAGCGCGGCGAATGCCGCCTCGTAATCCGCATCGCGATTTTTAACCACTACGCCATGATTGCGGCCCACCACCGCGGACCAATCCAGCCCGACCAAGGAAAATCCTTGGATCGGCTCGAACCCGGTTTGACCGGTCAAAGCCTCCCAACCGCGCGCCTCCATGGTGGCGATCGCCATATTGGCGACACAGGTGTGCGCCAGCAAGTCCAGCACCTGCGGCGTCAACTCGGAGCCTTCTTTCACTTGGTGCGCTTTTAAATCGCCCCTATCGTCGTACTGGAACGCGGCGAGCACACCCGGCACTTGCATTAAATTATCTAACTTCATTGCGACTCCTATTTGGGTATAGCGATTGGCGATACGTCACACAGCCAGCGGCACTTAATACAGCTTCTCGTTCACGTCGCCGCCCAGCTTGGCATACATATAGACCAGAGGATTCTCCTCGATGTCCCCCACCTTGGCGCGCATGATGGTCATGACATCGTTGAGCAAGCCCCGCGTATTGCGGCAAAAACAAAAATAGTTGCCCACCACGCACACCGAGATATCCTTGCCGCGCACCACCCAGCCTTGCACCGGCTTGCAGCCGCAATCCTCCGCAAAAGCGGAAAAAATTTCTGCCTGCATATTGGTCATGAGCGTGTTTGAGCGACACAAAATCGAGGCCATGCGCGCCAATTCCGGCGACATCTCCCCTTTAAATGAAAAACGATCGCCGCGATAAGCGTATTCTCCCGCGGCAATGACACCGGGAATCGCCAAGAGCTGGGATATAATGCGCATTTTTCTCCTCCCCCTACGCGGATAACGGCTGCCTCGCCGGCCGCACTGCGCTGAAATATGTGACCCCCATGATAGAGATTAACGCAAAAAGTGCAACACCCGCGGCGCGCACGCCTACCCTGGTGCGCCGTCTATTCAGCATGCTGTATGAAGCCTTGGTGCTGGGAGCGGTGCTATTCGGCGCGGCGCTTATTTTTATATTGCGCCACAATCCGCAAGCGCCGGGTGTCATGCCATTTTTTCAAGCCTATCTGCTGCTGGTCATGCTAGCCTTCTTCACTTGGTTCTGGACGCACGGCGGGCAAACGGTGGCGATGAAAGCCTGGCGCTTCCGGGTAGAGCGCAGCGATGGTCAGCCCTTGCGCTTTCCGCAAGCATGTTGGCGCTTTGCACTGGCCTGGGTGAGCATACTGAGCGTAGTCGGCATCCTGTGGGCCTTGTTCGATCGCGACAAACAGTTTCTGCATGACCGTCTGGCCGGCACGCGACTGGTGATGGGTTAACGCCGCTCCAACCATCCTAACACCCCCGCCGCCGCCACGAAAAACAGCAGTGTCGGAGAAACCGCGCTCCATAACGGCGACCAATCGAGCAACACGCCCAAATTGGCAAACACCCGGTTAAACAAGTAGTACGACAAGCCTAGCATGATGCCCGCGAATACTTTGCCGCTCACCCCGCCTACGCGTGCGTGCAAGAAGGCGAATGGCAGCGCCATCAGCATCATGACCAGGGTCGCGAACGGATAAACCAGCTTGTTCCAGAGCGCAATCTCGAAGCGCGAGGTTTTTTGCTTGTTTTCGCTTAAATGCCGCACATAAAAATACAAGTTCCACGCTGACATCTGCTCCGGCACCACCAGCAATACGCTCAGCATGTCCGGGTTCAACACTGAATTCCAGTACGCCTGCGGCAAATGCGTAACGCGTGTGCTCATGCCCTCGAACCGTGTTTGCTCGACATTGCTCAGCAACCAATTGCCTTCTTTCAAATATTTTCCCTCTTGCGCAAAACTGATGGTGCGTAAATGGTAATTGGGATCGAATTCATAGATCTTAACGCCGATCAGGGTAGAGTCCGGCAACACTTCCTTCACATTCACGAAGCTCTCTCCGTCTTTCACCCACAAACCGGAACGGAATTCTTGCGCCACCACCGTACTCATCGCCCGAATCCGCAACTGCGTCGCGATGCGCTCGCTGGGCGGCGCAATGAATTCGCCCACTACAAAGGTCAACAAGACGAATAGCGAGCCGGCGCGCAGCAGCGACCAGGCAATGCGTGACGCCGATAAGCCCGAGACGCGCATCACGGTAATTTCCGAATGCTGCGCGAGCTGTACCAACGCATACAAGGTACCGATCAGCGCCGCGATCGGAAACAACTCATAGATGTGGCCGGGTATTTGCAGCGCGACATACAACAGCATCGGCAACAAGCCATAGTGCCCCTTGCCCAAGCTTTCCAGCTCATGCAGCAAATCGAGAAAACCGAACAACACCAAGAGCGCGGCAAACACCAACAGCGTGCCGCCATACACTTCATGCGCGATATAGCGGTTAAATACTTTCACTTGCGTATCCAGCCCCACAGCGACGCCAAGCTCTGCCGCCGGTAATAGAAAATAACAGTGAGCAACAGCATCACCAGATGCACGCTCCACACCCCGGCCCACGGCGCCACCTTGCCGGATTGTCCCCAGGCTTGGGCAATCGAGAGCAAGTTGTTATAGATCATGTAAATCAGCAGCGCCGCGACCAAATGAAAGGCGCGCCCGGAACGCGGATTAAAATAGCTTAAGGGGATCGCCAGCAGCACCAGCAATATCGCGCTCACGGGCAGGCTCAAGCGCCATTGCAGCTCGGCGCTTTTATCGCGGTTGGATTGGCGCAACAACTCGGCCGTGGGCACCGCCCTCACGCTCGGCGCGCCGAGCCTGACCTCATACGGCTCGATCCGCACCGTATAGCGCTGAAACTGCATGATGCGGTAATCTGCCTGCCCCGCCAGTCCTTCATAGCGGCGGCCATTGTCCAGCGCGATAAACCGGTCGCCATTGGGCGCGAGCAATTGCGAACCCTGCTTCGCCACCATGATGCCAAAGCGCCCGTTCTGCTCCGAGCGCACGAAAATATTTTTCACCATGGCGTGGTCGGTGCCGAGACTTTCGACGAAATACACCCGATCGGCTTGCTTCGATTCCTTGAATACGCCGGGCGAGATCGAGGAAATATCCTCGCGGCTTTCCAATTGTTCGCGGTATTCCGCGCTTTTACGCAGCGCCCAAGGCGCCAGCACGAAGCTGACCACCGCGATAAAAAGGATAATCGGGCTGCTCAAGGCCATCACCGGCCGCACCCATGCGGTAATGCCCATGCCCGCGGTCTGCCACACCACCATTTCATTGTCGCGCGTCATGCGCGACAGCGTGAGCAACACCGAGGTGAACAGCGTCACCGTGAGCAACACCGGCAACACGCCTATGGTGCCGAAACCGAGGAACGTCAACACCGCTTCCGGCGCCAATACGCCCGCCGCGGCTTGGCCGAGATAGCGCACCCACTGCGTCACCGCGGTAATGGCGAGCAGCACGATAAACACCGCCAGCATGGTGACGACGAGTTCTTGAATCAGGGAGCGCCGATAAATCATATAAGGAGATAACTTTGACTTTTAGGGCCGGAATCGCGAATAATTCCGTAATCCCCCTGTTTCGCTAAGTATTTAATGGATAAAGGAGTTTGAAGCGTGGAATTTAGCATAAAAAGCGGTAGTCCGGAAAAGCAACGTTCCGCCTGCGTCGTGGTCGGCATCTTCGAAACGCGCAAACTGACCCTGGCCGGCGAAATGATAGACCGTGTGGCGAAAGGCTACTTGTCCGACATCCTGCGCCGCGGCGACATGGAAGGAAAATGCGGCAGCACGCTGCTCTTGCACAATGTGCCCAGCACTTTGTGTGACCGCGTATTGCTGGTGGGCTTGGGCAAAGAGCGCGATTTTCGCGAGAACGAATACCGCCAAGCGGTTAAGGCCGCGATCAAGACGTTGAACGAAACCGGCTCGATGGAAGCGGTGGTCTACCTCACCGAGCTCAGCGTCAAAAAACGTGATGTCACGTGGCGTATCGAGCAAGCGGTGATGGTGGCGATGGAAGCGGTGTACCGCTTCGACAAACTCAAAAGCAAACAGGACGAAGTACGCCGCCCGCTGCGCAAGCTCACCTTATCCGTACAACGCCGCAATGAAATCGCGGCGGCGGAAAACGCCGTCATCTGCGGCCAAGCCATTGCCCACGGCATGAATCTGGCGAAAGACCTGGGCAACCTGCCCGGTAATATTTGCACTCCGACTTATTTGGCCGAGCAGGCGAAGGGCTTGGGCAAAACCTATAGCCTGAAAGTGGAAGTATTCGACACGCCGGAAATCGAAAAACTCGGCATGGCTTCCTTCCTTTCCGTGGCCAAGGGCAGCCGCCAGCCGCCAAAGCTGATCGTGCTGCACTACACTGGCGGCGCGAAAAAAACACTGCCGGTGGTACTCGTGGGCAAGGGCATCACCTTCGACGCCGGCGGCATCTCACTCAAGCCCGCCGGTGAAATGGATGAGATGAAATACGATATGTGCGGCGCGGCGAGCGTATTGGGCGCCTTCAAAGCCATCGCGCAAATGCAACTGCCGCTGAATGTGATCGGCATCATTCCCACTTGCGAAAACCTGCCCGACGGCGCCGCCAACAAACCGGGCGATGTCGTCACCTCGATGTCCGGTCAAACCATCGAAATCCTCAACACCGATGCCGAAGGCCGCTTGATTCTGTGCGACGCGCTCACCTACGCCGAGCGCTTCGAGCCGCAAGCAGTGGTGGATATCGCCACCCTCACCGGCGCCTGCGTCATTGCGCTCGGCCATCACGCTTCGGGCCTGTTCAGCAACAACGAGCCGCTGGCGCGTGAACTGTTGCACGCCGCCGATGCCGCCTATGATCGCGCCTGGCACATGCCGCTGTGGGAAGATTATCAAGAACAACTGAAAAGCAATTTCGCCGACATGGCCAACATCGGCGGCCGCGCCGGCGGCTCGATTACGGCGGCGTGCTTTCTGTCGCGTTATGCCAAGAAATACGACTGGGCGCATCTCGACATCGCCGGCACCGCATGGAAATCCGGCGCGGAAAAAGGCGCCACCGGCCGCCCCGTGCCCTTGCTCACGCATTTTTTAATGAAGCGCGCGAACACGTGATGACTTATTCATGACCCGCATCGACTTCTACACCAAGGTGGATGACAAACTGCGCTTCGCGGGCAAGCTGTGCGTGAAGGCGCTGTCGCAACAACTACGGGTCAATGTGTATGCCTCGGATGCCGGGTTGGCCGAGCGTTTCGACCGGCTGCTGTGGACGCAAAACGCGACCGGCTTCATCCCCCACTGCCGCGCCGACCATCCCCTGGCGCACGAAACGCCGGTGCTGATTCATGAACGCGAGGGCGCATTGTTGCACGATGCGCTGCTGATCAATCTTGATACTGCTTGGCCGCCGTTTTTTAGTCGTTTCGAGCGCGTCATCGAAATTGTGAGCACGGATACGCGAGACGCGACCGCGGCGCGCGAACGCTTCCGCTTCTACCGCGACCGCGGCTATGCCATGCAAACCCACGACATGGGTGCCGGCAAATGAGCGAGGCGCGCGACAATGTGCTGGATAAGCTGGATGCGCTGCTCAAAAAACACGCCGCAACCGAGCCCGATATTCCCGTCCTCACCGACATTCTGGAGCCGCCACCCATCGATCTCGGCGCCATCCCGCTGCTCACCGAAGAAGTCGCATCGGCACCACCTCAAGCATTGTGGGATACCCCGCTGGAATTGGATCTCGTGCCCGAACCGGTGCACGATGATCCGGTGCCACAGCACGCCGAAACCGAAACGGTGCTGGCGCGGCTCGAAGCCGTCGAGGCCGAAGTCCAAGCCGACGTCGATGCGCGCATCGCCCGTGCTCAGACCGTGCCCGATCAAACACCTTCGATTGAAATTGCGCCTGGTGCACGCTACGTGGCGCTGCCGCTCACCCAGATGATTGAACCCAGTTCCCCGCCCGCCATGCTGCCGGAAGAAACCATCAAAAAAATCGCCGAATTGATCGAAGCCGATATCGCGCGCGTCCTCAAAACCAGCTTGCATCAAGCCCTGTCGCAAGAACTGGACGGCATGCTCAACAGCGCGCTCGACAAAGCCCTCTCCAGCATGCTGGATCAATTCATGATCCATATGGAAGACGTGGTACGCAATTCCATCGCCGACGAATTGCAGAAACAACTCGCGCCGTTCAAGCGTCCGACGCCGACGAATAAATCCTGATTCTTTCCGCTCCGGTATAATCCGCGGTTTTGATTCGACAGAACCCCTTATGGAACTTGCTAAGGAACTCGCTAAAAGTTTCGAGCCGCACGAGATCGAGCGCCGCTGGTATGCCCAGTGGGAAGATCGCGGCTATTTCGCCGCGGGCGATGCGCCCGGCCGTGCCGCCTATTGCATCATGCTGCCGCCGCCCAATGTCACCGGCACACTGCACATGGGGCACGCCTTCCAACATACTTTGCAGGATGCGCTGATTCGCTACCACCGCATGCTGGGCGACAACACGCTGTGGCAACCAGGCACCGATCACGCCGGCATCGCCACCCAAATCGTGGTGGAGCGCCAATTGGAGCGCGAGGGCAAGACGCGGCATGACTTGGGACGCGAGGCCTTTGTCGAACGCGTGTGGGAGTGGAAGCAAGAATCCGGCTCCACCATCACGCGCCAGATGCGCCGGCTCGGCACCTCGCCCGATTGGTCGCGCGAACGTTTCACCCTGGATGAGGGGCTGTCCCAAGCGGTCACGGAAGTGTTCGTGCGCTTGCATGAAGACGGCCTGATTTATCGCGGCAAGCGGCTGGTGAATTGGGACCCGGTGCTCGGCACGGCGGTGTCCGATCTGGAAGTGGTCTCGGCAGAAGAAGACGGCTTTATGTGGCACATCCGTTATCCGCTTGAAGACGGCAGCGGCCATCTCGTGGTGGCCACGACACGGCCGGAAACCATGCTGGGCGACGTCGCGGTGGCGGTGCATCCGGAGGATGCGCGTTATCAACACCTCATCGGCAAGCAAGTGCGGCTGCCGCTGGCGGAACGCACGATTCCCATCATCGCCGATGCGTATGTGGACCCGGCCTTCGGCACCGGTTGCGTGAAAATCACCCCGGCGCACGATTTCAATGACTGGCAAGTGGGGCAGCGGCACCAATTGCCGCCGATCGGCATCCTCACCCTCGACGCCAAAATAAACGACCTGGCGCCCAGCGAATACCAAGGCCTCGACCGCTTTGATGCGCGCGCCCGCATCATCGAAGACTTGCAAGCGCGCAATCTGCTGGAAGACACCAAGCAGCACAAACTGCAAGTGCCGCGCGGCGAACGTACGCATGCCGTGATCGAGCCCATGCTCACCGATCAATGGTTCGTGAAAATGGAAGGCTTGGCTAAGCGCGGCTTGGAAGTCGTGGCAAACGGCGAGATGAAGTTCGTGCCCGAGAATTGGGCTGCCACCTACCAGCAATGGCTGGACAACATTCAAGACTGGTGCATCTCGCGTCAACTGTGGTGGGGACATCGCATCCCGGCTTGGTATGACGAAGATGGCCGCATCTATGTCGCGCGCACGCTGGCGGAAGCGCGGCGGCAAGCCGATGGCAAAACATTGACGCAAGACGAAGACGTGCTCGACACCTGGTTCTCCTCCGCCTTGTGGCCATTCTCGACCTTGGGCTGGCCAAATGACACGCCGGAACTCAAACGCTATTTGCCGACCAGCGTGCTGGTTACGGGCTTCGACATTATTTTCTTCTGGGTAGCGCGCATGGTGATGATGTCGCTGTACTTCACCGGCAAAGTGCCGTTCCACGAAGTCTATGTGACGGGCTTGGTGCGCGATGCGCAGGGCCAAAAAATGAGCAAATCCAAAGGCAATATTTTGGATCCGCTGGATTTGATCGACGGCATCGGCCTCGATCTGCTGGTGGCGAAACGCACCAGTAATTTGATGAACCCCAAGCAAGCGCAATCCATCGAAAAAGCCACGCGCAAAGAATTCCCCGAGGGTATTCCCGCCTTCGGCACCGATGCGCTGCGCTTTACTTTCGCCAGCCTGGCCACGCACGGCCGTGACATCAAGTTCGACTTGCAGCGCTGCGACGGCTATCGCAACTTCTGCAACAAGCTGTGGAACGCCACGCGCTATGTGCTGATGAATTGCGAAGGCCGCGACGTGGGCTTGGATGAAAATCAGCCGCTGCAATTTTCCGTGATGGATAAGTGGATCGTCAGCCGCTTGCAGCTCGCGGAACAAGAAGTGGCCGATGCCTTCGCGCAATACCGCTTCGATCTGGCCTCTCAAGCGATCTACCAATTCGTGTGGGACGAGTATTGCGATTGGTATTTGGAACTAGCCAAGGTGCAATTGCAACGCGGCAACGAAGCCGAGCACCGCGGCACACGCCGCACCCTGGTGCGCGTACTGGAAACGACACTGCGGCTCGCCCATCCGCTCATCCCCTTCATCACCGAAGAATTGTGGCAAAAAGTTGCGCCACTGGCGGGTAAAACAGGTGAAAGCATCATGCTCGCGCCCTACCCCGTGGCGCAAATACACAAGGTGGATGCCGCCGCACTGGAACAAGCCGCACTGCTAAAGGAGATGGTGAATGCTTGCCGCGCGCTGCGCGGCGAGATGGCTATTTCCCCGGCGCTGAAGGTGCCGCTGGTAGCCTTGGGCGATAGCGCGACGCTTGCCGCATTCTCGCCCTATCTTGCCGCATTGGCGAAGCTATCGGAGGTCGCCATTGTGACCGATGCGCTGCCGCAAACCCAAGCACCGGTGCAAATCGTCGGCGATTACCGTTTGATGCTGAAAATAGAAATCGATGTGGAAGCGGAGCGCGCCAGAATCGACAAAGAAATTGCGCGCCTGCAAAGTGAGATCACCAAGGCGCATAGCAAACTCGCCAATGCCAGCTTTGCGGACAAAGCGCCCGCCACGGTCGTCGCGCAGGAAAAAACACGGCTGGCGAATTTCACCGCCACCCTGGGAAAACTGTCCATCCAACGCGCCAAGCTCGGATAAGCCTGTCTCTAGCCCGTCCTTGCCCACTTAGAAATTCTTTTTTCTGTAAATATTCCATGATTCGGTACACTGTGTTTATCCATCACAGGAGTGCTGTTGGCCATTGACAAGTCCATCCAAAAATCTCACTATCTATTCCAATCGCATTGCCGCAGAGAGGCTCACCATGCCGCACCAAATCATTAAAATGAAAGACGAAGATAGTGTCTTATTGAGCAAAGAAATGGAAATTATGATGAGTGAACGGCGGATGCTGCTGCGTATCGCCGGCGCGGCGGCGGCATTCGTCGCTGAGCTCGACACCCAATCCTTGCCCGCGAACACCTATGAAGCTGCCGAGTTTCTGGCGGAATTTCTGAACGAACTGTCTGAAGAATCGCTGCGCGATGCGCTGGAAGCTGTCAAAGCCCACGTTATCGGCGACAGCGCCATCGCCTAAATACGCGCTTTACTGCGGCTGTTCTTGCTCCTGCTCGACCGGCGCCGGTACCGGCGCGACGCGCTGAGGCGCGGCAGCGGTTCTCAAAGTGGGAGAATCCAGCGTGCCGCCGAAGATAAACGGCGTGCGTATCGTCGTGACGCGGGTGCGCAGTTCGCCAAGCAAATTACCGGATAACTCCCGCTCCGGATTAATCGCCAAATAGCCCGTCGCGCTAATCGCTCCGCCTTGCAACTTGATCTGCCGATATTGATAGTTGCCTTTGGCGAATTGTAAATAGCCGGAGAGTTCATTGAAGTGGGTTTTACCGGCGGCATTGCCGCTGCGGCTTGGCGCTTGCAGTGCACTCACCAAATCGATGCCGGAAAATTCGCCATTCTTTGCCTGGAATGTCGCCTGCGCTTGCGGCGAGGAAAACAAAGTTTCCAGCGTGGGCGCTCGCGCCGTTAGGCGTACTTTCGCTTCCAAGGTGCCATCGACCTTCACATCGCGGGTAAACAGCGACATACCGGGTTCGATCGCCACATGTCGCAACCCAAGATCGGCATCGAAGGTCCATCCATTATGCCATACCATTTTTGCCGTGCCGGTCAGTGAACCGCCGTAGAGCTGACCTTCGATATCGCTTGCGATCACCTTGCCATCGCGCGCTAACGCGGACAATTTGAGTGCGTCGAATTGCAATCGCGGCTC
>Ga0315268_10004644_pt1 | contig 14886 bp, 11 predicted proteins | sample C1_top_MG_FD_204535 | JGI IMG/M metagenome (GOLD analysis project Ga0315268, IMG submission 204535) | Sediment microbial communities from Yellowstone Lake, YNP, Wyoming, USA - C1_top | ecosystem: Environmental > Aquatic > Freshwater > Lake > Sediment | place: USA: Wyoming | collected 2017-08-01
AAAAAGATGACCGTAATGATAGCCCAGATCCCGACTGTCAATTTTGCGGGCCAGCGGATGTTCTTCAGCCGGTCGCCGACCGTCGGATCCTCCTTCATCGAATATCGTTTCCAGGAAAGGGTCAGCGGCAGCACGAACAGCGAGAACAGCAGACAGATGAGCAGGCAGATGATCGAGAACAATGCCAATTGATGGTAACCGCGGATCTGCGAGAAGTACAGGACCACAAAACTGAAAATGGTCGTAATGGCATCAATGAACACCAGCTTGGCGAGCTGCACAGGCTGCGATGAACCGGTGCCCCGTTTCATGGCGATATACACGATCAGTCCGTAATCGGAGATCCCTACAATGGCCGTGCCGAACCCGATGACCAGGTACGACAGTTTGTGCTCGATGCCGGCCAGCACAATGACGCCCCAGATGACCGCGACCAGCGGAAAAAGGAACACGAACATGGCCCGGGCGTCCCGGAACACAAGGATAAAGAGGAGAAAGAAAGCGATCGTGGCAATGATCGATGCGACAGCGATGTCCCGGGTGATCACCTTTTCGTTGCTGACCGTATGCAGATGACCGCTGATGAGATCGGCGGATACGTACGCAGGCAGGGTCTTGATCCGGTCCCGCAACGCCTGCACCAGTTCCTTGCTCCCCTGACTGTCCATCATCTTGACCGGCGTCTGGACGATGATCATTGCATGACGGCCGTCGCGGCTGATGAAATGCCCTTCCTCAACAACGACATCGAATCCCATCGACGCCGGAAGCGCCCGCATTTTCGCGAGCAGCAGCGTCTTGATGCTCAGGGGGTCCGTACGCGATAAGGAGGCCATGAAGACGCTCTCGGGCCTGAGCGACTGGCGGTAGATCGACCGCATCTTTTCGGAGACGCCCTTCGGGGTCAGCTGGAGGTCAAGGACAGCAAGGTCCTCTGCGCCGAGGATCTGCGGCGCGTACTGCAGGACCGAGAACTCCTCCATAACATCGGCAAGGGAGACGCCCGTGATCGCGCTCGTGAAAAGCGGCGGTTGCAGCGATGCTGCCAGCTCATCCGCTGCCAGAAAGAGTTCCCGCTTTCCTTTGGAGGGGTCGGTCAGGACCAGAGAGATGATGACCTTGTCGGAAAGACTTGAATCGCGGAGAAAATCCATGCTGCGGGTGATCTCCGGGTCCGGCGGAAGCATGATATCGATATTGCCTTCATATTGGACGAAAAAGAGCGCGACCGTGGCGGCAATCGTGACCAGGAGAACTGCCCCGAGCACCCCGTGCTTGTGCCGGTGCACGAACTGGTGCAGGAGCGAGAAATACTTTTCAAACATGCCCTTTTACCTCAAAGCTCGTGCTGTCAAGAGGGGCGTTCAAGAGCGTGTTCGTAAACGTGATCGTGGTGACGTCGCCGCCCAGTTCCTGCATGCGGATCTGCTGCAAATAGGTCTCGTCCTCACGGAACGTGACCGTGATATGCTTGATCACTTTCCGGGCATCATTGTTCGCGCGTGGCGAGAACTCAAGCACCAGCGGGCTCCGTTTCACCAGCCGCACGTCATTGGTCTCGAGAAGCGTTCCGTATTCACCGGAGAACCATACGGTCAGCTGTTTGATCACGTTCTGGAACATCGGGTTCTTGGCCAGGGACAGCTCCTGGACCTGGTTCGTTTCTGCATCCCATTGACGGATATATTTGTCGGTGATCAGCACGGAGTACCGGAGAGGTTTGTCCACATGCCAGGCGACCTTGTTCGGCTTCTGGAGATAGATCCTGCCCTTGAGCACGAGCTTCTCCTTGAACATGGCCATCTCTTTTTCCTGGACAAAATCGGTTTTGAGCGTCTTGAAGTCAGAGACCTTTTTCCCGATCGTGCTCAGCAGCGCGGACAGATCTGCAGGCGCCGGCTCCCCCGCTTTACCGGCATCTGCTGCCATGAGCCGACCGGAGGTGAACATAAGGCACCAGACCGCGGCAAGCAGCAGCGGGATGCGTATCTTCGTGATCGTGCTCATACTGCGGCCTTGCCGTCGCTCTGCCAGACCTTGAGCTCGCCGCGGGCAACAACAACATCGCCCTTCTTCACGTCTCCCTGGATAATGCCGAAGTCGCCGTACTTGGCCACTTTGACCATGGAAATGCGCAGCACATCTCCGACCCGGGCGCTGTCGAGGATCTCGAGGTTCTTGATGCCGAGCAGGAAGCCTTCCTTCTGCGGATCCCGGCTCCCAAGCTTCCGGAACCCCTCCTGTGCCGCCATCGCCTGGGACATGATCTCCGGATAGGAGGCATCATCGAGCTTCCCGTCATTTCCTACGAACACCATGTCCTCAAGCACTGTCATCTCGGTCACGGACGCGCGCTCCTTCACCTCAAGAAGCCGGTCGATCATGAGCATCGGCGGCTTGTGCGGAACGAGCTGCGCAGCATCCACGGGCAGGAACATGATCTCCTCGCGGCGGTCCAGGTTCTTCCAGCACAGCGGATCGGATGCCAGATAATCGCCGGTCATCTGGTAAGCCGCGCCACGGCATCCGTAGCATTCGTTTAACCGGTCGCATTCACGGCAGGGGCCCTTGATCGTCTCGGTATACACCTTGAGGTCCTGGACCACTTCGCTGTCCTTTAAAATGTCTTTGAGCTTGTTCTTCCGCACGTTGCCGATGGCGATCGTGACACCAACACAAGGCTGGACGTCGCCCTCGGAGTTCACCGCGCACGAGAACCGGTGGCGAAGGCATTCACCCCCGATAAGCGGCGGTTTGGGGTCCCAGTTATGGCCGTATTTATTCCGGTCGATCTTGGAAATGCGCTTGAACAGCTCTTCCACCTGGCGGGAATCGACGTCAAGCATGTTATGTTCTTTGGCGCCGCCCTGCGGCGTGATCATCTCGAAATAGGGCGCGATATTCTGGTCGCGCAGCCACTCCCACATCTTAGGAAGCTCCTCGATGTTTTGCTGGCACACGACCGTGCTGATGCCCATGAACCGGTCCTTTGAGGGATAGCCTGCCTCTTTCAGGTTCTTGAACGCCTCGTGGATCTGCGTGTATGCGCCTTTCCTGCCCGAAAGCGTGTCCTGGACCTTCTCATCGAACGTATTCATCTTGAGAACGACACGGACACCTGCTGCATAGAGCTCTTGAGCCTTCTCCCGGGTGATGTTCGTCCCGTTCGTGAATAGCTCGACGTCCATATCCAGACCGCGGATGAAGTTGATCATTTCCATGATATGCGGATAGAGCATGGGCTCGCCGCCCAGGACGATCATCTTCCGCGCTCCCAGTTCTTTGGCCTGCGTGATCAGGTCGAAGAACTCCTCCCTGCTCAACTCGTCCCGATGGACCGTATGGTCGGACGCGTAGCAGTAGAGACACCGGAAGTTGCAGCTCTTGTTGAATTCCAGCTCCATCGAAAGGAGCCGGCCGTCGCGGACAGCCGCGGTGATCTCCTCCTGGGAGAATTCTGCGCCATAGATGCGGCTTTGACAGCTTTTCATAGTTTTTTTCTCTTATCCACGAAGCGAATTAGTTTCCGGGAGTTCCCGGCATAGACCTGGCTCTTCACATCGTCCTCGCGCGCCACGAGGACCTCCGGCCGCACGCGCAGATTCGCCTGCAGCTTATCAGTGATCATTTCCACCGTGCAGGAAGGGTCCCTGAGCGCGACCGTGACCTTTACTACATCGGAGAGGTCATAATCGCTCGTTGCGGTCACATAGTACTCGCTGATCCCGGGCAGCGAATCGAGGACCGCATAGATCGAGTTCGGATACAGCGTCGTGCCGCGAAACTTGATCATGTGGTTCTTTCGCCCGACGATCGGTCCGAGCCTTGACGATCGCCTTCCGCAGGCACACGGCGCATCGACAAGAAAGCTCACGTCCCCGGTCTTGAACCGCAGCAGCGGCATGCCTTCAATTGCAAAGGGCGTGACCACGACCTCGCCGATCTCTCCCGGCGAAAGCACTTCACCACTGTCATTCACGATCTCAACCGCTGCGAGATCCGGATGGAGATGCCCTCCCTGCTGCGCCGTGCATTCGCAGAACGAGGTGATGATCTCCGAAGAGGCATAGGTCGAGTAGACCTTGGCGCCCCAGACCGATTCCAGGCTTTCGCCTACCCGAAGGAACTGCAGCGTACGGTCCCTCACCGGTTCACCGATACAGACCAGCCGCTTTACCCCGGAGTTCCGTGGATCGATGTTCTGGGACTGCATGAACAGTCCGAGCTTAAGCAGGAACGTGGGCACGCCGACAAGGGCCGTGGGCTTCAACCGTTGTATGATCTCGAGATGGCTGTCCACACTGCTGAGACCGTTCCTGATGGCAGCAGCGCCCAAGCTCCGTACCCCTGAAAAATACGCCAAACCCGCTATAAAGCACCGGTCCATGGTGCAGGTCAGCAGGACAACATCGTCACTCGTCAAGCCGCATGCCGCGAACGAGATCTCCTCGTTATACGCAAGCCGCTGCAGGTCCTTTTCGGTGTACATCATCGCTGTCGGTCTGCCCGTGGTCCCTGACGAAAGCACAATGTCCACGATCCGCTCCCGGGGCACTGCAAGGAAATCGTCATTGGCAAGGCTCAGCGCGGTCTTGTCCGTCAACGGAAACGTGTGCAGGTTGTCGAGCGTTACTGCATCGGCATCGACACCCTGCGCGCTGAACAACTTTCGGTAAAAGGGCGAATGATCGGCACAGTAGCGGACATGTTTCTTCAGCAGCCCGTCCTGCGCTTTCCGGATCGCTTCGGTGTTGGCAAACTCGAGCTTCCGGTCGCCCTCGAACGTTGTCATGCTTCGTTCTCCATGATGGCCAGCTCCCTGTCGATAAGGTGCCATACTCTGTTCTTGAACGCGAATGCGGTCAGATCCTTATACTCTTCCCAGGCGATCGCCTGCAGTCTCCGCACCCTGATGGTCCCCGGCCGCAACAGCAGCGAGCCCTTGGGCGGGATATGTTCATTCCCCGAAATGCAGAGCGGCACCACGGATGCCTTTGATTCAAGCGCAAGCCGGAACGCCGCGCCGTGAAAACTGCCCATTGTCCTTTTCGCCGACCGTGTGCCCTCGGGGAAAAAGATGATGCACACTTTTTCGGACAGCAGCTTCATTGCCTGCTGTATGAACTGCTCGTGCGACATCATGCGGATGTTCAGATACCCCGAGAACCTTGCATACAGTCCCAGCACCGGTATTTTGAAAGGCCACACGTTCACGATCTGGACCACCTCATGCGGCAAAACGCACATGAGGAACGCATCTGATGCGGACCGGTGATTGCATACGAAGATGTACGGCTCACCGGGAGCGCTCTGTCCAGCATCCTCATACCGGAGTCGGATGAACGGATACGGCAAACTGGTGATGACCGTGCCGTACCAGGATATCGCGCGGCGGAACCGCTTCATGGTATCGCGTTGCGACAGGAACAGCCTCGACAGCGCAACGAACAGCGTCAGCACCGGGATTACGAGTGCTGATGCCAGGAAGAACAAGGTATAGAAATACAGGTTCAGAACGTACAGCTTCACACGAACCAGCATGGTCACGAGCTCTTCTTGTTTTCGTCGTTCTTCAGGGAGGCAATGAACTGATAAATATCCTGAAGCGTCCGGATATCCCGGACCTTCTCTTCGTTCCTGATCTTGACGCCGAAACTGTTCTGAAGCGCGACGACCAGGTCAACGATGTCGAGGCTGTCCAACCCCAGGTCGGTGAAGATATGCGCCTCGGGTTTCAACCGCTCTTTTTCGATCTCAAAGGACTCCTCGAACACCTTGTTGATCTTGCTAATGATTTCCTGATCGATCATGTATTCCTCCGGAATAGGTCGTATAGGACCTCTAGGTCCAATATCGATGGCTATATTTTTTTGTACACCAGCGCGGCATTGATGCCGCCAAACGCAAATCCGTTCTTCAGAACGGTCCTGAGCTCCTTGTGGACCGGTTGCACGACATGCTGGATCCCGTCGCATTCCGGACTGACGTTGTCCAGGTTCCGTGTGGGGTAGATCACGCCCCGCTCCATCATCTGGAGCGAAGCAGCCATCTCAATGGCTCCCGAAGCCCCGAGCGTGTGTCCGATGTTTCCTTTCATGCTGCTTACCGGAACTGCCGTCCCGAAGACCTCACGGATGGCCTCGGCCTCCTCCTGGTCGCCCTGAATGGTCGCCGTGGCATGCGCGCTGACATGATCTATCTCTGCGGCTGTCGCGCCTGCATCGCGCATTGCATGGCGCATGCAGAACACCATGGATTCCTTGTTCGACTGGCTCACATGCAGACCGTTCGCCGTGGTGCTGAATCCCACGATCTCAGCATAGATCTCCGCATTCCGCTCTCGCGCATGATCGTAGTCCTCAAGCACGACGAGGCCGCTTCCCTCGCCGCACACGAGCCCGTCCCGATCGCGGTCAAACGGCCGCGGCGTTCTCTGCGGTTCGTCATTATACTTGGTCGACGTCGCGAACAGCACGTCAAAGGACCCGGTCACCGTGGGATGAAGCTCTTCAGCGCCTCCGCACAAAAGGACATCCTGTCTCCCCAGCCTGATCAGATCATATCCCATGCCGATCGCATGCAGCGCTGAGGCGCACGCCGCAGCGGGCGACATGACCATGCCGTTCAGTCCCAGATATTGCGCTACGTTTGCCGCCGCGGTGTGCGACATACATTGAAAGAACATGGTCGAGTTGAGCAGGCTGAGGTCCTTTTTGGGGAGCATGGTCTCGAAGACCTGATTGATGCTCCTCGCGCTCCCCATGGTCGAACCGATGACGCACCCTACCCTCCACAGGTCCTCGTTGGCCAGCGCAAGACCCGCATCCGCGACGGCCTCGTCCGCTGCCTGGGCGGCGAAAATGCTCATGCGCCCCATGGAACGCCGCTTCTGTCGTGGAATGAGCTTCTCGTCCCGCATCTCCACCGGCGCTCCCACCAGACTCTGCAGACCGGCATACTGCTCCCAGCCTTCCATGCGCTGAACAGCACACCTGCCCTCTTCGAGGCCCTGCATCAGCGCCGGCACCCCGTTGCCAAAGGGAGAGACCACGCCGATCCCGGTTATGACGACACGCTTTAATGACATAGCGCCTTGTTCATCATGTTCCCGAACTGTTCCTTGCCTACGACCGTTCGGCCGACGATGAGCGAGGACATCATGGCGCCGATGATGCCGGGCAGCAGAGAGCTCTGGCCCGCAGCATAGAGATTGTGCAGCGACATCTTCCCGATCAGGTTGAACTGCCCCATCTTCTGCTTTACACCGTACGCGCTTCCATCTGGACTGTTTAGATAATCCTTTGCCGTGAGCATTGATCCGGCGTCTATGAACACAAGCGCCTCGCGATATGCCGGAAACACGCTGAAGATATGCTCCTTGATGGATTCAACCCGTGCCTGCTTGTACGCAAGATACTCTTGGGGCCGTTTCCCTCTGCGCGATCCGTCCCACACGGAAACCTGTTCCGCGAACGACGGTTCAAGAATGCAGACACCTCGCCCCGCACTGCTCTGCGCACCATCAGGCGATTTGATGATCACCAATGCCGGCTGACCTGTATACTGCGGGTCCAGAAGCTTATTCACGTCGTCCTCCGGAAACAGGGACACGATCGTTCCGCCGGGATAGGGGTCCCCCTTGTCCTTCAGCACTGCGAACACGGAAAAGAACCCTGCTGAAGACTCGAACGAGGAAATGCGATTCAGGAAAGCCCGGCTGAAATGCTTCGGCGGCAGCAGCTTCACGATCTCTTTAGGATGGATCGTGAACATGCAGTTATCCGCGCTGACCTCTTCGCCGGTATTCAATATGAAGCGGCCGACCTTGTTCTCGTTGATGTCCGCCAGTTCTGTGAGAAAGGCCCCGCAACGGACATCCACGTCGTATTCCTTGAATTTCTGCTCAAAGGCCCGGATGAAGGAATTGCCGCCGCCCTTGACGCAGGCAACTGATTCATAGAAGCTCAGACACATCCTGCTGTGGTTGGCAAAGGATATCTCATCCGGCCTCACGCCGTAGCACATTGCGTAACCCGACAACAGCCCCCGCAGCATCGGGTCGGGGGTCAGCCCCTTCAGGACCTCGTCCAGCGTCACATAATCCTCGTCCAGGTTCGGTGGGGCGATGGTATTCGAAAGCAGGTTGAGGGAAGGCGTCCTGCTGCAGACCGACAGGACCTTGTCGAAGTATCGGTCAATGGCCCCGGTTTCAGCAGGAAAATATTCTTTAAACTTCCGTCTTGCGTTTTCAACTCCGCCAGGATGCGCAAAACGCTTGCCCTGCGACTCGAAGATGAACTGGTTCTCACCGGGGTCGGACAAAAAAATAGGCTCGATAGCGTCCCGGATTCCCAGAATCGACAGGATATCGGACAGGATCCCGCCCTCATGCAACCCGCCCGTGAAATGAAACCCGGTATCGAAGGCAACGCCTTTCCGCGAGAACCGCGCGAGCGACCCGCCGATCGTCGGGGCTTTTTCGAGCAACAGCACACGATGCCCGTTCATCGCGAGCAACAGCGTCATGGTCAGTCCGCTGATGCCGCTCCCAACAACAATATCATCGTATTTATTCATTATCGTCAATTCATGGAACGCTGCGCGGTATCCGATTCGGAGTCACGAGGCTCCGCCTCGGTGGTCTACATGGCAAGTCCGCCATTGATGCCGATCACCTGGCCGTGAATGTACATGTGCTCTTCCGTGCACAGGAACTTTACGACCGCTGCCACATCATCGGCCTTGCCCAGGCGGTTCAGCGGGATCAAGGGCAGAATCTGCTCTCTCGGGATTTTCTCGGTCATCTCCGTCTCGATAAAACCGGGAGCCACCACATTCACCAGGATGTTCTTCTTCCCAACCTCGCGCGCAAGCGCCTTGGCCGCGCCGATCAAACCTGCTTTCGATGCGGAGTAGTTCACCTGCCCCGCCTGGCCGATCTGGCCGGAAACAGAGGAAACGACGACAATGCGTCCCCGCTTTGCCTTCAGCATCGCGAACACGACGCCGCGCGTCACATGAAAGAACCCGTTCAGGTTCGTAGACAGCACCGCACTCCACTCATCCTTCGTCATCCACATGAGGAGATTGTCGCGAGAGATCCCGGAATTGTACACCAGGACATCCGGCGAAACGGTTTCCAGACGCTGGCCCAAAGCGGCTTCGGTCTCTTCGAAGCTCGACACATCGAACGGTATCAGGTCGCAGGAACTGCCCTCGGCCTCGATCGCGGCCTGCGTTTTCCGGGCTGCTTCATGATTCCCTTTATACGTAAGCCAGATATTGAATCCGGACTTCGCCAGTGAGAGCGCAATAGCGCTCCCGATCCCGCGGCTTCCGCCGACGACCAACGCAATTTTTTTATTTGTTTGATTGCCCATGCATACCTTTGTTTTCGTCATCAGAGATCAAAAATCGCTACCGCAGACCGGTCTCAGAATCCAACATGTTATCTCGCACTGACTTCCTGCTATGCAGTGCGAGAACTTATAACCATTCGATATTTAAGGTCTTTTCAGTTATTATACAGAATTTTGAATATTACACCAACAGTTCTGTGCTGTCAAGTCTTTTCAGGGTTATGCAAACGCTGAAGAACCCTACCACCTCCCGCTTCCTGTTGTTCGTTCACAACTACAAAGAACAAACAGCACCGCCGTGAGAAACAACAGCTGTCCGGTTGACAGGGAACAAGAACCTGATATACTGATGCATACTGAAACTATCTCACGGGAGGTTCATCAACATGTCTCGCATTAAACTCGTCGTTGTCCTGACTGCATTGTTCATGATTGCCGGCTGTGTCACAACAAAGGAATATAATGCACGACTCTCCGATATCGACGGATTGAAAAAAGACGTCGCTTCGCTTCAGGACAAGCTCAAGCAGAAGGAATCGGAGAAGACGTCCCTGGAGACTGAACTCGCCAAATTGCACAAGGACCAGGAAGACCTGAAAAAACAGAATCAGGCGCTCTCGGACGATAATACGAAACTGAACAACCTCCTGAAAGCGAAAAAGGATGAGCTCAGCAGATCGATCCAGGAGCTCAGGACCAGAATCGCCGAAAAAGAGAATGAGATCACTGCCAAGAACGGGGAACTGGCAGCACTCAGGAAACAGATCGACGACCTTGCACAGGAAAAAGAACGGGCGATCAGGGAAAAGGAACGGTCGGTCGCAGAGATGAAAAAGACCTATGATAGTCTTCTCGGCGAGATGAACGAGGAGATCAAAAAGGGCGAGATCACCGTCACCCAGCTCAAGGACAAGCTCTCGGTGAACCTGGTGGAAAAGATCCTCTTCGACTCGGGCAGCGCTGAGATCAAGAAAGACGGCAAGAAGGTCCTCGAGCGCGTCGCAGAGATCCTGAGAAAAGTGACCGACAAACAGGTACGGGTGGAAGGCCATACGGACAACGTGCCGATCGGGTCCCGATTGGCAGAACGGTTCCCCACCAACTGGGAGCTTTCAACAGCTCGTGCAACGACCGTCGCGAGATATCTGCAGGACAAGGGTCTTGACCCCAAACTGCTGAGTGCATGCGGATATTCTGAATATCGCCCGGTGGCGGGGAATGAGACTGATGAAGGAAAATCGAAGAACAGAAGGATCGAGATAGCGTTGATACCGAAAGACGTGGACCGTGTCACAACTGAAGAAGGGACCAAGAAATAAGCGGGATCCCTCCTGAGATTGAACAACGATAGACGGAGTAGCGTTGATTCAGTGTCTTGTTACGATTGTATCATGATACGATCTCTCAGTTCAGACTGGAATCGACCTCTGAATAGATCATTCTTGATATGTCCCGAATGATCTCAGCCTGTGCGATAAAATCATGACCCTGTGTCATGACGCCGAGGATGTAGTGACCCTTGGGATGGTAAACGATCCCGAATTCATGGAGCTGGATATCTTCGCTCTTGTTTTCCGGAACGATTTCGCCGAATTTTGCGGCAACCTTGGTTCCTTTGGGCACGCCCGCAGCAATCCCCATCGGAAAATCCTGCAGGCTTAAGAGCTGCAATGCCTTTTCGGACATTTCTCTGTTCAGGTACGCCGCATTATAGAGAATGCGAAAGAAACCCGAATACCCGTGCACGGTCAGAAAGTTACCCCCCTCTTTCGGATTGTTGTTAATATCCATGCTATCCAGCACATCACCGAGCTCTTTATCACTCAACGCTTTATATAAAAGTGCCGTCGCTTTATTGTCTGAATAATTCATCATATAGTGCAAGAGTTCTTCGATCGAATAGCTCTTTCCCGTGGCGAGCGTGAGGGCTGGTTTGGTATATTGCTCGGGCACCGGGTTTTTCGATTCCACATAGTTCAGTCTCCGCTTTAATAGTGCCGGATCTTTTTCAGCGCGTTTCAACCAGGCGATCATCACCGGAACCTTCATCATGCTGGCCGGATTAAACTCTATGTCGTTATTGATTCCGAACCATGGACCGTCTTGAAGGTCGCGATAGTAAACCGCTATGTTGCTCACCTGGCCGCTTTTAATCTTTTTTTTGACGAAAGAAACTATCTTATATTTGAACGGATGCGGTTCATGATGAACAGTAAATCCCTCAGGGAGTTCAACATCCAGCAGCGGACTGGTAAATTCATATCCTCGTGATACCACCCGCCGCTCCGGAGAGGATTCATTATACCGGGCATGCCATTGATGAGCATACCAGCCGGCGCAACCCGCAAGGATCACCGCAATCATCAACAGCAGACCCTGTCGAACAATCGATCGTTTCATAGTAATAAATACGTAAGCTGGAAAATAGCAGACGGCCGGTTTTTATTGTACTGCGAATGCAGCATAGGATACCAGCATGAGGAATACTACAGCAGAAGCACTCACTTAGCAACCGTTCAATGTGGACCGGATTATTGCACGAGACCGATGCTCACGCGATCGCAGGCAATGCCGGATCCGGCTGTCGGTCACCGACACGGTTGCATCCGCAATGAAGCGTTACGACTTGGGTAGCCCGAGCACCCGGTCGAGGTTGATCTCAAAAGCCGCACAGGGCATGCTGATCTGCGTTCGTTCCAGCACTTCGGGGCGGACCTCGCCGATCAAACCAAGGTCCACGTTGTTCGCCACGACCTTTCCGCACCTGCCCTGCACAAAGAGAGGATGTACGATCGGTTCAAGACGGTACTCCACGCCCAGATAGTAGAGCAGGATATCAAGGGTCGAATGCATCTCAGAGAAGTTTGCCGAGGGATGGGAAATAACGGCTCCCAGGTTCAGGTCCGTGCGCGAACCCATGTTCTCCTTCTGGTCGAACACGGCAACCTCGCCCACCTCGAAGATCCGATGCGGATAAAAGGCCTTGGAACTTGCCGCTTCCACGTTCAGAAGGGACGGGAGGGTCCGGTTCCTGAGCACTGAATAGGCAAGCGACATGACATTGTCGACCTCGACAAGCTTTTCCCCCTCCGACAGGGCGTATGCCAGCTCCTCGCGAGAGCAGAGGATGTTCGACATGATCTCCTGAAATCCGGAGCCTACCAAATGTCCTCGAACGATGTCCGACAGCATTTCCAGCCGCGAAAGCGCACCCACCGTGGATTGCTGCGGCATGACCGGATCAAAGGAATCATATCCCCTGCTGATGGCATAATCCTCCACCAGGTCCATGGGATGCATGATATCGTCCCTATACGGCGGCACCAGCACGGTTATCTTCCCCCGGCTCGTGGTGACCGAATGACCATAGGAGCCGAGATGTTTTTTCACGTCCAGCAGCGAGACGTCCTCGCCAAGACCGGCAGCGAACGTGGAAAGCGGCACCGTAAACTTGCCGGTCGTGTCATACGGGAAGGAGACCCGCTTCCCGAGCTCGGTGTCATAAGGATAGGTCACGAGCACAGGCTCGATCTCCGCGCCGCGGTCGTAGAAGCTCGTTGCCAGGATATTGAGCGTCAACACCGTCATTCTCAGGTCAGTGCCGGTCACTTCGATCAGGACATTCCTGGTGTTCGCTTTTACTTCGCCGATCTCCCTGCTGTTGATGATCGGCGGGAACGAGAGTGCTCGGCCCATGCTGTCCAGCAGGACCGGGTACTGCGGGAACGGCTTCACGATGCTGCCGTAGGCAATGCCTTTGGGGTGGCGTTCGAGGATCTCCGCAAGCGTCAATTTCTCTTCCATGCCGAGCGGCATAAATGAGACGGACGAAGGGTCCGCAAGCCGGTAATCCACCGGGAACATGATGCGGTCCAGCTCGTAGATGCCGATCGAGACGGTCGTCCTCTTCCTGCCGAAGATCTCGGAAAGTTTGTCCTGGCTCTGGATCATCTGCGCCAGAACATCATCGTTCATGCGGATATTTCCCGCCGTGCAGGCCGCAATGTAGGGCCTGACGCCCTTCATTGCTTTTGCGACCCTTATTTCCCGGGTCGCTTTTCTGCCGTGCCTGAAGAACGAATAGGCTTCGGGTTTGCCGGCCAGAGCGATGCGGATCTGGCGCGCAATGCCTTCCGCAGACCAGAGGTCAGGCCTGTTGCTGTCCGACAGCTCGACCTTCAGTTCATCGGTTTCAGATATGAATCCCTTGAGTTCAGCCTTGGCAAGCATAAGGCGCTTTTCGAGCGCTTCAAGGGAAAGCTTCTTTCCAATGAGCGTGTCGAGGTCGCGTTTTTTAATGTCTATTGTAGGCATAATTCGTATTGGGTCAAGTAGCATGGGTCGAGTGTCATGGTAAATAAAACTGATGGACCATGATGTATCCCTTGCTGCTTGCTACTTGCCACTTGACCCTATTTTTTATCCTAGTTGTATTTTTTTCGTTCTCACAAAATCCAGGTCCCGTGAGAACAGGTCCCTGATATCCTGGATCCCGAGCGCCACCATGGCCATGCGGTCGAGTCCCAGTCCCCAGGCGATCACCGGCACATCCACGCCGAGCGGCTTGGTGACCTCGGGACGGAAGATACCCGCTCCGCCCAATTCCATCCAGCCGAGTTCAGGATGCTTCACGTGCAGTTCAACGGACGGCTCAGTAAACGGGAAGTAGGCGGGTCTGAACTGAAACTCCCCGGCTTTGGCTATTTCCTGACCGAACAGCTTCAAGAGCCCGAGGAGCGCCTTGAAATTGATGTCCTCTCCCAGCACGATCCCTTCGACCTGATAGAAGTCCGGCGCATGCGTTGCGTCCACCGAGTCATACCGGAAACAACGTGCTATGGAAAAATATTTGCCAGGCACTTTCGGGCCAGAAGCCAGCCTGCGCGCAGATACAGCCGTGCCCTGGCTCCTGAGGATCAACCGCTTCGCCCGCTCAATATCAAATGCATACTTCCACCCGGTCGAGCCGGTCTTTCCGCCGTCCTTGTGAGCTGCCGCTACCCGTTTTCCGAACGGCTCCTCGATCGCACTGCACACGGAGGGTTCCTTCACAAAATACACATCGTGGATATTCCGCGCCGGGTGAAACTGGGGCATGAACAGCGCATCCATGTCCCAGAACTCGCTTTCTACGAGCGGGCCGCGCATTTCCTCGAACCCCATGCCGATGAACTTGTATTTCACGAAATCGAGGAATTCCTTGTACGGATGCTTCCTGCCGATGCTCTGGCGGGGAGGATTCAACGCGATATTATACGCGCGAAACTTTTTATTCTTCCACGTCCCCTGTTTCAGCATCTCAGGGGTAAGCACTGACGCCTCTTCTGCTACGACGCCGCGTTCTTTCAGCAGCCGTAATAGAGCCTTTCCGTCCGCGGTGAGGCTGTACGACCGGTTTTTCTTCTCGGTAATGCGGAAGATGCCCTTGGACTTTCCGCGTTTATGAAAGTTCGCCTGGATCGCCGCCTGATGCTCAGCTGAAAATGACGTAAGTTCGGCCTGATCCTTGCCAGCCACTAACTGAATG
>Ga0315268_10004645_pt1 | contig 14885 bp, 8 predicted proteins | sample C1_top_MG_FD_204535 | JGI IMG/M metagenome (GOLD analysis project Ga0315268, IMG submission 204535) | Sediment microbial communities from Yellowstone Lake, YNP, Wyoming, USA - C1_top | ecosystem: Environmental > Aquatic > Freshwater > Lake > Sediment | place: USA: Wyoming | collected 2017-08-01
AGCCAAGAGTGCGGCCGCGCTGCGCCATCCGAACATCGTGCAGATGTACGATTTCGACGTGGACCCGGACAGTGGACACCCGTACATGGTGATGGAGCTGATTGAGGGCGGCACGCTGGACAACTATCTGGCTCAGCACAAGCCGCCGCTCTCGCTGACCGAGACAGCACGTATCGTGACAGACGTGAGGCCAGGCCCTGGCGTACGCACACCAACACGGCGTCATCCACCGCGATGTCAAGCCGTCCAACGTCATGTACGACGCCAGCGGGCGGCTGATCTTGACCGACTTTGGTCTGGCCAAAACGGCCGCCAGCCCCAGCATCACCTCGAGCGGCGCGGGATTGGGCACACCGGCCTATATGGCGCCCGAGCAGGCGATGGGCCGAGCGGTAGACGCGCGCGCTGACCTGTACGCGCTGGGCGTGATAGCGTTCCAGTTGCTCACGGGCCAGTTACCCTACTGGGCGGAAAATTCTGCGCTGTTGATGCTCAAGCAGATCACCGAGCCGGTGCCCGATCCGCGTGCGATCAACCCGGCGCTGCCGGCCGACATAGCGCGCGTCGTGATCAAAAGCCTGGACAAATCGCCCGACGAGCGCTTTCAAACGGCGGATGAATTTCGCGCCGCGTTCCAAGCCGCCGTCGAGCAAGCCGCACCCTCCATTTCGACTCGCCCAGCGCCCCTGCCCGCCGCGCCGGCCAGGCTTCCGGTTGCCGGCCCGAGCCGCCCTCCCGGCGCTGTTTCGGACCTCAAAACACCTCCAGAGCCGAGCCTGCCGCCGACAGTGGTTGACTTTGTGGGGCGCGAAAGTGAGCTGGCATATTATGCAGCCCAGTTGGCGAGCAAGCACCTCGCCGTCATCACCGGCATGCCGGGCGTGGGCAAGACGGCCCTCGCTTCCGAACTGGCAAGGCGCAAGGGCAAGCCCACGCATACCTTCTGGCATTCGTTCCACGAAGGTGAAGGCGTGAATGTCTTGATCTGGAAGCTGGGAGCATTTCTGGCCTGGCACGATCAGCGCGATTTGTGGGACACGCTGCAAGGCTCGACGCAATCCGCCAGCCAGTTGCCTCCGCCCGAAGTGCTGATGGATTACCTGTTCCAGATGGTGCGCGGACAGGGCTATCTGCTTTGCCTGGACGACTTTCATCACGTGGACGACGACCCGCTGCTCGGCAAGTTCATCGAACGACTGCAACCGGCGCTCGATGCCGGTCAAGTGGATGTGATCCTTGTCATGCAGCGCCGACCGACATTTGTGTCCGAAAGCGACCTGCTGCCGGTGGGTGGCCTGTCGCAAGTGGACATGCGTGCGTTGTTGATGCGGCGCGGGCTGACGCTTGATGATGAATCCATCGCCGAGCTGCATGCCAGCACCGATGGCAACGCGCAACTCGTGATGCTGGCGATTGACCTGTTGCGCCGGAGCAAGGAGCCAGCGCGCGTGATCAGCCGCCTGGGCGAAGACGAAGCGGTCGAGCGGTTCCTGGTCAAGCAGGTGGACGAGGGACTGTGCGACGAAGAGCGCAGTGTGATGAGCGCAATCGCGGTGCTGATGGGCCAGGCGGGCACGCGCGATGCGATTGCGGCCGTGCTGGATGGCGCCTCGGTGCGGCGACCGCTCAACGACCTGGTCAGCCGCTCGCTGCTCACCGTCGTCGAAGGCGAAAGCGGGCGCGAGTACACGCTTAACGCGATGGTGCGGACGTATTACTATGACCTGCCGAACAAGCGTGAGCAGCAGGCGATGCACAAGCGCGCAGGCGAGTTTTACGAATCTGAAGAACCGGATGCGCTGCGCGCGGCGCTGCATTGGCAAGCGGCTGGTGAATTCACACGCGCCGCTCAACAGGCGACTGCCAATGTGTGGGCCGTCATCAACCGGGGTCAGGCGCGAGCGCTGAATCTTGTCCTGATGCAGCTCGAGGCGCGCAAGTTGGAGCCTGAGCCAGGGGCCAGGGTCAGTATCGCGCGCGGTGAGGTCGGCACATTTTTGCGGACGAGCGAGCCGGCCCGGCAAAGCTTGCAATCGGCGCTGGATAGCCTGGCGCAGGCGCCCGATCAACCGGCGATTCACATACTGCGGGCGCGCGCCTGCCGAGGCATGGGGAACCTGCTTGAATTTGAAGCCCCGCCGCAGGCGCTGGAATGGCTCGAGCGCGGGCTGAAGGAGCTTGGGGCGGCAGACCGTGAAGAACAAGCCGCGCTTTTGATTCAGATGGGTAAAGTCTACATCGCCCTGGGCAATTACGATCCGGCCCTGGGGGCGTTTGGAAAAAGCCTAGAACTGCTGCCGACCGGCCCCAACCCGATGCGTGCACGCGCCCTGGTCAACCTGGGAACGATTTATTCGACGCGAGGCGATATCCAAACGGGCAACGCATACGCACTCCAGGCGCTGGAGGTTGCGCGGCAACTGCACGACGATTTCCAGGTATCCGGCATCCTGTACAACCTGGGTTTTGACCGGTTCGACCTCAATGATTGGCCGGGCGCAGCAGAATACCTGCGGGAGTCCCTGGGACTGGCAGAAAAGCTGGGTGATGTTGGCCTGCAAGCGAATGCCAATAACATGCTGGGTATGTTGTACACTAACCTGGGAGACTATGCCACGGCCAATGTCCATTTGTCGCAAGCACTGAAACTGGCCCGCGACAGACACCTACGCGGCGATTTGCCGTACATTCTGAACAGCCTGGCAGATCTGCAGTTGCGCCAGGGTCAATGGGATGTGGTCGAAACCTCGCTCGCTGAAGCAGAGCAGTTGGCGCTGGAAATGGAAACCAAATACCTCCAGGTGGATTTATATGCCTATCGCGCACTGGCCCGCCTGGGCCAAGGCGACCTGGAGGCCGCACTCGAGTCGGCGCAGCGATCGCTGGCGCTGGCGCGCGAGATGAAGCTGAAAGCCGAACAGGGTAAGAGCCTGCGCGTGCTCGGCCAGGTCTTGCAGGCGAAAGGGCAGACGGCGGAAGCTGTGGAGGCTTTTGAACAGAGCCTGACCTGGCTGAGTAGCACTCCCTACGAGGCCGCACGCACGCAGGCCGAATGGGGCAAATGCTTGCAATCAAGTGGTGATGCCGGGCGAAGCGCCGCGCTGTTGCAAGAAGCCCGGCAGGTGTTTCAGGAACTGGGCGCTCAACGCGATCTGGCGAATTTGGCAGCGATGAAGAATACCTTTTCTTCGCACTGATTCTCCGCAGGCCGACTGGGTTTCCTGATCCGGTCGGCGAGTTTTTTTCGCGCCAATCCACGGATGCGTGTATGCTTGGTCTAGTCTTTTCCGGAGGCCGAGTCTATGTCACGCTCAAACGCTCCTGCGCCGACCGAAGAAGCGCCGTCCCCTGTTACCACGCCCGACCTAGACGAGCAAGCTCAAAGTGCGCTGCTGCGAGCTTTTCTGTCCACGGCACAGCATTTCTTTGGTGGTTTTCTCCCTCTCTTTGCCGCTATCACCGATCCACGTCAGCCCGCCCTGATCACCTACCCACTGGCAGCACTGCTCTTTACCGGCGTCTTGATGTTTGCCTGTCGCCTGGGGGCGCGGCGGCAAATCGGGCATCTCTTCCGTGCTAATGGCCCCTCGGCATCCAAGTTCCAGGCGCTATTTCAGGTCGAGACCAGTCCACACGGTGACACGCTGGATGCCGCGTTCAGCCGGTTGAATCCAGCGGAACTCCAAGCGGTCGTCACCGACGCCGTGGACACGTTGATCCGTCGCAAAGTGCTGTATGCCCACCGGCTGCTGAGCCGTTACTTTCTGGTCGTCATGGATGGCACTGGCGTGTTGGTCTTCTCCGACCGGCACTGCACACAGTGCTTGACCCGCACGCATAACGGCCAAACGGTCTACTATCATCCGATCTTGGAAGCCAAGTTGGTGACTGCCAGTGGTTTTGTTTTCTCGCTGATGACCGAGTTCATCGAGAACCCTGGCGCACACCCGACCAAACAGGATTGTGAACTCAAAGCCTTCTATCGCCTGGCTGCCCGCCTCAAGCACCGCTTTCCCCGTTTGCCGATCTGCCTTTTGTTGGATGGCTTGTTTGCAGGCGGCCCCACCTTTGCTCGCTGCGACCAATACGGTTGGAAATACATCATCGTCCTCCAAGAAGACGATTGGCCGTCCGTCCAGCCAGAGTTCGCCGCGTTGATTCAACTCGCCCCCGACAATCGCTTGCGCTACTTCACTGGTCGTCAGGCCGAGATTCAACAAGACGTGCGTTGGGTCAACGACATCGCCTATGTGGACTCGGAGTGTCAAACACACACCCTCGCGGTCATCGAATGCCGCGAAACCCAAGCCGTCGACGGTCAACCGCAGACCACGCGGTTCAAGTGGATCTGCAATTTCCAGGTGAAGGTCAGGACGGTCCTGCGCTTGACCAACGAAGGAGGGCGTCTCCGCTGGAAGATTGAGAATGAAGGGTTCAACGTCCAAAAGAATGGGGGCTTCCGACTGGAACATGCCTACAGCAAGAACGCGACAGCGGCCAAGGTCTTTTACTTCCTCTTGCAGATCGCTCATCTGCTGAGCCAACTCGTCGAGCACGGCAGTCTGTTCGGTCGAGCCTTCCCCAAGGGAGTCGGCTCGTCCAAGAACATTGCTCTGCGTTTGCTCGAAGCTTGGCGCACCCTGCGTCTGAACTCGGCAACGCTCGGACGCCTCCTCGCCGGACGCTTTCAGATTCGCTTCGATACCTCTTGATCTCCACCACCTGTTCCGGTCGTATCCCCCGCCAACATCCTCCTACCGTATTGCAGGATCCATGCAGTACCGCAAGGCCGTTCTGCGCCTCATCGTTCTGTCACTCGCGTACTTCTCCGGATACCAACGTTTGCGACGCACTCTGCCTGTGCATATTCTTCATCGCTGCGAATTTGGAGAACCTCTTGACTAAAGCTCCCCCTTGGGTGTAAACTGAGCACAGTTCATCTCACTCGTCTCCGCTCTCTTGTCGTTGGCCTCCGCCTTAACTGCTAGCCAAGATGAAAGGAGGTTGCCATGTCTCATCTGGCGGCACCCCAAACGTCTGCGCGTTTCCCAGTTCTGCGGAAACTGAGCTTGCTTCTCTTGACCCTGCTCCTGACCGCGATTGCTCTGGGGCTTTTCTTCCGTGTTCTTTCTCATGCCAGTGCCGGCGCTGCTCCCATGCCAGCCGCGCATCCTGAGCAACCGCTGGTTGCCCCGGCCCAACCAACCTTTCCGGCTGCTGCCGTCCCATCCTTCAACGAACAGCATTTCTTTGGCGCGGGGGGCGCTGCTGGTGTGGTGGTGGGAGACATGAACGGCGACGGCATACTGGATATCATCCAAGGCAGCGTCTGTGATAGTTATAGCTGTCTGCCGAACATGGTGTATATAAACGCTGGAGCGGGAGACCTGTTTTACACTCGCACCCTCGGCACGGGGAACACTGACACCTGGAGTGTCGCGACGGGTGATCTGAACGGCGATGGCGCGTTGGATATTGTGACCGGAAACCAGGGTCAGGATGTGCTCTACCTGAACGATGGGGCAGGCAACTTTACTCCCCACAATTTCGGTCCGGGGGATGACTGGACTACATTCGTAGCAGTCGCAGACATGAATGGGGACGGCGCGCTGGACATTATCGCCGGGAACGCCTTTGTGACAAGTACAATCTACCTGAATGACGGCGCCGGCAATTTTCCGAACACCAGCCCCTACACGCGGCCCTTTGGCATGGCGAGTGACGCCGTTTCCAGTGTGGCCATCGTGGACCTGAATGGGGATGGCGCGCTGGATATCGCCGTCGGAAACTATGTTGGACCCAATACGATCTACCTGAACGACGGCGCAGGCAATTTTCCGAACGCCAGTCCTTACACGCGTACCTTTGGCACAGGGAGCGATTGGACTACGCAGGTTGCCGTGGGGGACCTGAACGGAGATGGGGTGCCTGATCTCGTTGTCGGGAATGCGCCAGACGGTCAGGGCCAGGGTGGTCAAAATGTAGTTTACCTGAACGACGGTACCGGCAACTTTCCGAATACTTTTCCATACACTCGACCCTTTGGCACGGGGAATGATTGGACCACATCTGTCGCCCTGGGAGATTTGAATAAGGACGGTGCACTGGATCTTGCCGTCGGGAATTATTCCAGTGGTCAGAACGTGGTTTACCTGAATGACGGGGCGGGCAACTTTGCGGACACTGGTTCCTACACACGCCCCTTTGGAATGGGGAACGATTCGACTCGGGGCGTGGCAATAGGCGACATGAATGGTGATGGCGCACTGGACATCGTCGCCGGGAATCAGTACGAGCCAAACGTAATCTGCTTGAACGATGGCGCGGGCGACTGGTCCGGCCCGCGCCGGTTTGGCACAGGCAGCGATTCGTCTCTGGGCATGGCATTGGGCGACATGAACGGCGATGGCATGCTGGACATTATCGTCGCGAACTATCTGGATCAACCAGGTGTGGTCTATCTGAATGACGGAACAGGCAACTTTCCGAACACCACTCCATACACGCGGCCTTTTGGCCATGCCCACGCCAGCACCACCCGCGTGGCGGTAGGAGATATGAATGGGGATGGGTTGTTGGACATTATCGCCGGGAATCGCAATGGCCAGCCAGGCATGGTTTATCTGAACGATGGTACGGGCAACTTTCCGAACACCAGTCCATACACGCGATCTTTCGGCACAGGAGGCGATGATACTCATGCCTTAGCAGTCGGGGACCTGAACGGCGACGGCGCGCTGGATATTGTCGTCGGGCGGTGGAATTACTGGCCTGGGCCAAACATGATTTACCTGAATGACGGCGCAGGCAACTTTATCGCTCGCCCATTTGGTATGGAGAATAGAAACACGCGAAGTGTAGCCGTGGGGGACCTGAACAAAGATAGCGCGTTGGACATTGTCGTCGGGAATTACACTGACCGAGTCTTGGTCTACCTGAACGACGGCATAGGCAACCTGTCCATATCGAAGTATCTCGGTGCGGGGGGGATGCCACTTGTAGTATTGCCGTGGGAGACATGAATCGGGATGGCGCACCTGACATCGTCGTCGGGGAGGAGTATGGGCAAAATGCGGTCTACCTGAATGACGGCGCGGGCAACTTTGCCACGCCGCGCTATTTCGGTGCGGGAGATCATACTGCCACCAGCATGACACTGGGAGACCTGAATGGAGATGGCGTGCTCGACGTTGTCTTTGGAAATTGGGTCTTGCCTGGCGAGGTCTATCTGAACGATGGTTTGGGCAACTTGACCTTTGCCGGTCATTTTGGCACGGGAGGCGATTGGACCCAGAGCACAGCAACGGGCGACGTGAACGGTGATGGCGCGGTGGACATTGTCGTCGGGAATTATCAGCAACAGGGCGTGGTTTATCCCACCCGAATTGCCTTTCCGCCCAACCAGCCTCCTACGGTCGCCGCTACCCACATTCAGCCACACGTCAACGCCAATTTCGTTTACACTGATCCGGCTCTTCGCACACCCGTTGTTCCCATTACCTATGTACTCTCTGACCCCGAGGGCGACCCGGTGAGTTACGTTCAGGCCGATTATTCGCTCGATGGCGGCGGGCAGTGGTCGCCCGCTGTGGTGGTCACTGGCACGCACACCATATTCCTCACTCCGCGTCGCTATTTCAACGCCGCCCATCTAACGCCGACGGTTGCCATTCCTGATGATGGCCAGGTGACTGCGGCACTTGCGGTCACTTTTCCTCTCACGATTACTGATGTGAACGTGTGGGTGACCATTTCGCACACACAGGCTTCGGATTTGCGACTTGTCCTCCAGGCCCCCGGTGGCGTTTCGGTGACGTTGGTGAGCACCGGCACGTTGAGTGGTGAACTCTCGCAGACCATCCAGTTTGACGACTGGGCCCCGACGAGTATCCTTTCGGCTGCTGTGCCGTACACTGGCAAGTTTGGGCCGGCTGTCTCACTGGCAAACTTTAATGGCTTGGATGCGTTTGGGACCTGGGAGTTGCGAGTGGAGGACATGGCGGCAGGGATGACCGGCACATTGCAGGCCTGGGGATTGCAAGTTCAAGACAACGCCGGCACATACGTTTACAACTGGGACGTCTTTGCCAGTGGCCTGTTCGGGCAATCGGATGATGCGGTCCTGCGTATAAAAGCCTATCCCACGCCGCTTTCCTCCACCATCACGATCATTGGCGCGAACCGTTACACCGGCACCGTCGCCGGGCCGTTCCAGCGCCCCTATGCTGCTGCCACAACCTTTCCTTTCCGCGTGCGCGGAATGCAAATCCGTGTGTTGAGCGGTACAGAACCAATCTCCGATGCTGTCGTGTATCGTTTGCCTGCCGGTCATCTCATCGGTGCAACGCCTCTCGTAGATGCAATGCGACAGCCCCTTCACACTGATGGTCAAGGTTACCTTCAGGGCCGTGGGCAGATTGGCATCGGCGACACGCTCGTCGCGCTGCTGCCCATCACCTGGACGGATTCGTACACCCTGTACCATACCAGCGGCACGCCCAACGCCACGGGTCTCACCGGCACGGTCGTCGTCTCGCCCGGCGTGCAAGTGCTCACCGTCACGTCGTCCAATCCGCTTGTGCTGTTCAACCTGGATGTCTCACTGGAATGGGACGCGCGTAAGGACACTGTGTTCCTCGAACAACTCAAGTCTGACCTCCAGCGCACGTCTGAATTGCTGTACGATTGGACGAACGGCCAGGCCGCACTCGGCCAGGTGACTATCTATCAGAATCGCGAGCACTGGGACGAGGCGCACATCCGCGTCTATGCCACCAATCGCCTGCGCCCCAGCGCGAGCCAGGGCGGCATCGCCAGCGACCTCATCAGCGATACTCAGGTCATGTCCATCACATACGCACCGGGGCAGGTGTGGATGGGCGCGGCGTGGAATCGCTATGGCGAATCGTCCGGCGCGCTGGGCGAGGACTGGCCGCGCACGCTGGGGCACGAGCTGGGCCACTATCTCTTGTATCTCGACGACAACTATGTCGGTTTCAATGCGGCGGGGCTGCTCGTGCCGATAGCCGGTTGCCCCGGCGTCATGACCGACCAGTACAGCGCGGACAAAGCCTCCGGCTATGACGAGTTCCACGTGCAGGCGGGCTGGATACCGACCTGTACCCAGACGCTGTCCCAAGAGACGGTGGGGCGCTCGGACTGGCAGACCATCCACACGTTTTATCCGTGGATCACGACGACCGTCCCGTTGTATGGGCCGAGCAGCTTGCCGCTGGCCGTGACCCAGATCAGCGTGACCGAGCCGGTCTCGGCGTCCACCTCGCTCGACGTGCCGATCTTTTACCTGCTCAAGGATACGGGCGGGCGTTACCTGGACACGGATCGCGCCAGAGCTTTCCTGTTCCAGCCTGCCCTGGCCAGTCCAGGGGATGACCGCCTGGTGGACCTGGGCCGTCCCACGCGCGACCAGGTCAAGGCGCGCGGCGCGCGCCCCGGCGACCGGCTATGCGTGCTGGACTTGGCGAATACCTATGTGGGCTGTCAGGCGCTCAACCCCACGGGCGAGCAAGTGGTCATGCGGCCTGTCCCCGACTGGCAGCCGGATGTGATCGCCAGCCCGGAGACCTCGCGGACGGTTCGCATCACCGTCACGAATCAAGTGCTCATCACAGGTGGGCTGCGCGCCCGGCTGTATCCGGTGGATGCGGTGACGACCCCGGCCACTGTCACACTCAACCTGGTCGGTTCTCCGGCGGTCTATGCGGGCGTGATCACACTGCCAGACCCGCTGCTCGATGCCTATCTCCACATCTGGGACGGCGGGGACATGCCCGATGGGCAGCATGAGATCGTCACCGACTATTCCATCGGCGGCAATCCGACGGGGCAACGCTGGCGCACCGGCCAACGCTGGCGCACGGGCCAACGGTGGCGCACGGGCCAGCGGTGGCGCGCACCCGTGATGTCGGGAGATGGGCAGGCCATACTGTACGGCCAGAACCTGGACTTTGTGGAAGGCGAGTTCTATACCCTGCAATCGGTGACACGCCCGCCCGTTGCGCCAGGCTGGGCCACGGTCGTTGGGCAGGCGTATCGTCTGTCGCGCTCGGCCAATGCGCCAAGCCTAGCGGGCACGACGCTCAGCTTCAACTACATGGGCGACCAGGTGCCGCCCGCCGAAGAGGATTGGCTGGTGGTGTACTATCTGGCACCGGAGGCGACCATGTGGCAACCGTTGCCCACGACGTTGGACACCTATTACAATGTCGCTTCTGCTCGTACACAGGGCGAAGGATTGTATGCACTCATGTCCACCATCGAGATTCCGCTGTATGGGCCTGGGTGGAATCTGGTGTCTTATCCCGCTCAAGCCACGCGCCTCGTGACCGAGGCGCTGCAATCCATCTCGGGTACCTACTCGACCGTCTATGGCTACGTGGTGACAGACACCGTAGACCCATGGAAGATGTATGACGTGAGCGTGCCTGGCTGGGTGAACGACCTGAGCGCGCTCGAGTTCGGGCATGGCTACTGGATCAGCGTGACGACGGATGCCATCTGGCGGGTCAGGGGCAGCGCGACCTCCGTTACAGCTCAGACAGTCGTGCCCGGTTTCCAGAATCCCCCGGCGACATACTATGGTGCAGTGGTGGGAAATGAGAGCTTTACGCCCATGTCTGGGATGTCGGTAACCGCACAGGTGGATGGAGTGCAATGTGGGCTGGGGCGGACGTTGGACGTGAGCGGGCAGGTGATGTACAGCATCAACGTGTCCGCAGACGGACCGGGTGCTGTGGGATGCGGCGCGCCAGGACGAAGCGTGGCCTTTCGGGTAGGCTCTCGCGCCATGATGCCGAACACAGTCTGGGACAACAACCAGGTCCATCCGGTTACCCTCACCACCGTGTTGCCCATTGCCAGCGTGGTGATCAGCGGGCCTGTGGCAGGGACGGTCAACACCTTCTACAGTTTCAGCGCAATCACGAATCCTATCACGGCGATGCCGCCCATCACGTACACTTGGTCGCCCACGCCCGCAAGTGGGCAGGGAACGGCGACGGCGCGTTACAGTTGGACGCTCGCGGGCACTCAAACGATCAGCATCACCGTAGATAACCTGTCCGAGTTGCCAGTGACAGACTCGCATACCATCGTCATTGGCAACATCAAAGTGTACCTGCCCATCATCCTGCGCTGGAATACAATGAGATAGCTAACCGATGAGGAGGTTGCCATGTCCTACCCGATTCATGCCCCGATGCCCGCCGTGCCCGTCATAGATACCCGGAGCGTAGCCGCCCGTAGCGCAGCGAAGGGTAGCGTAGCGGAGGGTAGCGCAGCGAAGGGTACGCGTTTTGCCGCTCTGCGGAAATTGCGCCTGCTGTTGCCCGTTCTCTTGCTGGCGGCGTTTGGTCTGTGGCTCTGGTTCAACGCGCTCTCACCCGCCCAGGCCGAGCCGGCGTCCCCAGACCTGGCAGGTCTACAGCCGGCTTTAGCCGACTTGGAATCTCAGCCCGGAATTTCAATTCCAGACGACATGGGCAACACGCCGAGCAATTACGCCGCCGCGGCCGAGCAGATCCCTAGTCGGGTCGTTGATAATAAAACGATTGGCGATCATCATCCGTTGTGGGGCCATTTTGTTGCTACCACCTCAAGGTAGTCATACGCGATCACAAACGTCTCATCACCTGACTGATTGACCTGCCGATATGCCTCTGCCAAGTCCGCCTTGAAACGATCTCGGTCTTTTTCCAGGGTCTTGGTTTTAATACACGGCCCAAATGTCGTTGAGAACGTGTGGATGCACGCCTCGATGGAGAGGAATCGGTAGACTACCTGACGCGGCTTGACTTGCAGGGAAGCGATTCGATCACCGAAAAGGAGACGCAATCCTTCTTCTGTCTCCCACAGATCAGGCGGGCCTGGGGGCAAGTACTTGTTGTAGACCTGGTCAATCACCGTGGCAGCTCCGGTCACCGCCCAGGCAGTGAGGCCGATCTTGCCGCACGGTCGGCAGACGCGCACTAGTTCGTTGGCCGCCTGATGCGAATCGGAAGCAAAAATCACCCCAAAGGTGGATAGTACGACATCAAAACTCCCGTCTGGGAATGAAATTGCCTCTGCATCCCCTTCTTGAAAGTTGACCCGGAGATGTTCGGCAGTCGCGCGCTGGCGTGCCTGCTCTAGCAAGGATGGCGTAATGTCAATCCAATCGCGGCATAATCGCCGGCGCCCCACGTCTCTTGCTGCCGAGTTTTGCGTTCGTCGGGTTGGGTCATGTTTTCCTCCACTCTCCTGCAACTTTTACACCGTGGGTCTATAGCTGCGAAGGATTGAATACTCTTGAAACCCCAACCTCTGATACACGTCGCGCCCCATACGCGAAGCCTGCAACACGGCGACGCGGTACCCCATCGCTCGTGCCTCGCGCAGTGCAGCCAACGTTATCACAGCGCCGATGCCCTGCCGTCGCGCGGCTGGCACGGTAGACACGCAATAGATCCCAGCGACTGTCTCACCCAGAAAGAGAGCAGAGGTCGCAACCGGTTGATGGTTCAACAATCCAAGATAGCGACGGTACGATGGCTGCCGACCACATTCCAAGCTGCATTCGAGGTCAACAAAGGTGGGGAACAGCTCAGGTGATTCAAAACCTGCTACCACCGTATTGGCCCACGCTTCCAGCGTTTGACGATCACCGACTGGTTGGATCACCACATCGTCGGGAAAGAGAATGTTCTCATTCATCGCGTGCAGGTCAATCGCCATGCCGATTGACTTACCGCAAACGGTCAGGCCGTATGCTTCAAGCCGTGCCTCCAAACCGGCAGGCTGCGCCTGCGGCCCGACAGTCCACTCCCATGTGGCATGTCGCTCGCCAAAGTACATGAGCGTGGCTTCAATCGTCGGGTCTAGACAATCTTTAGACAGGTTGGCGCATACCACGCCGTTGCAGAATGGATATGGAACGCCAGTGTACAGCCGCAGCATGTCCAGGCCATCATACAGTTCGGAGTGAGGCGCGCTTCCCCAATTTTTCCAGAATTCACGCAGGCTCGCTTCGATCGCCGTGATCAGTGACGTGGATGACAAGTCGGCCAAGGTCTGTGGCACGGTCAAGCCTCCTGTCCGTCTTTGTCCCTTCCCAACTCGACCAACAACTCTTGGACAGTCGCCTCCAGGTCGCGGGCCCGGCCGCGCGCCTGGGCCGCGGCCACAACGTCGGGCGGCAGTTTGGCTTCGAGTTGGGCCATGAGCGGCACGGCCTGATCTTTGGCCATTTGCCAACTGGCTCGATGGCCCATGACCAGAGCCAGCAAATCGAGAGCGCGTTCTTCTTTTCCATCTTTCGCTAAAAGCGCAGCGACCCCGACCAACGCAATCAGAGCATGGCCCCACCGACGAATCTCCAGAGCCTGCTCCAGAGCCTGACGCAAATATGTCCTGGCGGTCTGCAAGTCCCCCATCCCCAGTGCCGCATTTCCAAGGACCCTGAGTTCCCAGGAATGCATTTGACGGGAGACCTTGGCGTAGAGGGCAAGGCTTTGCTGAGCAAATTGAGCTGCCTGGGCATATTCTCCCATCGCAATGGCCCCTTCGCCCAAATCACCCAGCTCATCGGCGATTCCCCATGGATCGCCGATTTCTCTGTAGAGCGCGAGGCTCGCCTGCCACAATTCCTGGGCCTGCTGATAGTCTCGCAATCCATACATATCAATGCCCAGGTCGCCCAGCGAACGGGCGACGCCGCCCTGATCGCCGATTTCCTTGCACAGCGCAAGCATCTCCTCGTGGTGTTGCCTCGACGCCTGATATTCTCCCAGTATCCAGCATACATAGCCCAGACCGCCAAGTGACCGGGCAATCTCTTTTTGGTCGCACAGTTCTCTGAACAGGGTCAGACTGTTCTGAAACCGCTGCTTCGCCAGCGGATAGTTTCCCTGGTGAAGCGCAACCCAGGCCAACCCTCTGAGCGCCAGCGCAATCCCGCGCCGGTCGCCGACCTCTTGAAAAATGCTCAGACCTTCCTGGCAAAAGGGTTCTCCATTTGCATCCCCGTAAAGGCCCTCGCATCCTCCCAGGTAGCACAGGGCATAGGCAGTTTCCCGCCGAGCATCAAGCGCACGAAAGGTTGCCACACTAGCCTGCAAAAGCTGCCTGGTGTTTTCCGCTGTGTCGAAAGCGTCACTCAACCGCCCCTGTCGCAACAAGAGTTGACCACAGAGCAGTCGGATTGCGCGGTCATTGACATTCTCTTGCGCTACGGATAAACTCTGCGCAGCTCTGGCGAATAAATTGGCCCCCTCCTGCGACCAGCCGCGTATGCGGTACAGTTCGCCCACACTTTCGAGATAGTCGTCAATCCGCTTGACCTGAACATGGGCAACTGCCCATTCCCAGCCGACCCGCACATTATCGGCCTCCCCTCCGATTTCGGCCAGCACAGTTCTTTGGTTCTTGCCGAACAGATGCGTCTCTCTCTGGCGGAGGAATTCTGCATAGTAGGCACAATGGCGATCTTGGGTAGCCCGTTCTTCTTCTGGAGCCTCTGCCAATTTCTCTGCTCCATACTGCCGCAGCAGTTCGTGGATTTCATAGCGCCCCGTCGGCGTGCGGATGAGCAGCGACTTGTTCACCAGTCCCATCAACTCGCGCAAGCTCGCACCCGTGACAGCCTGGACGGCTTCGCGCGTAAAACCACCGCGAAAGACCGACAGTCTCCGGAAAACGCCTCGCTCCTGTTCCGTGAGTGAATTCCACGAATAATCGAGCACCGCGCGCACACTCCGCTGTCGCTCGGACACACCCGGCAAATCCGTCGCCAAAAAGTCGAGGCTGTGCTGCATCTCGGTCGCAATCTCGGCCGGCGTGAGCATCTCAATCCACGCCGCGGCCAGCAGAATGCCCAGCGGCATGCCGCC
>Ga0315268_10004646_pt1 | contig 14883 bp, 12 predicted proteins | sample C1_top_MG_FD_204535 | JGI IMG/M metagenome (GOLD analysis project Ga0315268, IMG submission 204535) | Sediment microbial communities from Yellowstone Lake, YNP, Wyoming, USA - C1_top | ecosystem: Environmental > Aquatic > Freshwater > Lake > Sediment | place: USA: Wyoming | collected 2017-08-01
CGCGCAGCACCCGGTACAGGTTGCCCAGATCGATCATCCAGCCCTCGTTCATGAGGGCCGTCAGGCGATCGAGCAACTCGTACCCGTGCATCGGGCGTTCGGACAGGAGCAGGAGGAGGGCCGGCTCCACCACGCGCTCCACGCGGGCGGTGATTTCCCACCGTCCCGGAGGTGACGCACGCCGAGCCCGGGGTCCCAACCCATGGTGGGGACCCCGGCCCATCCCGTGCTCGTGTGGCATCCGTTCGGCCTCCCTGGTTCGCATCAACGAGGCAACTATAGGTCACTGACTTATAGATGTCAAATAGCCGTCGGGACAACGGTGTGAACGGCCACAGACGCGAGGTATCGCTACGATGTAGTGAGGATGACCATCCCCGAACCCACGATCGGCCCACGTGCAACCGCAGCCGAATCGATCTCGGTCCAGGCCACGTTCGTGCTGCTCTACGCGGAGACGATGCTGGGCAGGTCGAACGACGAGTGGGTGAGCGTCGCCGGACTCCTGGCGGCCGCCCCGGATGGTGCAGCCGATGACCGGATCAGCCGGATCCAGCAGACCGAACGCCGTCTCCTGGGTGATCGGTACCAGCAGGCGCAGCGCGTTAGTCGTCGCTCCGTGGGCCGCCTGCCGCTTGGCGATCTGATCGACGGCGACGTCGTTGCCGATGTCTACCGGGTGACCCATGTGTCAGGAGCGGCAGCGTGGGAGGTGTGGCTCACGTCGCCGGAGCAGCCCTTCCGCGCCCAGACCTGGATCGACCGGCTGAACCTCACCCTGAACGACAGCCTGGCCGCCTGGCTATGGCGCACCCTCAATGGTGCGAGTGGCGAGGTGGATGACAGGCCGCTCGAGCCGCCGGAATTCTACCTGCCGTTGAGCATCCTGCGGATCCCGGGTCGTGACCTCCCGACGGTCCTCGAGCAGACGGGCACGGATCTGGTGCGGCTTCTCCATCTCGACGCCTCGACGGAGCCGTTCAAGCCGAGCTTCGTCGCGCATGAGCTCGCCCAGGACTTCTGTCTCCGCGATTCCGGGGTGTCGCTGCTCTCGCCCCGCGGTGCGCTCGACCTGCATTGCGGACTGGCCTACGAGGAGGCGGCGGCGCTCCCGCTGCTCATCAGCCTCGAGCTCCTGGCGCTGGAGCGAGCGGCCCTGCGGCGGTTCCACGAGCGGCTGACTGGCGAACGCACCAAGCAGCTCGACGAGCTCCTCCAACTCAAGCGCGACGTGGCTGACGGGCTCGAGGAGTACAACGGCTCACTCGCGATCGGGAACGCCTTCAGCGCCCAGACGATGGCGCTCGGACAGTCGCTCCTGGGCATCGACGACCTGTATCGCTCGGTCATCGGCCGGCTGGACATGGTGACCTTCGGTATCACGACGAGACTCGAGCGACAGTCGAGCCAGGTGTCGTTGTGGCTGGCGATCCTATTCGGCGCCATCGGCATCGGCTTCCTGGCCGCCTCGATCTCGAGCTGGTACTACGCCGAGGCCAGCGCCATCGGCAGCGTCATCGCGTGGACGATCGCGACGACCCTCGCCAGCGCGGTCCTGATCGCCGGGCTCCTGCGGGTCGTGACGCGCGAGTGACCTTGCCACCCCACCGCAGTCCACCAACTCAAGGCAACCCTACCCACCCAGGGAGCGAATCATGAACGACAACGACATCCTCGCAGGGGCTCTCGAGTTCCACGGCCACAGGTGCTGGGCCAGCACCGCGGGCGTCCGGCTCGGTCTGGCCGCCATGCACGACCTTCGGGTGACCCGCGCCGGCGCGAAGCAGCTCCACGCGATCATCGAGACCGGCGACTACCACGGCGGCATGTGCTTCGGCGACGGGATCCAGTTCACCACCGGCTGCACGTTCGGCAAGGGGAACATCGAGAAGAGCGGCGAAGGCAAGTTCGCCGTCACGCTCATCGACAAGGCGACGAAGCGGGCCGTGCGCGTGGCCTACAAGCCCACCCTCCAGCCACGGATCAAGGCCAGCGCGTTCATGCAGAAGCGCGCCGCGGGAGTCCCGCCGACGGAGATCCCCGAGGCCGAGCAGATGGAGGTCGTCCACCTCGTCTGGGACGCCCCTGCCGAGGAGATCATGACGGTCGGCCCGATCGGGGCCACGGACTGGGGCGAGCCCGACGAGGTCGTCCGCTTCCTCGTCTGTCCGTCGTGCGGCGAGCTGGTCGCCGAGCCGTATGCACGGGTCGCGGAGGGCAGGGTCGTCTGCGCCGCGTGCTCCGGCTACCCGCGCTGATCCGGCACTGAGGCGCTCGGATCATGCTGTTGTACCTCGTCGGCGGGGCGGCGGTCTTCGTCGGCTCCGGCGTCATGGCGATGGCTGGTCTGGGCGCGGCGTTCCTGTTCGTGCCGCTCTTCTACTACATGGGGGTGCCCCTCGGCGAGGCCACGTCGACCGCCCTCCTGCTGAACGCGGTGAGCCTGTCGGCGGCCACGATCACGTATGCCCGCGGCGGTCTCGTCGACTGGCGCGCCGGCATCCCCGTGCTCATCGTGGCGGTGATCCTGGCCCCGATCGGCGCGAGCCTGACGGTCCGTGTGGATCAGCAGGTGCTGCTGGGCATCTTCGTGGGCTTCCTGGTCTTCGCCGGGGCCATGATGCTCTTCTACCGGCCACGGGCGGGTCGGCGCGACCTCGCTCCAGCGGCCGAGGTGGGCGCGGGAGCCGGGGTTGGCGCGGTGGCCGGGTTCCTCGGCGGCCTGCTCGGCGTCGGAGGCGGCAACATCGTCCTCCCGGGCCTGACCTGGCTCGGGCTCGACGCGAAGGTGGCCGCCGGTACGACGGCGCTGGTCGTCGTCTTCGCGTCCCTGTCGGGGTTCCTGGGCCATGCGGCGCTGGGGGGTCTTGACCCCGCGTTCCTGCTCACCATGGCCGTCCTCGCCGGGGCCGGCTCGCTGGTCGGCTCGCACGTCATGCAGACGCGGCTCAGCAGCGCCCAGCTCAAGCGGTTCATCGGGGTCCTGCTGTGGGTGATCGCCGCGAAGATGGCCCTCGACCTGATCACGTGAAGGAGACGTCGTTCCGATGACTACCGTCGATCCCGCGAACCCGTCCGCCGGGACACAGCCCGGGCGTCTCCGGGGATTCCACCCGGGCTGGTACGGCGCGGTCATGGGAACCGCCATCGTCGGCATCCTCGCGTACCAGAACCCGGGGCAGCTGGCAGGGCTCAAGGACGTCGCACAGGCGTTCGGCGCCCTCATGGTCGGCCTGTCGGCCGTCCTCGCGGTCGGCCTCGGGATCCCGTACGTGGCACGCTGGCTGCGGTTTCCGGACGCGGCACGGGCTGACCTTGCCAACCCTGCGGTCGGCGCCCTGTACGGCACGTTCCCCGCGGGACTCCTCGTGCTCGCGGTCGGCATCGCGACCGTCGGCCCGTCGCTCGTGTCTCGCGACGCCACGGCGGCCGTCGTGGCGCTCCTGTCGGCGATCGGGCTCGTGCTCGCCGTCGTCGTGAGTGTCGCCTTCGCGGTCCAGTTGTTCCTGAGCGCCAGGGTGGAACCCCCGACGGCGAATGGGTCCTGGTTCATCCCGCCGGTCGTGACGATCATCGCGCCGATGGTCCTCGCGCCCCTCGCCCCATACGTCGCCGTGGCCGATCTCCCGCTGCTGGTGTTCGCCGGCTATGCGCTCTGGGGGATGGGCTTCTTCCTGTTCGTCCTCGTGGCGTCGCTCCTGTTCGATCGTCTCGTCTTCCATCCCCTGCCACCCGCCCCGCTGGCACCGTCCGTGTGGATCGGGCTCGGGCCACTCGGGGTCGGCGGACTCGCGCTGCTGGTGCTTGCGCAGGCGGGCTCGCCCATCTGGGGCGACGCTGCGGCCGTCGTGAGCACCCTGTCGTTGATCGCCGCGTCCGTGCTGTGGGGGTTTGGTCTCTGGTGGCTGGCGGCCTCCGTGGTCCTCCTGGTCGCCTACCTGCGCCGAGGTCCCCTGCCGTACGGCCTCGGCTGGTGGGCGTTCACCTTCCCGCTCGGTGCCCTCACGGCGAGCACGCTCGCGCTCGGGCGCGGATGGCATGCGGGCGCCGTCGAGGCCGTCGGGGTGATGCTGTTCCTGGCCCTCCTCTTCGCGTGGGTCATCGTGTCGGGGAGGACGCTGAGCGCCGTGCGTTCGGGCGCGGCATGGCGCCGTTGAGCAGGAGCGACTCTCGTCGCGGCGCCGCGCGCGACGCCGGGCGCCGACTACGCAAGCCATCCCTCTCGGATTGATGCGACGTTGGATCTTGGTCGGCAGAATGGTCGGCAGAACGAGTCAGACTCGAGCGGTCTCCAACCCACTGCAGCGGCTGACCTGAGCACGAATCGGGTGGGGGAGGGAGCCATTCCCAGGTCTGCAAAACCTCTGTTCACCGATTCGAATCCGGTCGTCGCCTCCACTTTCGTGCTCAAACGGCCCGCTGGGAGACCAGCGGGCTTTTCGCTGGTCTGCAACGTCCGCCGGTGCAAGCGTCGTCAGGCTGAGATTCGAAGGCCGGACCTACCCGCGTAGATCGCGCCCATGCCCAATTCCTCTTCGATCCGCATCATCTGGTTGTACTTGGCGACCCGTTCGCTGCGCGATGGTGCGCCCGTCTTGATCTGGGCGATCCCAGCTCCCACGACGAAATCCGCGATGGTCGTGTCCTCGGTCTCGCCGCTGCGGTGGCTGACGACGGCGCCCCACCCGTGTTCGCGCGCCGTCCGGACGACATCGAGTGTCTCGGTCAGGGTCCCGATCTGGTTCAGCTTGATGAGGATCGCATTCGCGGAACGCTCGCGGAGCCCTCGAGCCAGGCGCTCCGGATTCGTCACGAAGATGTCGTCACCGACGAGCTGCACCTTGTCGCCGAGCCGCTCGGTCAGGTGCGCCCAACCCTGCCAGTCATCCTCGGCCAGGCCGTCCTCGAGCATGACGATCGGATAGCGAGCGACCCAGTCCGCCCAGAAGTCGATGAGCTCGGAGGTGCGGAGGCTCCGGCCTTCCTTGGCGAGCTTGTACGTCAATTCGCCATCCGCCGTGGGCGGAACGGATGCATCAAGGATCTCGCTGACCGCAGGGTCGATCGCGATCGCCACGTCCTCGCCCGGCCGGTAACCGGCCGTTTCGATCGCTCGAAGGATGGTCTCGATGGCCGCCTGGTTGGAGGCAAGCGACGGCGCGAACCCCCCTTCGTCACCCTGCCCGGTCGCGAAGCCATGCTCGTGGAGCTCAGCTCGAAGCGCGTGGAAGACCTCGGCACCGGCTCGCACCGCCTCGGCGAACGTCGAGGCACCGACCGGCGCGACCATGAACTCCTGAAAGTCCGTCGAGTCGGCGGCATGCCGGCCACCGTTAAGGATGTTGAACATGGGCAGCGGGAGCGTGCGAGCACCGATGCCGCCGAGGTACCGATAGAGCGGTAGGTCGTACTCGGCCGCCACCGCCTTCGCACACGCCAGAGAGACGCCGAGGATCGCATTCGCGCCGAGATTGGCCTTGTTCGGTGTCCCGTCAAGCTCGATCAGGGCGTGGTCGAGACCGACTTGATCCTCGCCATCGCGCCCGGTGACCGCCTCCGCAATCAGCCCGTTGACGTGGCCGACCGCCGTGAGCACGCCTTTGCCGCGGAACCGACCTGCGTCGCCATCGCGCAACTCCACCGCCTCATGGCTTCCGGTGGACGCCCCGGAAGGCACCGCCGCACGGCCCACGACGCCACTCTCCAGTGTCACGTCGACCTCGACCGTCGGGTTCCCTCGCGAGTCGAGGATCTCACGGGCGTGGACGTGTTCGATTCTGGTCATCGGGATCCTCCAAACCTTTGGTCGATCGTCGTCCCCTCACGTTCACGCTACGCGTCTCGACAAGGTTCCGACACGGTCGAATGGCACCTTCCGGCTGGGACACTCAGAATCGGCCCGAGCACGCGTTCTTGACGGTTGACGCGTCTCGCCTCGAGACCTACGCTTCGGGCGAAGGCGATGGTGTCCGCCCAGGCGCTCAGAGCGCCTGAACCGCCCGTTTCGGGCTGATGGCCCCTGGACTGCTCGGCAGACCCGGGGCCTTCTTGTTGCCCCGAAAACGGAGGGCGGCGTGGAAAACACCTACCTCATCGCCGCGGAATGGATGGCCCTCGCGCTCATCGCGAGCCTGATCTCCATCCGCATCGGTGTCGCCGTCGCGCTGCTCGAGATCGGCATGGGCGTCATCGGCGGGAACTTCCTCGGCTTCCACACGACGCCGTGGATCGACTTCCTGGCCACGTTCGGCGCCGGGCTCCTGACGTTCCTCGCCGGGGCGGAGATCGACCCGGAGTCCATGCGTCGCCACGCCAAGGCGTCGCTGACCATCGGCGTCATCTCGTTCGCGGCGCCGTTCGTCGCCGCCTTCGCGTTCGCCTACTTCATCGCGGGCTGGGACCTGCAGGCGGCGGAGATCGCCGGGATCGCGATGTCGACGACCTCGGTGGCGGTGGTGTACGCCGTGATGATCGAGTCGGGCCTGTCGGACCACGAGCTGGGCAAGACCATCCTGGCCGCCTGCTTCGTCACGGACTTCGGGACGGTGCTGGCCCTCGGCGTCCTGTTCGCCGACTTCAACGCCTTCCTTGTCGTCTTCATCGCGGTCACGGCGGTCGCGCTGTACTTCATGCCGCGCTGGACCCGCTGGTTCCTCGTCCATGTCCCACATCGGGTGTCCGAGCCCGAGGTGAAGTTCATCTTCCTGATCCTGTTCCTGCTCGGGGGTCTGGCCACCAGCGCGAACAGCGAGGCGGTCCTGCCCGCGTATCTCGTCGGGCTCGCGGTCGCCGGCGTGTTCGTCCGCGATCGTGTCGTCGTCCACCGCCTCCGGTCCATCGCGTTCAGCCTCCTCACGCCCTTCTACTTCATCAAGGCCGGCCTGTATGTCTCGCTTCCGGCAGTGCTGGCGGGCGCCGGACTGATCGCCGGATTCCTCCTGGTCAAACTTGGGGCGAAGATCGTCGGCGTGTGGCCGACGAGCCGCGCCTTCGGGATGCCGGTTCGCGAAGCGAACTACACGACGCTGCTGATGGCGACCGGACTGACCTTCGGGACGATCTCGGCCCTCTTCGGATTGACCAACGGCTATATCGACCAGGAGGCGTACACGATCCTCGTCACGACGGTCATCCTGTCGGCTGTGGTCCCGACCCTGATCGCGACGACCTTCTTCGAGCCGCACGTCGAGACCGCCCTCGAGGCCGAGGAGATCGAGGCAGCCGAAGGCATCGACGCCGGGCCATACCGGCTGCCGAAGGTGCCAGCCGGGGTCGAGGCCGCGGCCGACGACGAGCCATGGGGCCAACGCACCACCTCGGACGAGCTTGACGCCAGCGAGGGCATCGACGCGGGTTCACGACGGCGTTCGCGGATCCCGGGCCGGGTCGATGATGTGGAGTCGGCGTGACGTACCTCGCGATCTCCGTGGGCGCCGTCCTGGGTGCCAATGCGCGGTACCTGGTGGGCGGGTGGGTCGTCGATCGTCTCGGCGCAAGCTTCCCGTTCGGCACGCTCCTCATCAACGTGACCGGCTCGTTCCTGATCGGGCTGGTCCTGACCGTCGTGACCGAGCGGACACTCGCCCCAGCGTGGGTCCGACCGACGATCGCCATCGGGTTCCTCGGGTCGTACACGACCTTCTCGACGTTCAGCTACGAAACGCTCGCGCTCATCGGAGCTGGAAGCGTCGCCGCCGCAGCGGCGAATGTCGCGACGAGCGTCGGAGGAGCCTTGATCGGCGTCTATCTGGGGACCGTCGTGGCCCGCCTGATCTGAAGGAGAGAGAGCGATGCGACCGCACAGTCGTGGTGTCCGCGTCCAGGTGTATTTCGGCGAAGCCGACCACGTCGGTCATACCCCCCGCTACCAGGCGATCCTCGAGTACCTGCGCAAGGAGGGAGCAGCCGGCGCGACCGTCGAGCGCGGCATCGCCGGGTTCGGGGCGCATAGCAAGATCCACACGGCGGCGATCCTGCGCCTGTCCCTCGATCTGCCGATGGTCCTGACCTGGATCGATGCCCCTGGGCGCGTCGAGCGTCTGCTGCCGGGTCTCAAGGAGCTCGCCGGCTCCGGGATCGTGACCGTCGAGGAGGTCGGCATCGCGGCATATGGGGGCCGACGTCTCGAGCAACTCCGGTTCGACCTGCAGATCCGCGATGCGATGACCAGACCGGCCGTCTCGGTCGGAGCGGATACGCGTGTCCGTCGCGCCGTCGACCTCCTGATCGACAACCGGCTGCGGGCCCTCCCGGTGGTGGACGGGGAGCGTCGCGTCGTCGGCATCCTCACCAACGGCGACCTGGTCGGGCGTGCCGGTCTCGGCGCGCGCCTTGAATTGCTCCGGGCGATGACGGAGGACGCGCGCCAGGCCGAGCTGGATCGGATCGACCCCGGTCGAGTGGTCCAGGACGCGATGACCCCGCAACCGTCCACGATCGGCGAGACGCAGTCGGTGGCCGTCGCAACGCACCTCATGGCCGAGAAGCGGATCAAGCGACTGCCCGTCATCGACGGCGACGGCCGGCTCGTCGGCATCCTGTCGCGATCCGATGTCCTGCGCGCCGTCGGCGAGACCTTCCCGCACGATGCCGACGAGGACGCCGGGCAGCCGGGGGCCCTGACGCTGAGCGAGATCATGCGGCGGGATGCCCCCACGGTCCGGGCGGACGCCGATCTGGGCGCCCTGCTCGACGCGGTCGTGTCAACCCGTCTCAACCGCGCGGTGGTGCTGGATCAGGATGATCATGTCATGGGCGTCGTGACCGACGCGGATGTCATCCGATCGGTCGATCCGACAAGCGGCGTGCTGGGGGCGCTGATGCGGACGGCGGGCCGACCATCGGGCGTGGGTGTCACCGCAGGCGAGCTGTTGACCCGGCCCGTGCTGACGATCGGCCCGGACGCGACCATCGCTGAGGCCGCCCTGATGATGATCGAAAGTCGGCGGAAGATCCTGTGCATCGTCGGTCCGAGTGGCGAGCTGCTCGGGATCGTCGACCGCGCCGATCTGCTGCGCGCTGCCGGGGAGGCGCTGGGCGAGATCGCCGAATCGTGGGACGACGATGACGACTGAGCCCCGCTACCAGGCCCGGGTCTTCCACCAATCGGCGGGGGCGGTGGTGCTGGGGACAGACGGTTGCCTCGTTCTGCGTCGCGCGGGCACCGACGAGTGGATCTTCCCCAAGGGACACCTCGAGCGAGGCGAGCGGGCTGCAGACGCAGCGGTCCGTGAAGTGCGCGAGGAAACGGGTCTGGACATCCGATTGCTCGGGCCGATCGGGACGACCCGCTACGCCTTCGGGCGGGACGGACAGCACCGCAAGCGCGTCGAATGGTTCCTGGCCGAGAAGCTCGGCGGGACGCTCGCCCTGGAGCCCATCTTCAGCGAGCACGCCTTCCTGGACGAGGCCGGCACGCAGCGGCTCCTGACCCACGACAGTGACCGCGGGATCGCCCGGCAGGCCTTCGCGCTGGCAGCGCGACTGGACCGATGACAGCGCCCCGGTCGACGTGGCTCAATCGCAACGTCGTTGCGATGGGAGCGACCAGCCTGCTGTCCGACGCCAGCCATGAGGCCGCCACCTCGGTGCTGCCGGGGTTCCTGGCCGTTCTCGGCCTGCCGCCGGCTGCCCTGGGCATCATCGAGGGCGTGTCGGACGCTCTGTCGAGCTTCGTGAAACTCGGTTCAGGCTGGATCGGCGACCGGACGGGCCGACGCTGGCGACTGGCCGTGACCGGCTACACCATGACCGGACTGATGCCGCTCTTCCTGGCATTGGCCGGATCGTGGCCGCTCGTGCTCGGGGCAAAGCTGTTCGGATGGCTGGGAAAGGGCATCCGCGGCCCGGTCCGCGACGCGATGCTGGCGGAGTCGGTGGCGCCGGAGGCACGGGGCAGGGCGTTCGGGTTCCATCGAGCAGGAGACACGATCGGCGCGGTCATCGGGCCACTGCTCGCCGTGGTCGTGCTCGGCTCGTTCGGGGCGACGGTCGCCGAGCCCGTCGAGGCGTTCCGCGCGGTGTTCGTCATCGCGCTCATCCCGGGGATCCTGTCGGCCGTCACGTTCGCGGCATTCGTCCGTGACCCATCCCACGGTCCGACCGCGGTCGGTGGGTTCCTCAGCGCCGTCGGCCGGCTGCCCACTGCATTCCGTCGCTACCTCGTCGGCGTCGGGCTGTTCGGGATCGGCGACTTCGCGCCGAGCCTGCTCATCCTCGCAGCGACGGTGCTGCTGACCGCATCGCAGGGGATCGTCGCGGCCGGCGCGGCCGCCGGCCTCTTGTACGTCCTGCGCAACGGGATTTACGCCCTCGCGTCGTACCCGATCGGCGCCCTGAGCGACCGGACCGGACGGCCGGTCCTGCTACTCGCGATCGGCTACCTGCTCGGCGGAGCCGTCGCCGCCGGGACGGCGCTGGCGTTCATGGCGTCGATCGACCAGCCCGTGTTCCTGGCGCTCTTGTTCATCGGATCCGGGGTCCTGGCCGCGCTCCAGGACACGCTCGAAGCCGTCTCGACGGCCGAACTCGCGGGCGATGCCGCACGAGCCACGTCGTTCGGCCTGCTCGGGACCGTCAACGGCGTCGGGGATCTCGTCGCGAGCGCCGGCGTGGGACTCCTCTGGACGATCTTTTCGCCCATGGTCGCGTTCGGGGCAGCCGCCCTGACGATGACGGCGGGCGCAGCCCTAGTCGCGGGCCTGGTCGCCAGAGGAAAGGCGCGATGAGCCGCGACCATGCGGAGGCGCGAGCGCTCGAGCGATCAGCTGGTAGCGTCCATTGCGAGAGCGAGCCGTTCCGCCCGACGCCTCGATCGCAGACCCCGCGGCGTTCTGCCGAGACGATGGCGCCTCTGTGAGCCGGCTCGTGACCGTCGAGGTCGAGCAGGCGCTCGGTCCCGGCATCGAATTCGAGCGGGATCGGTGGTTGGCCCTCGTCGGCAGACGCGCTAGGGCCGGAGGCGCCTGGCTCGGCTTCGACCGCGCCGCGCTGGTCGACTCCGACGACGGGTTCGGCCGCCGCGTGCCGGTCCTCGTCGCCTTGCCTGCCTCGACATTCGCCGGAGCGCGGATCGAGGCCGAGCTCACCGGGGGCTGGTCTTCGGGGGCGGGTCCGATCCTCGTGGGGAGGGTGTCCGGCGGCCCGACACCGATCCCGGGCCTGGCCCGCGTCGCCGGACGCCTTGATGAGGACGCGCGATGGTTCGACAACGGCGCCGCCGAGCTCGAGGCGCTCCGCGCGCACCAGCGGTATCGCGAGCGAGAGAGCCACGCGCGGATCAGCGGCGGCCGAGCCTGGCACGCGTTCGGTGCCCTGCCGCCCGAGGTCGCCCGCTTCGCGACGCCGCACTCGTCGGCGGAGTACAGCCTCGCCCGCCTGCCGCCGCGCTTCGTGCGTGGGCTCGAGGGCCTTCTCGACGACGACGAGCGGGTCCTCTACTGGGTTGAGCGGCCGATGTTGACCAACGTGGGGCTTGTCCGCCAACTCCGTCAACGCGTCGACCGCCGAGCGGCGCTGCTCGCGCTGACCGATCGCCAGCTGCTCTGGATCGTGGACCACGCCCAACCCGACCGGTACCTGTCCGACTGGGGCGTCGATGTCGAGCTCGTGCCGATCGAGCGGGTGCGCGCCGTCGGCTGTGCGGAGCGGAGAGCGACCGTCGAGCTGACGATCACGACCGCCGCGGGCGTCCGGCGCCATGTCCTGCCGAGTGAGCTTCGCGAAGAGGTCGGGGTGATGCGCGGGCTGATCGAGCGGTTCATCCCGAACAACGCCGGATCGCTGCCGCGCCGCCGGTACGAACTCAAGGCCGTCGCGTTCGAGGCCGAGTCCGCGGCGCGCTTCGGTCAGGAGACCGAAGCTCACAAGCTCCTCGACAGGGCCCTGGCCCAGGGCGAGGTCCTCGCGTTCCTGTTCAGTCCGAACCGCCCGGGACAGCGTTTCGCGTCGGCCCTCATCCTCCGGCCCGATTCGCTCGAGCTCGCCTCGGCGAACGGCACGTCCAGCCTCACGCTTGCCGAGGTACCCGCCGTCTCGCTCACCCTCTCCCCGCTCGTCGGCCGCTTGGCGTTCGGTCCTGGAATGGGCCTCTCGTATCCCGCGCCGCTGATCAATCGCGGCGCGGAGCTCGTCCGCCTGGCTCGCAAGGCCATTGCCAACCTCGCCTGAAGATCTTCCGCCGGCTCGCTGCCGCCGCCGGCGGATCAGGCTCGCCGACGCCTCGGCCACCCGGGAACCGGGCGGGCCGGACGGGACCGCGTCGGACCCGACATCACGGCACCGGCCCTGCCGTCTCCTCGGCAGTCGAACCCGGCGGTTCGGGCGGGTCGGTGAAGATCCGCCAGTAGATGTCCTGACCGTGACTCGTCGGCAGGGGCTCGCCCTCGATCACCCGAAACGTCCTGCGGCCGTCGGGCAAGCGCTCGGCGCGGAGGAACAGGGCCTCGCCGTCCCGCTCGGCATGCAGTCCGCTCGCGAGGTCGAACATGTGGGTCACGTAGCCGACCTTGACCCCGCTCTCGAGCAAGGCGCGGACGATCTGGCGACCGATCTCCGAGCCCTCGCGCTCGTTCGTCGACGCGAAAGACTCGTTGAGGAGCACGAGGCTGTCTGGCTGCAGTTCGTCGATCACTGAGCTCATCCGGCTAAGCTCCTCGTCGAGCTTGCCGCTGCGCAGGGTGATGTCCTCCTCGCGCTTGAAGTGGGTGAACAGGCCGTGACGGATGTCGGCGCTGAACGCTTGAGCCGTCACGAACATCCCGGCCTGCATCATGAGCTGGGCGAGCCCGAGGCTGCGCAGGAAGGTCGACTTGCCGCCGCGATTGGCACCGGTGATGACGACCAGTCGCCTGCCATCCCCGTCCAGATCGCTACCGACGGCGCGGGCCCGACCCAAGGCGAGGCTCAGGCTCGCGTCGTACAGACCTCGAGCCGTGAGCGTCTCCGTGCCGGACGCGACCGGCTCGGGCATACAGGTCGGCTCACCCTTCCCGGTCAGGATCTCGTGGAGGTTGAGGCAGGCGACACAGAAGCCGATCTCTGCCCGGAGGTGCGCGATGTAGGCGAGGATGTGATCGGTCGACTCGCCGAGGGCGGCCGCGGCGAGGGCGATGCCGCGTCCATGCAGCGTGCCGAGGGCCTGGGCCCCGGCGTCGTCTCGCGGAGCGAGCTCCCACGTGTAGCTCTCCGCTTCCGCCAGCCCGATCCGCTCCCGCCAGCTCGGGCGCTCGATCCGGCGCCGCAGGACGTATGCCGTCTCGAGATTGGTTGTTCCGAGGGTCGCGCTGAGCCGTACCCCGCCGCCGAACTCGAGCCGCCGCAGGTGGTCCTGGACGGTCCGCAGGTACGCGTCATCGAGCTCGACGCGGAGCTCCCGGAAGAGCCGCCGGAACCCTTCCGACGTGAACGCGGTCGCCTGCTCGGTGGCGATATCCCGGAGACGCCGGAGCTGGACGAGGATCTGGCCGAGAAGCCGGATCGACCGTTGGAGCACTGACTCGGGGAACTGCGTCGAGTACAACCAGAACCCACGTTCCTGTTTGAGCGCCGCCACCGTGAGCGCGTACAGCTCGCGAGTGACCTCGGGGTGGGCGAAGCAGTCGGCGAGAACGGCCTGGCGGTAGCGGATGGCCTCTGGCTCGTAGAGGCTTGCGAACATCGTCCGCCGCGCCACCTCGTACAGGTACTTGTCACCGCCGGCCATGGTGCCCAGCAGGATCTCGATTCCCAGATCCTGCGTGAGCGCGTCGGCGTTCGGCGGCGGCTCCGCCTCGAGGTCGAGGTCGCGATCGCTATAGACGAGGTGGACCTTCATCGGGCCAGCCGCTCCTTCAGGCTCGGATAGGTAACCCGATGCTTCTCCGCGATCGTCAGGGCGTATGCGAGCCCGTCCGCCGGGCGGCGCACGATCTCGAAGGTGCGTCGTGTGACGTCGTTCGGGTCGACCGTGCTGACCATGCTGACGATTGCCTGGTCCAGGGTGCTGAGCTCATCCAGAAACGTCACGACGACGCACAGCAGACCGCAGTCGACGATCTGGCGTATGACGCGCCGGCCGATGAACAGCTGGTCCCCGACGGTCGTCGAGCTGAAGCTCTCGTTCATGATCAGCAGGCTCGCCGAGGTCGCCTTCTCGAGGATCAGATGGATCCGGCGCAGGTCGTCTTCGAGCTTGCTGGCGAGGTCCTCGACCTGTTCCTGGCGCTCGAAATGAGTGAAGACCTGGTCGACCAGGGGCAACTGCAGATGGTCGCCCGGCACCGGCACGCCGATCCGGGCGAGATGGTGGAGCTGGCCCATCGCGCGCGCGAACGTCGTCTTGCCGCCCTGGTTGGGCCCGGACACGACGATGATCCGCTCGGCACCCGAGAGCGCGATGTCGTTCACGACGACGCCACGCCCCTTGCGTACCAGCGAGTCCGCGAGAGCGAGGTCGAAGACCGCGTGGCCCTCGACCGCGTGCGACCCTGCGACCACCTGCGGGTAGCAGAAGCTAAGGCCCGTGCCTCGTCGGACCCGGTCCATGAAGTCGCGATAGGCGACGTAGAACTGGACCTCGCGTTCGAAGCGGGCGATGGCCGGATCGAGGAAGTCGCCGTGCCGGGCGGCGTACTCGCGTAGGTCCGCGAAGGCCTCGGGGTAGAGGCGCGCCACCCGCTCGAGGATGGCCGCCTCGACGTGGTTCATGTCTGAGCCCTGGTCGAACCGCCAGCTGTACTTCGTGCTGGCGCCCTGCCTGAACTTGTCGAAGGTGGCGAGCACCTCGGCGCTGTAGTCCGGCTCGGGCGCGAAGCGGGTGACGGTGACCTTCGGGCCGTGGATACGCAGGCGATAGTTGACCCCCGCGACGACGCTCTTGAGCCGCTCCGTGTCGGCCACGAGGCT
>Ga0315268_10004648_pt1 | contig 14882 bp, 10 predicted proteins | sample C1_top_MG_FD_204535 | JGI IMG/M metagenome (GOLD analysis project Ga0315268, IMG submission 204535) | Sediment microbial communities from Yellowstone Lake, YNP, Wyoming, USA - C1_top | ecosystem: Environmental > Aquatic > Freshwater > Lake > Sediment | place: USA: Wyoming | collected 2017-08-01
CCTTCCGGCCCCAGGCTGCTGCTTCCGCCACCCCACGGCTAACAAATAATTTTACCTCGGAAATTCACCGCGGCGAAACGTTTCCTTAAGTTTGTTCCTTCCCTTAAGACGGCCTTAATTCAAGATCATAACTGACGCCTTCCCAATTTCCCAACTCCGCGGTCCTCCCCCCTCATTACGTTTTGCAGTGAAGCCAACACGCCTTATTGCACAATAATGAATAATACCTCTTCCATTAATCCCTTTTCCCTCTTTATCCTTAATGAGCAGATTTACTTGCAGATAGTGTAATAATACAATCAATAGAAATCATTTAACACTTTGCATTAATTCTTACTTCCTTTAACATGCTGTAAGTAAACGGATTATAATGCCTGCAATCCTGGCAAATATTAGGAATTCTTTTATCATTCAACCAATATTTTCTTATATTTTTTAGATTATAAGACTTGTATAATTCCAATAATGAACTCTCCTTTATATTTCCAAGAACAAGTTCGCTATCTCCATTAATATCTCTGCACCCACACATGGTAGCGGTTCCATCTGATAAAATGGTAATTGATCCATAAAGCATTGAACAAGGCGCCTTTCTTCTCCATAATGATAGTATTAATGGCCTTATTTTCATGCCTTTTGGCAAACTTGTCGGTTTGATTCTCCCCCCCCAATCGTCGTAATAATATTGCGCTAATACTGAATCACTCATTTCAGCAATTTCCCTAAATTCCCTGTCATTCAGAACTTCGTTAATCGGTTGATAAGTTCGCAACCCTATTGTTATTTTACAAGGTTTCCCAAGTTCTCTATTCATTCTTACTAAGTTTATTAAATTATTCTTCATTACCTCCGCTTTGTTGCTTCTATAGATTATATTATGCGCTTTCAAATCAAAGCCTGAGGTACTTACAAATATATTATTTAATCCACTAGTTAATAAATTCTTAACACCAATGTTGTGTAGGTTTATGCAATTGGTCATAAACGATATTATTTTAATGTTAGAGAATTGACGAGCATAATGTATGCGGTCTAAAAGAAATGGGTCTAGCAAAGGGTCTCCAATAGGACCACCGAAACCAAGCTTTCCTCCACCGATAGAGTCATAGTCATCAATTATTTTCTTATACATATTCTCTGGCATGATCTTCTTTTTTCGTTTTTGATATTGATATCCACAAAAAATGCAATTAGCATTACATATATTGCAAGTTTCTATTGTTAATCCCCATACTAAATTATTTTCTAATATTGATAAGAAATTATAATCAGGAAAATATAAGTAATAAGTTTCACGAATGGACCTAGATATCCTATATAAAATCCTATTTATCATCATGACATTTGTCCTCTTCCATACAAACCCATATTATCCGAGGTTATGCTTTACCATTTGCCACCCTCTTCTCCGGAAACCCGGAACCCCCGTGATCTGCCTCTATGTTTTCCACGGTTTCCCTGGTAGAGATATTCCTGGCAAACCAACTTTAGACCCAGCATTTGCACATACTTTCTGCTTAATAATAGGGTAACAATAATTGGTGCCAGAACAAAGAAATAGCCGCTAAACAAGGTTATCAGACCGTCCCGCATAAGTTGGGGTAAATATGCAATAATCCCTGCATATAACAGGACAAAATATTTATGGGAAACCTCTGTTGATACGCAATTCTGAAAGATTAACCACAACATGTGCAAGGCCATGCCGAACAGAAAACCTCCAACAATAACCCCTGGGACACCAAAATTTTGATAAAATTCAATATATATACCGGTGCAGGACCCGATAGTATAACGAAAGGCAGGATCTCTAACCTTGGAAATATTGAGGGGGAGCATATAACTATCCTTGTTCTTAAATACTACCCTGGGCAAGGCTGCCACTAACCAACTATTGAAATAGGTCCTCCCAAACTCGAAGGGAACTCCTTGATGGTAATGTAAAACTTGAAGAGTGTTATATTCATAATTGCTTATATCATTTTTGATTCCTTCCCCACCAATCCTGTCCACCCCCTTTTCGATATATTCCTGGGAAGGACGTCCTTCCTCGATCATTATTTTCCACGCCCTTCGATCTGCTCCGGAGATGTTAAAGATGATGAATAGGGGAATGGCGCATGCTACATACTTTAAAGCCGGCCACTGGCGATCCCGCCTGATCAGCTCCAGGCTCACCAAGCCTACCAGTAATAAAACCCACCCGGCCCGATGCCAACCCCTCAACATAGAAAAAATTAGGTATCCTATAATTAATGACCATGCGAGTAAACGCCAGGCACGGTTGTTATTGATACTTACGTAATACCAGGTAAGTCCAACTCCCAATAAGAAGTTGACCGATAAAACGATATACCCCGAGGCCTTGGTAAATATTGCTCCCCCTGATTCACCCACTTCATAATATGCAATTACTTTCTTATGTATTAGAGGAATAGCATGGTAGTTCATGATTGAATAAACCGCTAATGCTATTATTATAAATCCGGTGACAAGCGCAACCCTATTAATTATTATAACGGGCGGCATTTTGATGGAAGCAGCATATCGAAGACCGTATCTCGAAAAATATCCCAGGACTACTGACAAGAAGCCAAGATTAACAAGAACTAACGTCTTAATTAAAAAATAATTATTATCCAGATGGGTTCCTAACCGCAATAAATAATTCCAATCGCCACCAATCAATATGTGCCAGGGGACATAAACATATCCCAGAAAATGCCACAATAAAAATAAAAACAACGGGTGATAAAAGGCCAACCGCTCTCTTCTTAAAATATAGATGACTGTTAATATAAATAGTAAGGAAGATATCAATAAGGTGATATACATATGGAGCGCCTACCTCTCATGCTAAAATATTTTTAAGGGTGCTTATGAGTCTTTCACCATATCTCTCCCAGCTGAACTCCTGAGCCCGTTGCCGGGCATTTTCAGACATCCAGGCCAGGAGGTCCGGATCGGCAGCCAGCAGCTCAATCTTTTCGGCTAAGGCTTGAGCATCCCTGATGGGAACAATAAAGCCGTCAATTCCATCCCTGACGAGGGCAGCGCAATTAGGCGTTGTGATCACCGGCAGGCCACACGCCATAGCCTCCAGTTGGGTCAAGCCGAATCCCTCCGAGATAGTTGGGAAGATATAAACATCCGCCGTTTGATACGTATTTACAATATCCCCTGGTATAAAACCCGTAACGTTACTTACATCGGAATAGGATTGTAATTTCTCTCTATTCAGCTTGAAATCTATGCTTCCGGATATGGTAAGCGTTACATTGGTTGACCGAACCAGACGCATGGCCTCCACGGCGTATTGGATACCCTTCCGCAGGCAAACTTGACCAAGAAAGAGAAAATTGACCTTATCGTTATTACGTTGGTGGTTTAAAGGGGAAAATCGCTTGGTATCAACGGCAAGTGGAACTATCCTGATTTTATCTGAGTCCACCCCGACGGTCATCAGGGCCTTTTTGCTAAAATCTGAGTTAACAATAATGATATCAGCAAGATGCCATTCAATCAAACAGCGCTCTATTATTTCATCGTCTTCGCATATTGTGTGTGGTTCCGTTTGCCAATCGGGACATAGATAAAATTCCTCGACGAGCAATTTATCTTCATAGAAAGATGGGCTGATTTGATTAAAAATTAATTTTAACTCTTGGGACTTGCCAAAAGAGAATAATTCTAAAGCGCCATTCATAGCATATATTGCCTGTGAGGAGCATACTATTTCTTTATATTTTAGAATTTGTTGATTGAATTGCTTGGCAGCCCAAACATATACTTGCCTTAATTCTTTAAGTGATTTAGACCTCAAAAGCTTATGCCTATACAGCGCACCTAAGTAATTAAACGCAGTGACTTTTTCTCCAGGAATGTCGCCGCTGCGCGTAAGGGCATGGGCTACTGGTCCCTTTTTGCAGGATGAAGGCACTAACTTAGCAAAATGATGCAGCCAACTTCCTGGACCTACATAGGTGTCCGTAAAAAAATGCCCCAACATGCCGGCGCGGTGCAGGGCAATAGGGATGGCATAATGCTCCCGGCGGCCAAGCTGGGCCATAATGACTTGCGGCTGAGAATTCCCCTGTTTCATTTTTCCCGGTCGCCCCTGGGGCGCTTCCTTGACGCGGTTGACCCTCAAATTATGCGGCCAAAAAGTCGATTCGCTGCAGTGCGCACCAGGTTTTTTATCGGCTGAGGGATATAAGCGCGCCAGCCGGGAAGCAACTCTCGGGGATAGGGCACCTGCTCCAGGGGGCGTGGAGTCCAGGCAGGCGGCGAGCACTGGAGAACCTCGGTGAACAGCTGGTCATATTCGTCCGCCATCCGTTCAATGTCGAATTTCTCCCGAGCCCGCTTGCGAGCCTGGGCCGCCATCCCTTGGAGCCGGGACCGGTCCCGATAAAGCAGGGCCACCACTTCGGCGAATCCGTTCACATCCCCCAAACTGCAGAGAAAGCCGTTGATCCCGTCTTCCACGATGGAGTCAGTCACCCCGGGCAGACGAGTGGCAATAGGAACACAGCCCGCGGCCATGGCTTCGACCAGGACTAGCCCAAAGCCTTCAAACCGGGAAGGCATCAAAAAAATGTGAGCGGCTGCCAACTGGCTGGCCACCGCCTCCTGGGCAAGGGTGCCGTAGAATCGAACCATTGATGACAATCCGCGACTGGCAAAGCGTTCCCGCAAAAGTTCAAGATCGGGTCCGTTCCCAATCACCTGCAAGGAGAAGGGGATATCCCAGTCGGCTAATTTTCCCAGGATCTTGGGCAGCCAGAGGACTCCCTTCTGATCGTCGGAGACTCGCCCAACGAAAATCAGGCTAATCGCGTCTGAATTGTAGCTTTCGGGAGCCAGGCCGCAGTAAAACTTTCGGAGGTCAATGCCATGGGGGATGAAACGGATCTTTTCCCGGGGCACGCCCCAGGCCTCCAATTTCTGGGCCTGCAACGGGGTGGTGGCCACTGCGGCGCTCAGGCGTTCCCGGTACAAGGTGCTCACCACATAGGCGCTCCTGATGACGCTACGGCAGATGGTAAGATATCTGACCCTGGCATCCAGGTAGGGGATGGCGGCCAGGATACGGGTTTCATAATTCGGAATCACCAAGTCAACCCGCCTCTCTTCCACCCATTGTGAAAAAGCCTGCACCTGCCGGGTCAGGTCCGTTTCCTCCGGGACCAGGATGCGGGTGTAGTCGTCACCGAATCGCGGATCATACAGCCCGGCCGCATAAGGCCCGATGGCCACAGAGTAGACCTGCCAGCCCCGGGCTCGCAGTCTTGTAGACCAGTTTTGATAAAACGTACCAATGCCTGAACTGTTGGGGGCGTCGCCATAAGCGATAACGCCTTTTGATTTTTCCATAGAACACCCGGTATTAAATTCCTGGCCGATTGCAATACCAAAGTGATCGGAATTGCCTCATAGTAAAGTTATTCTTTTTTAAGGTTCGCCAAACCAATTCTTTATTTTTTTTCCCATGAATTTCAATGATGATCAAATCAACACGACCGAGCCACGTTTCCGGATTAAAGGAAAAAATTGCATCTTCAGCGCCTTCAATGTCCATCTTAAGGATATCTAAACGCGAGATTGAAAACTGTTCTAGAAGTGTAGGAACACTCGTGCATTCAATTTCAAATCCAGTATCTTTAATGGATGCACCAATGGAGTTGCCATTAAACCGATAAAATTGGTCGGTTGCCGATAGCCCTTTTTTTAATAGCAGGCTTCGTTCGCCATACGGCTTTAGATTTTGGTATGCTATTTCGTAGCTGGATGGGCTCGGCTCTAGTGCGATCACTTTTAACCTGTGGAAACGGGAAAGGAAATATGCCGCAGTATCACCAATATAGGCACCTGCATCAATCATCCATTTCGGATCTGTGGCAAGCTGAAACTGACCATACTCCTCTCGAACGACGTTATTGATGATTACTCCCACATCCGCCGTCCCCGGTCTTATAAGAAAGGGGTATTGGAGATTACGAAGAATAACCGGTACCGGTGAAGTGGATAAGGAATTAACCTTCTGCAGTTGCCTAAGTGTGCGCCATGTTTTAATACCATCTTTCCATGCCACAGAGATGAAATCGAGAAATGTAGCTCCGGCTTTGTATATGCGTGAGTTGGACCCTGTGAGTTCTCGAACCATGCGACGTAAGATTTCCATAGCTGGAGCTCTGTTATCCGAGACTAGGCGGCAGTCTTGGCCACCGCAGTCAAAAACGGTTTTGGGGAGCCCTCTCACCGAGTTTAACCCGACAAGTTTCCTCTTTTGTAGCCAAATTGTTTCGTGGGAGAAATGATAGCAAAAATTCCCATCAAATTGCGCCTCATAATCCAGGATAAATTATCATCGTATTGTAGATATGAATGTTAATTATACAAAAAATGTTACCCTGAGGCAAAGCTCCAAGGCAAACCCTCCAGAGAAGAGGAAAGGCCCCTGATCCTGCCAGGACAGGCCACCGCCAGGGGCCAAGCCCCCGGGGACCTTGCTGGGCCACCACGAGAGACGGGGGTTCCTTTCCTCCCCCCTTATTTTTTAACCTTTGTGAGCCAAACCCCGAGGGGCATTACCTCCCGGAGGCGGGCCCACAGGGATTTCACTTCTTCCAGCCGGAAACCCCAGAGTTGAGCCGGACTCAGGCGGAGCAGCGCCATCACCACGGCCAGCAGCACCAGCAATTGCCCCAGGACCCCCAAGACCGCGGCCGCGGCCATCCCCATTAAACCATAGGAGGGCACTAAAAACCACGCCCCCAGGGCCACCACCCCACCCCCCAGAAATTGGGCCTTGATGCCCGGAGAAGTTTTCCCCAAACCCCTCAGTCCTTCATTGAGAACACTGCTTAGGGCGGCCAGGGAGGTGACCAGGGCCAGGAGGGCCGCCGGTTTCACCGCGGGCGCGAATTCCCGGCCGAAAAGGGGCACAATGGCCAACGGAGCCAGCAAGGCCACCCCGCTTCCGGCCCCCAGGTAAAGGAGGCTGGATTGCCGGAAAACCTTGGACAGGTACTGGCCCTGGCGGCCCGGGTCCGGTTCGGTGGCCAGGGCGGTGAAGGTGGTGGTTCCCAAGGCCTCCCCCAAAAACCCGTGCGCGGCAGCAAAAGTGAAGGCACATGCGTACCAACCCACCGCCTCCATGGAGAGGAGGCTGACCACCAGGGCTTTGTCCACCTGCGAGGCTATCACCCCCCCCACCGCCGCCAGAAAAAAGGGGAACCCCTGGCGGAGAAGGTAAAGCGTGTCCTTACGTCGTGCCCGGCCCTGGAGGATTTTCTGCCATTGCAGGATGAGGCACAGCATTACAGGGAATAGATTGCTGACCAGGAGAGCCAGGATGAACCAGGCTACCCGATTCACCCCCAGGACCCAGAATCCCAAGAGCAAGAACAGATAGGGCAAAGTCACGGAGAGTCGCACCAGATTAAACCGGCGCCAGCGCATCCGGCCCTGCTCCAGGCCGATAAGATTGAGGGCCAGAAAATTAAGGGGCAGGAAGAGGAGGTAAACCCGGGCAAGATCGGTGAGATGCCTTTTATCCGGGGGTAAAAAATGGGGGACCAGAAAATAACCCAGGACCATGCCTAAGCCGGCCAGGGCCAGGCTCAGGACTACCGCGGTGCGGGCCATGTCCGCTTCTTTATCGGGACGGGCCGCAGCCTCCCGGGTCAGGGCCCAGTTGCTGCCCAGGAGTCCCAATCCCGCCAGGACGGAAGGCCACAGGATCACCGTGGCCAATTCCCCCCGCCCCATGGGCAGCAAGATGCGGGCGGTTAAGACCCCGGTGACTACATTGCATACTTGGATGGCCAGGTTGGTAAGGAAAATTTTCAGGATCGCATCTGCATTTATCTTGGACATTGGGACGATGGAGTTAAATAAAAAAGTAAGGTCTTTCTTGCAGGACGGAGAGAAATTCTTGTGGTTTCCTTATGAGTCTGGAGCAATAAGGTCATCCTGCTTGGTAAGTGGTATCCTCTTTTATTTGGTCTCTGGTTCTCATATTCTTCCTTCGGTCTTGCCGGATCTCTAGACGTCAGCCAGAAAACCCAGGTCCTTTTGCAGGGTCTCATATTCAGTGACGGCCTGTTCGTAGTCTTCATGGCGGCCGATGTCCAGCCAGTAGCCGGTAAAGGGGTAGTAGTGCACCGGCAATCCCTGGCTCAAGAGAAGTTTCACCAGGTCGGGAAAATCCAGATAGCCCCGGCCCTTGATAAACTCCAGGACCCGGGGTTCAAAGATATATACGCCCATGCTCACCAGATGGCTGGTGGTGGGTTTTTCCACATAGTCCTTGATACGGCAGTCATGGTTGTCCGAGATGATCACCCCCAGGTCAATGGTGACCTGGCGCTGGTAGGCGCCAACGGTGACCACCCCCCCATGGGCCCGATGATAGGTCACCAGTTCCCGGTAGTCCAGGTTGGTCAGGACATCGGCGTTCATCACCAGGAAGGTGTCGCTGAGGCCCTCAATCAGGGCCAGGGGGCCCGCCGTTCCCAGGGGCGAAGATTCCACGGAATAATCGATCCTTACCCCCCATTGGGCCCCATCCTGGAAATAAGCTTCAATGAGCTGGGCCAAATATCCCACGGCCAGGGTGATATGGGTGAAGCCGTAGCCTTTGAGCTGGCGGATAACGAGTTCCAGGATGGGCTTGCCCCCCACCGGCACCAGGGATTTGGGGATTACTTCCGTCAAGGGTGCCAGGCGGACCCCCTTGCCTCCCGCCAGGATGATGGCGCGCATGGGTAAACCTCACTTCCGAAACAGCAAGACCAAGATTACAGCACCACCCCCGAGGGGGTCTGCTTATCCACCTGGGGCCAGGGAGCTTCGGGTAGCTCCTCAATGGTGCGGGGCACAAAGCGCTTCAGGGAAATGGTCAACCGGGCACAAGTTTTTTGCAAGCGCTCCGTTTTTGGGGGCGGCGCGTCAGGCCAGGCCACAAAGACTTCCTCAACCCTGTAAAGGTGGGTCAGGATTTCCAGATGGCTGGAATCCCCCAACACTCTGACCCCATCGAGACCGCGGCGGCGCATCCTGGGGTCCTCATCTATAAAACCCACCACTTCGTAGAGAGGGTCTTGACTCTCCCTGAGGTAACGGAGGCACCAGAAACCCTGGGTTCCAGCCCCCCAGATCAGGGCCCGGCGTCTTTCCGGCTCCCCGTTCCCCCGCCTCTGGTAATGGAGAAAAATGCTCTTGAGGATCCCCCGGTAGCCGATGAGCAGGGTGGTCAGGCAGAACCAATCGATAATAAAGACACTGCGGGAGTAGTCCCGAGGGGTAAGTCCGGAAAAGAAACCAAAGATCACCAATAAGCCGCTGCCCACGCTTGCCCCCAGGAAGACCCTTTTGATGTCATAGAGCTGGAGGTGCCGAATCAAAGTCTGGTAAAAACCCAGGTAAATAAATAAGGGTACCCGGGTCAGGACTGTGAGGGGCAGAATGGTGATGAGGGGGCTGGTATACTTGGAGAAGCCCTCGAACCGGATAACATGGGCCAGGGTGAAAGAAAGGAGGCAGCACAGGGTGTCCAGGCCCAGCATCAGAATCTGGGTGGAATTATCCATCAGATGTTGGCGGCTGATGGCTCCCGAGATCGTGACCCATGCCGCCAAAAAGATATACTTGAGATCGGTGAGGAAGGATTTCTGCTCCAGATACTCCAGGTCTACGGCGATCCTTTGGGGCAGCAGCTTCTCCAGGTAATAAACATGGGGAGAGACCCCGGGAGGAAACCAGTCCTCTTCGTTGCGGCCCAGGATCTGGTTGGGGCCAGCCAGGCCCGGTTTCACGGAGAAGATTTTCCGGGCCTCCGGGGGATAGGCCGCGGCCAGGTCCGGGGCCTCGGGGCGGGGGCCGATTAGAGTCATGTCCCCCTTAAGTATATTGAGGAACTGGGGAAGTTCATTTAATTTGGAGCGTCTGAGCCAGAGGCCCACCTGGGTCACCCGGGGGTCTCCTACGGGGGAGACGCTGGCCCCCACGGGCTGGGGAGTTTGATACATGGTGCGGAACTTGTACATTTTAAAGATGCGGCCGCCTTTCCCCACCCGATCGCAGGGAATAAAAATGGGCCCCCGGGAATCGATTTTGATGAGCAAACCGATGACGGGCAGAAATAAGAGCAGCACCAGGAGTCCAAAAATGGACGCAATTATATCCAGAAGTCGCGTCAACATCGTTGCTTCCTTGAACTCTTACCGCAAACGCTTTACGGAAAAGCGCATGTTAGCTAGTTCTCTCCCTCAGGCACCAGTCCCTGCCCCAGGAGCTAACCTGGAGCCCCTAAACAGAAACAGGGCTATCGCCCCTGAAGATAATATCCCTTCCCTTACTCTGCAAGGCTTCCGGCCTTGAAACCCGGACCTCCCATAAGAAAAAACCACCGAATTTTTTCCTGCCACCCCCCATTCCGTTAACCTGGCCTAAGATTTCCTGACTTTCCCCTGATCTTAGGAGTCGGGGCCAGGTTGGCTTATCCTCTCTTTCTCCTTTTTGGCGAAGATCTTGCCTCTCTTGTGGAAGATCTCTTTCACCCGGTCTATCAGACCCGAGGGCATGAGTGATTGGGGGGCCAATCTTCTTTTCTTGGGAGCCTCGCTATCGTCAGTGGGATAATAGGACCGGTAGCGATGGTAATAACTATAGTAATAGCTCTCCCGCTGGATGGGAACATCGTTCAACACCGCGCCCAAGAGGGGGGCCTGGACTTCCAGGAGGAGGTTTTTGGCTTCTATGGCCACCTTGCGGGGGAGGGCTTCCGCCTTGATAACCAGGATCACCCCTTCGGCCTGGGTGGATAGAATGGCGGCATCGGTGACGGAAATGAGGGGGGCGGAATCCAGGATCACCCGGCCGAATTGCTCCTGGGCCCGGGACAGGAACTCCCGCATCCGGGCCGAGCCCAGCAGTTCCGAAGGATTGGGTGGGATTGGCCCCGAAGGCACCAGATAAAGATGGGGCACCTTGGTCTCCACCGCTGGCAGCTCATCAATCTCGCCCACCAGGAAGTTGCTGAGCCCCCGTTTTTGGGAAACCTGGAAGAGCTGGTGCAGCGTTGGCCGGCGCAGGTCCGTATCCACCAGCAGCACCTTACCCTCGGCCTTGGCCATGGCCGTGGCCAGGTTGGCGGCAGTCAGGGTCTTGCCTTCCATGGGCAGGGAACTGGTCACCAGCAGCACCCGGGGCGCCTGTCCCGGAGCCGAGAAGAGGATGCTGGTACGCAGTCCCCGGTAGGATTCAGAGGCCAGAGGCTGGGTGTTGTGATGGACGATCAACTCCGGGGTCTCTCCCGGGTTGCCCGCAGGAACTTCCAGGTGAGGAATCATGGCCAGGTTGGGAATCTCCAACCAGCCCTCCACCTCTTCCGGTGACTTCAGGGTCGTGTCCATGCTCTCCAGGCCCAAGGCCAGGGCGGCCCCCAGGAGGAGTCCCAGGACCGAGCTCACCAGGAGATTAAAAAATTTACGGGGGCTCACCGGCCCACCGGGCACCGTCGCCGGGTAGACAATGCGGATATTGGTGGACGGGATATTTTCCGTGGCCGTGGTAGTTTTCAAACTCTTGAGCACATTCTCGTAAAGGGCCCGGCTGGTTTCCACATCCCGGAGCAGCACCCGGTAATGGATACCCCGGTCGCTCATATCCTGGGTATCCACCTTTTGGGCCTCCAGGGCCGTCTTCAGATTCTGCTCCTGAGCTTGAGCCATGTAATATTCATTCTTAATGGCCTGGACCACCTGGCTCATCTCCGCGCCGATTTTGCCCCGGGTGGCGGCCAGCTCATTGGTCAGCTGAATCATGCGGGGGTGCTCTGCCCCATATTTGCGGCTCAATTCAGAGTGTTCCGCGATAATCTTGGCTTCCTGGCCCTTTAAGGTCTGAATCAGGGGGTTGTTTAACACCTGGGAAATGGGTCTGCCCTGGCTTACCTCCTTGTAGCGGGTCTCCGCCTCCATCCGGTGGGTCTGGGCCGTCAACAGATCCTTGTTCAATTGCTCCAGTTTCTGGGCGGTAATGCTCTCCTTGTCATCCAGGGCAATGATATTATGTTCCCTTTTATAGTGGTTCAGTTTCGCCTCGGACTCTTCCAACTTTTTGCGGGCTTCCGTCAGTTTCTCCTCCAGCCAGGCAGAGGCCACCTGGGAGGCGGCAAAGCGCAGTTCCAGGGACTGCTCAATGTAACTCTGGGCCAGAGTATTCACCAGTTGGGCGGCAAATTTGGGGTCCGGATGGGAAAAGCTGACATTTACCAGGCTGCTCTGGCGGATGGGGCTCACTTCCACATCTGCCGCAATGGTGGCCACCAGGCTTTCTTCGACCCGCTGTTTTGTGGCCTCGTCCGCCGTGGGGGGCAAGTTTTTAAAGGCCTCCGAGTAATAAGGATTTTTTTGAAGTTGCAGTTTGTCCACCACCTTCTTGCTCAGGGCCCGGCTCTCCAGCAACTTGTATTGGGTCTGATAAAATTCTTCGCCGGAATAATCATAGGGCACGGGGACTCCCGGCTGTTCCAGCAGCCGGGGAGTTTGCCGCTCGATGAGGATCTGCACCGTTGCCTTATAAATAGGAGTGGCGGTGAAACTATGCAGGGCCACGGTGCCCACCAGGCAGAGGAACACTGCCAGGGCGGCCCAGCGCCTCTTTACCAGAATCCTCACATATTCATCCAGGGTCCACCCCCGGTGGGGGGCAGCCATCAATTCCGTCATGTTTACCAATCTCTCTTTGGGCTTATCCATCATGGGAGGATACCTTCCATCCTTCTTAGAAAAAAGATTCCGGCACTACCAGGGTGTCAGCGGGATGGATGGGGTCGTCCAGGCCCACTTTGATTTTTTCCTTTTTCCCGCCCTCCTCCCGGATAACATACGTCCCCCTGGAGGAGGCCTTGTCCGTGAAACCCTCGGCCGTAGTCACGGCCATGAGCACCGTCATGTTCTCTTCATAGGAGTATCGCCCGGGTTTCTTCACTTCGCCGGTCACATAAAAAATCAGGTTAGGCACATAGATGGTGTCCCCCGTTTTGATCTCCAGGTTATGCTTGGGGTCGCCGGCCAGGGCCTCGGCCAGGGACACGGTAATTTTCTGGCTCGCCGGGATCTTATCCGGCAGCCGGGGTTGGTCCGCCTTCTCCCCCGGCAGGGCCCGGACGATGATGGCCACCGCCCCGCTCAGCGGCTTGGAGCCGCTCCCGGCAGCGACGCCCCCGGCCAGGGAGATGGCTTCCACCACCTTGATAGTTTTGGTCAGGGGATAAGTTCCGGGCTTTTGCACATTGCCCACCACAAAGAACTTTTGGCTTTTCAGTTCCGTCACGGTAATGGAGACATGGGGGTCGATAATATATTTGGGGCCCAGGCGGCGTTCCAGGTCCTTCTGGAGTTCCAGCACGGTCAGACCGTGGGCCTTGACTTCTCCCACAAAGGGGTAAGAAATGGTGCCTTTTAAACCCACCCGCATCTTCCGGGTCAAATCGTCATGGTTCCATACCCGGATCTCGATCTCATCTTCCGGACCCAGGCGATAGTCTTCCTGGGCCCAAAGTGCCCCTCCCCAGAGCCCCACCAACAGGAGGACCATCCCCAGCCCTAAGATTCTCTTGAACATGGTCTCAGCCCAATCTCTTCCCCGTTTTATCTTAAGCAATCGCAGTGCCAAAATTTAACTCCCTTCCATATCCTCATGATTAGATGGGCATGGAGTAAATTAATTAAGTTTAATGTTTTAGTTTCTAAACATTTCTACCCAATTTGGCCAGAATTATTTACGTAGCGCGGCTCCCCTTAAGGCATCTTAATATATTTTTTTAGTTTGGGTTCCAATTTTACTGCTTGCTGGAAATGGAAGTCGGCCCGGCCTCGTAATCCCTCGGGTACCAGGAAAGAGTAATGCTTTTCCGCCCAGCTCAGGACCGAAGCCAGGCGTAAATGGAGCGCCCCTGATTCAGGAAATAGTTTAACCGCTGCATCCAATTCCTGCAAGGCCGGCGGCATGTAGAGGGGAGGGGCGCTCTTTTGCCAGCGCAGGTAGAATTCCCCCAGCTTCAGGTGATAATTCCAATCAGCCGGGGAGTAAAAGATGGCCGCCTGCAGGGATTTTTCCACTTCCCTAAGCGCCGCCTCTTCACCTCCCGCCCTCTTTTCCGGGGTCTCTGCCAGCCCCAAATAATATCTGCTGTTCCTGGGATTGAGGACCAGGGCCTGGCGAAAATCCTCCAACCCCACTTTGGGGGTGGGGCGGGTGGAGTTGAATTCCGTGGGGGCGACCCGTTCAGCCCCCCAGTAGTAGTAAATCTGGTTAATAAAAAGGATTTGAAGCCCCATCAACCCCAGCACCAACCCGGTGGCGAGCCGGCGCTGCCCGGAAAATTTAAGGGTGGGGTAAGAAAAATATGCCAGCCCCCCTTGGTGGTGATGATGTACGGTTAGATAGGTGATCGCGGCAATACTCGCGAAAATGAGAATTACCCCGGGAATATGGAAAGGGAATTCTCCCAGGGAGTGAAAGACCGCGGCCCCCAGAGCCGCCAAGCCGCCCAGCCCCAGGCCCCGGGCGAAGGTATCCCGCCGCTGCCGCCAGTGCTTAACCAGACTGGAAAAAAAGGCCAGCCAGGCGGTCAGGACCAAAAGGAAACCCACCAGGCCGGTCTCGGCCAGCAACTGCAGCCAATCGTTATGGGTATAATTATAGAGAAAGGCCTTGAACATGGCCGGTTCATAACGGTAATAAAGTTCCCCGAACGTAGCCACTCCGGAGCCTATTAAGGGATATTCTCGAAATATGATGAGCGCGCCCTTCATGGCATGATAGCGCCCCTCATCGGTCAAGTCCTCAAATCGCACCAGAACCTGGGC
>Ga0315268_10004649_pt1 | contig 14881 bp, 12 predicted proteins | sample C1_top_MG_FD_204535 | JGI IMG/M metagenome (GOLD analysis project Ga0315268, IMG submission 204535) | Sediment microbial communities from Yellowstone Lake, YNP, Wyoming, USA - C1_top | ecosystem: Environmental > Aquatic > Freshwater > Lake > Sediment | place: USA: Wyoming | collected 2017-08-01
AATCTGGATGACACGCTGAAGATCTACGAGAAGATCTTCGGCCTCAAACCCACTACGGTGAAGACCGCCATGGAGGGCAAGGCAAGAGTTGCGTTCGTGCCTGTGGGTGACGGCGAAATAGAACTAATCCAGCCCTTGGACCCGAATATGCCCCAAAGCAAGTTCCTTCAAACCCGTGGTCAAGGCATCCACCACATCTCTCTAAGCACAGACAATATCGAGTCAGAGGTAGACAGAATGAGAAAGGAGGGAGTTGCTTTCGCCGCTGAGGCGCCAAAGATAGGGGCTCATGGTGTGAAGATCATCTTCACCAAGCCCGAGACAACGGACAACATTACCGTGGAGCTTTGTGAAGAACCCTAGCACACAGAATAGTCGCTCTTCTGTTCCACCGCTTTCTTGTTCCCCTTCGTTTCTCTGCGCAGAGGGGTCATTATCTACGTTGCTTTCTTAGGGAAGGGTGTGGTCGGTATCTTCTTCTCGCCAAGTTCAGGATGCTTCTTCACTAGAGTCTCAAAGCGTTTTAGCGCGCCGGCCGGCACTTCATCGGGGTCAATTCTGATATCTATTATCGAGGGTCTGCCTGAGTCGAACGCATTCTTGAGCGCATCTTTGATCTCAGTTGGTCTCTCAACCAGCTGTCCATAGGCATGGCATGCCTCGGCGAACTTCACGAAGTCCATGACGTACGACTGAGTAACGATGTATCTTTCTGGCTCCCAGGCGCCGTAGCCGAACTTCTGCCCTTGGATGATCATTCCGAGGTTCATGTCGTTCAGTATGCACCAGACTACGGGGATATTGTACGCTGAGGCGGTGTTGACTTCCTTACTAAGCATCGTGAAGCTTGCATTTCCGCAGCAATCAACTACCTGACGATCGGGCGCGCCAAGCTTGGCGCCTATCGAGGCCGCAACGCTGAAACCCATCGCGGTGTGTCCGCCGTCAGCCATGAATCCCTTCGGCATCAGTGCCTGATAGTACTTCTCGACCCATGCGAGGTTGTTTCCGCAATCCGCCCACACAATCGCGTCTTTGTCAAGGAATTCACGGATCTCCCTTACCGCTCTCTGAGGCTTGATCGGAACTGCGTCAGAGAAGCTCTGAGGCTCCATGTAGTACTTGAGCTGGCCCTTCAACCCGAGTATCTCCTTCTGCTTTGCCTTCTTTCTCTCCTCGAATTCCTTCATCGCCCCTGGCGGCAGTTTGGAGAGAAGCGCCTTTACTTGCAGAAGCAAGTCTTGGAGGACGGTCCTTGCGTCTCCTACTATTCCCACCTCGACTGGGTAGTTCTTTCCAATCTCGGTTGGGTCGCTGTCGACTTGGATGATCTCCTGTCCTCCGAAGTTCTTCACCCAGCTGGTGGTGGTCATCTGATGGAAGATTGTTCCCAGCGCGAGCAGTACATCGGTTTTGTCTCCTCGAAGGACAGTGTTGGCGATGTCTTGGCCGAACAGGCCCACCACGCCCAGTGCAAGTGGATGATCTTCAGGGAATGAGCTCTTGCCCATCGCTGTGGTCGCGACCGGACAGCCCAGTGTGGTCGCCAGTTCCATCAACTCTGGGGATGCGCCGGATGCGATGACTCCTCCCCCGGACATTATCGCGGGCGATGATGAATTCACCAACAGCTGGGCTGCCTGCTTGATGAGCTCTGGATCTCCTCTCACTGCCCCCATTGGCCTGTACTTCTTGGGGGGCACGAGTTCAGCGTCTATCTCAGCCCTAATCACATCTTGTGCTAAGTCAATGTGCACCGGTCCTTTTCTTCCGGTTAGCATGGTTCTGAAGGCTCGTCTGATCACTTCAGGAACCGTGTCAGGGCGAGTGACCAGCACACTCCATTTTGTGACCTCCTTGAAGATGCCTACGTGTGATATTGATCGTGGGCCCCAACCGCTTGCGTCTTGGATTCCACCCTTGCCGAATTGATCTGTCGGAACGTTGTTTGTGAAAGCTAGCACGGCTTGGTTGTCTTGGTAGGCCGGGTGAAGGCCCGAAGCCAGATTCACACCGCCTGGACCAACTGTTGCAGCACATGCGGCTACTTGCCCACAAGCTCTGAAGTATCCATCAGCCATGAAACCGGCACCCTGCTCGTGCTGAGTCAGTATAGTCTTGATCTGTGGGTAGTCGTAGAACTCGTTGTAGAATGGAGCAATTCCGCCGCCTGGAATTCCAAAGAGGTATTTCACTCCCTCGCCAAGGAGAGACTCGACAATGAACTTGCCTGCACGGAGTTTCGCCATAATTCCCGACGCTCACTTACCAAGCGATGACTAATCCCTGTAGTTAATAGTTCCTCTTTTGTGATCTGCCACGATTCCAGAACGTGCTCTATGCAAGCCCGAGGAGCCTGAGGAGAACGTGCGGGAACTATCCCGCTAGGGCCTCGGGATTCACGATGTGCGTTGGTCTCTCGCCCTTAAGGGCTGCCAATAGGTTGTCGACCGCCATCAGCGCCATCTTTGTACGAGTCGCGACTGACGCGCTTGCAATGTGAGGCACAATGAGGATATTGTTGAGGGTCAGAAGTGGGTCGCTGAGGGGTATCGGCTCCGGCTCCGTTACGTCAAGCGCTGCGTAGGCAATTTGGTGATTTCGCAGCGCGTTGTAGAGTGCTTTGGGATCTACGATCGGTCCTCGAGCCGTATTCACTACTATTGCGGTCCTCTTCATGATCTTGAACTGTTCTTCGCCGATCAGATGATAGGTCTCAGGAAGCAGCGGAGCGTGAACTGTCACGAAGTCTGATTCTGCGAGTAGCGTCTTAAGGTCCCTGAACTCAACACCGAGGGTCTCCTCTAACTCAGGTCTCCTGACCGAATCATAGTAGAGCGTCTTCATGTCGAATCCTTTGGCTCGCTTAGCGACCTCCGCTCCTATCCTACCTAGTCCAATTATGCCCAGCGTTGCGTGGTGCACGTCATGACCGAGCAGTGTCATAGGGCCCCAAGTCTTCCATTTTCCTTCTTTGACGTTACGCTCGCCCTCAGCGACGCGGCGAGCTGCGGCGAGTAGTAGCGTGAAGGCGAAATCTGCAGTAGTCTCAGTGAGGACGCCTGGAGTGTTGCATACCACAATCTTGCGTCTAGTCGCTTCGCGGACATCTATGTTATCGAATCCTACAGCCATGTTGCTGATCACGCGCAGCTTGGGTGCAGCGTCCATAATGGGAGCATCAATCTTGTCAGTTAGAAGGGAAAGAAGCGCATCTATCCCGGGGACCTCCTTGAGGAGCACGTCACGAGGAACGGCAAGCTCACCCTCCCAAATGCGATAGTCACAGGACTGTGCCAGCTTCTTCAATGCCTCTTCAGGAATAAGCCGGTTCACATACACCTTGGGCTTCACTGCATCTGACCTCCACTTCCGATAGCATCGACGAAGGCTACTCAGGCATGCCACTGAGGTTTACATATTGCTTTCCAAGCACAACAGGCTCAGCGCTCCGAAATGACGGGCGTGGGCAACAACAGCAACCTACGAGGAGCAATTTGGAAAAGACTGTGCATACATAATGGTTTTTCACCAAGCGCCATCGAAAGGTGACTACCGAGGCTACAGGCTCCACGTGGAGTTCTACACACCCCATATCACTCGTGATAGGATGAAGTACGCTGCCGGCATCGAGTGGGGAGCTGGAACATTCACTTATGACGGAGTTCCGGAGGAGCGAGCTTCGGTCCTCAGGAAGGGGGCTCGGAAGGCCCTAGGTAAGATAGAAAGCATGGGGGAAGTTGCCGAGGAGTAGTGTGCGAACCTGCCTGAGCATATTTCTCGATTTTACTCCAGCAGAGAATTAGGAAGATCACGAACTGAATGATCGTGGCGATCAAACCGACCTCTATCCTAAGATTGCGGGGTGTAACAGGAACCCACCCAATGCGTGAATTTCATCAAAACCCGCCTCAAACATTCAATTGTATCACCGTATGAGGGTTGAAACGGATCGTATGTGCAATTGGGTCCCTAGGTCATCAACTTGGAACCCTACGTGCCAAGTGTTCACGCGCGAGACGAAACCCAACCTGCCCTGGTTTCGAGCGCGACAATACGTATGGTATTGATTCCTGCCCCCACCCCCCCGGGGGGGTCCCTCTCCGCGACGATCCACACGCAGTCTTGAACCGTCAACAAGTTATCTCTAGTGCCAGAATGGCATCGTCGCAGCGCACCGTTCGGCCTGGGAAACAAACAACGCTTGCAGACGCCAATGATGAGGCAGCAGTCGCGTTGCAACCGCTTACAGTACGAATCGCAACACTTGCTTTGTTTCAGGTTTACTTTCTTCGCATGATTCCTGAACAGCATTGTGACTATTGTGACCATACGGTGGGCGTTCGATCCCATCGGTGCTTCTTAAGTTCAATCAATAACTCTTGAGGAAGTCTTGTGCCATCACTCGTATCGATATTTGTGTGGACATGCCTTTCCTTTCTCATTCCAGGAATGGTCGTACTGACGATGTCGTTACAGAGAATAAAACGCAACGCCATATCCGTAAACGACATCCCTTTGGGGACAAGCGGTTTCAATCTATCTGCACGTTCAACGCTGGCCGTGAGGTTCTCAGGCACAAAGTAGGTACCTCGCCAATCATCCTTTGGAAAGACCGTGTTTCTGGTCAAATTCCCAGTTAATGTTCCTTCGTCGAAGGGTACCCTGGCTATGACCCCGACATTCAGCTTCTTGCACAGCGGGAAGAGGTGATCTTCTGGTGCCTGATCGAAGATGTTGTAGATGACCTGCACGGCATCTATTTGTCCGGTTTTGACAGTTTCCAGGCTGTTGTCGGGCTCCCAGCGATTCACACTGATTCCGACAGCCCGAATCTTTCCAGCTTTTTTCAGATCCTCCATCGTCTTTCCCCAGCGCTCGTCAGTCGCCCAAATGTCTTCCCAAACATGAAACTGCATGAGGTCTATTGTTTCAACTCCAAGATTCTTCAAACTCATCTCCGTGTACTTGATGACATGGTCAGGCGGAAAACACTCGTCCAAGGTAAATCCCCTTTTTGAAGGCCAAATGTTGTTCTTCGGTGGGATCTTGGTCGCAATGTAGAGCCTTTTCTCAGCGTGCCTTCTTACTAAATCTCCCAATAGTCGTTCACTCTTTCCACTTCCATAAGCCCAAGCCGTATCAAAGAAATTGCAGCCAAGTTCCACGGCTAGATCAAGCGAACGCTCAGATTCTTTGTCATCTGACCCAGTCCATCCGGCCATTCCCCACATGCCAAATCCGATCTCGCCAACCTTCCAGCCTGTTCTGCCAAATTCACGATATCGCATGCTAGTCTTCTCCTGAACTGCCAAGTGACTGACGTTTCTAAGTCTATCTAGGGTCAAGGGTGATGAATGCCACGAGTATGGAAGGCACAGGCCGGGGCACAATTGGCTGATGATTCTCTGTTTCTCCAAAGAACCACGGCAGAGAGCTTAAAAGACGAGAATACAGACGCACACACACATGAAAGCCGCGGTCTGGCATGGCGGAAAGGACGTAAGAATCGAGCAAGTACCCGACCCAAAATTCAACACGGACGAGGTCTTGGTAAGAGTTAAGTCGGTAGGGATTTGCGGTTCTGACGCACACGCTTTCGAGGGCAAGTCTAAGAGAAGGGTGCCTCCCCTTATCTTGGGTCATGAATTCGCAGGCGTAGTTGCTGACGTCGGAACCAGAGTGCATGATTTTCAAAACGGAGACAGAGTGGTCGTTGAGCCGACAATATCCTGTGGTGTATGCGAACCCTGCAGCAACGGAAGGACCAATATATGCATGGAACTCAGGTTCATAGGTCTCCACATTCCTGGGGCGTTTGCAGAATACATAGCTGTGCCTGCAAGGAAGTGCTACAAGCTCCCAGACAATGTTTCGTTCGATGAGGCAGCTCTTGTTGAACCGCTTTCTGTTGCCACACATGCAGTGAACATGACACCGACGAGGCTTGGCGACAATCTCCTAATCATAGGTTCAGGCGTCATTGGGCTGCTGATCTTGCAGGTTGCAAAACATAGAGTCGGCGGAAACGTGTTTGTTAGCGATTTGATCGACTACAGGCTGGATCTCGCGAAGAGGTTGGGCGCTAACGCAGTAATTCATTCGGGAAAAGAAGATGTGACCAAGAGAGTCAGAGAACTAACGAATGGGAAAGGTGTTGATGCCGTCATAGAAGCTGTTGGCGTGCAAGATACTCTGCAGCAGGGACTGACCGTGGTCAAGAAGGGTGGAGAAGTCACAATCACGGGGCTGCTGCAGCAGATCATCGAAGTCGATGTCATGAAACTTGTCACGAATGAGATAACGATGAGAGGAGACTACACCTACACTAGTGGAGACTTCAAAACAAGCTTGGATCTTATCAAAAATGATGTTGTACATGTGAAGCCGCTCATAACGCACACTTTTCCTCTAACGGACATAGCCAAAGCTGTTGGCGTCCTTACCGAGGGGAAAGAACAGCATATCAAGATTCTTCTGAGACCATGAGTCAGTTCGCAGACTGTCTACGCTTTCAGCAGAAGTCTCATAGCGGTCGATTCCTTCGGTTCCACGGCGAGCATTCCTGCTATCTGCGACACGAGTTCACAGCAGTTTAGGCGATGAAACGCTCGAAGCTACGGAAGATCGAAGGCCAGTTTTGGGTCTAGACCTAGACACATCACAGATACGAAGTTGAATGGATTGGATTGTTCATTTCAGCATCGATAAGATTCGAATATACTAGAAAGGAAGAAAGTTTTTTATATAAACCTAAAGGCAGTGTCTCAGGTGGAAAAAATGACTGAAAGTTCGAAATCTAACAGTATGACTCGAAGAACGGCGTTGGGCACTATAGGTGGTCTTGTAGTCGGTGCAGCTGGTGGCTACTTCGCAGGTATGTCTTCTGTTCCTTCAGTTCCCGGGGGTGTGACGCAAACGGCCACGCAAACCGTGACGGCAAGCGCGGCGGCCCCAGGAGGTATGCAGTTCGGTACGCTACCGTCACATCCTAAGTGGAAGTTCGTTGGGATCTGCCATGTGACAACAAATCCATTCTTCGTCCCTACACAGTACGGCATGGCGGACGCAGATGCGCTTTTTGGAACCCAGACCCAATGGACGGGTTCTGAGACCAGCTTGGTCAGTGAAATGGTGGACGCATTCAATGCAGCTATAGCAGCGAAAGTTGACGGAATATTCACCACGCTGATAGACCCCAAAGCTTTCAACGCTCCCACTGATGCCGCGTTGGCGGCAGGGATTCCAGTAATCGGGTACAATGCGGACGCGAAAGCAGGAACAAGTGTTCACCCCGCTTGCGGCTGCGGTGCAGTTCTAAACAATCGGATGTCGTACGTGGGGCAGTCCCTCTACGAATCAGGTCAGTCGCTCGGAAACATGATCATGAAATACATAACCGATAAGAGCGCTAAGATAGGTCTATTCATCGCTACGCCTGGCTCGTTGAACATTGAACCACGGATAGACGGAGCCCAGGACGTGCTCACGGCCGCTGGCTATACAAACGTCAAGATTGTGGGGACCGATGCACTGCTCGACAAGGAAGGCCCGTTGATAGATGCCTGGTATCTCGGGAATACCGACGCGAAGGGCATGTTTGCGGTAGATGCCGGTGACACTTCGTGGGTCGGAGACATCGCCACCAAGGAGGGCCTGATAGGAAAGGTCGTCACGGGAGGATTCGACCTGCTGCCAGAGACATTGAAGAACATTCAGAGTGGTGCCACATCGTTCACGATCGATCAGCAACCATACCTTCAGGGCTTCGTACCAGTTCAGCAGCTATACCTCTACAAGCTGTCAGGAGGAGCCATGGCTCCATCTGACACGAACACTTCACTGAAGTTCGTCACCAAGGACAATGTCGCGGGCTACACTAGCCTGAGCAGATTCGAAGGCAGCACACCTAACCAGCCAACATTCTGAGGCAGGAACACAGCAACCAACAACTGATATATCTCAACTACGTCTGTTCACGGGAGAGACATGCCGTCCCCCTTGAACAGGCGTAGCACATCTTTTTTTCTGATGGTAAGTATGAAGCGCCAAGTGTCTTTGTTCCGGAATCTCTTCTCCCACCCTGAAGTTACTATATCTGCGGTTGCGATAATCTGCGCCGTCGCATTCTCCTCCTTTTTCCCAAATTTCCACACCGCCCTTAGCGCGCAGGTTATTTTCACAGTTGCCGCAACTTACGCCATAGTCGGCGTTGGTGAAAGCATGCTGCTCATATCTGGAGAGCTGGATCTTTCCGTAGGAACTGTTTTCGCTCTAGCGCCATTTCTTATGAACTCTTTTTATGTCCTGGGCATTCCTATTCTGATAGCTTTTCTGATATCCTTGTTATTGATGGCGGTAGTTGGTTTCGCAAATGGGTACGTGACTGCCAAGGTTGGTGTCCCCGCGTTGATTACAACACTTGGGATGTTTTTCTTGATCAGGGGATTGACGTTGATCGTATCCAACTTTCATCTCATCACCCTCCCAGAGATAGAACCATTCAGAACTCTGGTCGGCTCTGGGGTGATTTTCGGGATCGTTCCGATTCCGATGATCTGGGCTGTGGGTGCCACTGTCGTTGTTGCGCTTCTGCTTCAAAGGACTCGACACGGATTATGGACAGTCGCTACCGGAAGTAATCCAACTGGAGCTGCGGAAGTCGGGGTTAATACGGTGCGGACAAAAATCTATAACTTCGTGCTCACAGCAGTTCTTGCTGGACTTGCAGGGATTATACAGGCTATGCGAATAGGGTCAGCTGAGCCCGTTCAAGGAGGATTTGCTCTAACCCTTGGGAGCATTGCCGCTTCCGCGGTTGGGGGGACCTCCATGCTCGGTGGATCAGGGACAATCGTCGGAACGCTGATAGGTTCACTTTTGTTTGGGATCTTCAGAGATGGTCTCATTATAGGTGGAGCGAGCGAAATCATATACGAGATGGCGTTGGGCATAGCGGTAGTCTTGTCGGTCAGCCTGAACGCGTTGCTGGTCGGCCGTCGAGCAAGGTCGGGTACGCATATTTGAGAACCACCCCCCGGAGATATACGGTTAGAGACTTTCTCTCGATGAGGGAGGGTGCCGTTGTCATGGTTACTGTGGTTCTGATTGTTGGCTTTACCTTATTGAAAGGCAGCTTCCTGACCGTGACGAATTCCAAGAACCTAGCGGATTTTGTGGCCGGAAACGTTGCAGTCGCGGCAGCTCAAGTCATGCTCATGATCGTCGGCGAAATAGACCTCTCAGTAGGAGATGTTTACGCATTGTCACCTTTGGTGATGTATCTTGTCTATCAGGACGGTCTATCATTCGGCGTCGGAATCCCAGTAGCGATCCTGGCTGCCGCGCTAGTCGGACTCGTCAATGGAATCGTAACCGTCAGGCTTCATGTTCCTTCGCTCATTGCGACTCTCGGCATGGGGTTTTTCCTATCTGGCTTCAACATCTACATCTCAAAAGGATGGTACAATATAATGCCTAAACAGGAGCCCTACACGGCCCTGTTTGGAGGCGGCGTCATAGCCGGAATCGATTTTACCTATTTGTGGACAGCAGCCGCCCTTGTAATATTGGCCGTAGTGCTCGCTAGAATGCGACATGGGATTTGGTCCATAGCGACCGGCGGCAACCTGTTCGGTGCAAGGGAGGTTGGCGTCAATATACGCAGAACAAAGATATTGAACTTCATTCTGGCCTCTGTAATTGCTGGGGTTTGGGGGATCTTCATTGCGAACCGGGGATTCACATTTGGCGCAAGCGGCGTCGCAGATCCAACTCAAGGGGGCGACACATTAACCTTGGAGAGCATTGCAGCGGCAGTAATAGGAGGGACATCGCTCATGGGCGGCTCCGGAACAATAATCGGGGCCTTCGTAGGGTCACTGCTGATTGCCGTCCTGCAGGATGGGCTGATATTGGTGGGAGCAGGCGCCTATATCTACCAAACTTTATTGGGCATGGCGATAATTCTCAGCATGGCCCTCAACATACAAGCGAGGAAGTGGGCAAGAAAATGACTGCTGTAGTAGGTGAAGAGCAACCCGTTGTGAAGATGGAAGGGATCAGCAAGAATTTCGGGGCTGTCAAAGCGCTTGACGATGTGAGCATTACAGTTCAGCGTGGGGAAGTCCTAGGCATTGTCGGAGACAACGGAGCGGGCAAGTCTACTTTGATAAAGATTCTTTCGGGAGTCTATCAGCCGGACAGAGGGGAGATCTACTTCGACGGAAAGAAAGTAGCATTCAACTCTCCCATCGACGCTAGGAAAATGGGAATCGAGACCATCTATCAAGACCTCGCCCTAGTTGACGACCTAAGCATCTACCACAATATCTTTCTCGCAAAAGAACAGTTTCTCAACGCAACGCCCGTTGTAAGATTTCTAGACAACAAGAAGATGAAGACTCGCGCCGGGGGATTCTTGAAGGATCTTAAGATTGACATTCCAGAGATCAATGCCAAGGCGAGACTTCTTTCTGGAGGTCAACGCCAGGCGATAGCAATAGCCCGCTCAGTATATTTCTCTGCGAAGCTTCTCATTATGGATGAACCGACAGCAGCCCTAGGCGTCGTTGAAACGAAAAGGGTCTTAGATCTCATCGAGAATTTGAAGAAGCGAAGGGAAGTCGGGATAATAATCATCGCCCACAACCTTGCACACGTTCTCTTAGTCGCCGACAGAGTTCTCATACTTAGTAGAGGACGGGTGATCGCTGAAAGAGAAGCGAAAGAAACAAACATAGATGACGTTACTGAAATCATATCGAAAAGGGCCTAAGCCAGTTCAGATGACGAACGATCGGGTTTCGGGAATTTCTCATTCGAAACAAGCCTCAAGGCTAGCAGATCTTTTCTGTGCTCAGCGCAGCGACCTTTATGCTGGCAAGTTTCGATTGAGCTAATCTTTGTACCAAGTTTGAAAAGGACCGTTGCCAGCGCGCAACTTCTCTCTCCACTTGACCTGTCACACGACCAGTAGCAGGAGTCTGTAGAGGCCGTTGCATGTTTCGACGCTAATGAACAGCCATGGCTTCCATGGATCGCAGGCACGTATGCCTGAACATGGTTTATCAAGCATTCCTGTATCTGGGCACGAGGTACGGAAGAACACTCTTCCTGCAAACTTGCAAGAACTCTTCCTCATTTGTGCTGGCGCTGTGGAACTCTATCTCGTTGAAGCCCATCGCGATAGCATCCTCAGCCTTCTTGATTAGCTCTTCTCCGCGAGTGACAACGGTCCAAACGTCTGCGAGTTCTGAATCAGAACATTCTTCGCTGCCTCTCTTCTCTAGCTCCCTTGGATCATATATTGGCGAGTTGAAAACGTCCGGTATCAAAACGGATTTCCACTTCCTGGCAGCCTTCACGGCCTTGTCGTAGTCCTCATTGTATGTAACAAACAACTCTATGTGTTTACTTATGCTCGCAGGATCTCTGCCAGCATTCTTCGCTGTTCTTTCTATGATGGACCAGAGTTCCTTGAATCTGCCGAGCGTAGAGTTTATGGTCGCGAACCCGTCCGCACACTTTCCCACGAGTGCTGCTGTCTTTGGACCATTTGCAGCCAGATAGATTGGTATGCGAGTGCGCGGCTTGGTGTAGAGGTTAGCTCCATTTAGCGAATAGAATCTTCCTTCATACTTGACGAAATCCGAAGACCAAAGTGCCCTGATTATTTCTACGGATTCATTGAGGCGCTCTAGCCTTTCTTCAAATCTAGGCCAAGGAAAACCTAGTGGCACTTCGTTCATCGCCTCCCCTGTTCCTAAACCTAGGAAGAAACGTCCTGGGAACATCTCATCCATAGTCGCGAATGCTTGTGCAATGATTGCTGGGTGATATCTCCCAATAGGTGCTGCAACCATCGGTCCAAGTTTTATCTCTGGGACCGTGGCAGCCGCAGCGGAAATCCACGTCCACGCAAATCCTCCTGCGGCGCCGCTGTGGAACCAAGGATGAAAGTGGTCGCTAATAGGCATGGATTGGAATCCAACCTCATGAGCCAACCTTGTCAATTCGAGCAATTTGCTGGGTTGGTGTCCTTCCTGCTCAGCTCGATATCCGAATTGAATAGGTAACAAGTGCACTTGCTGCCTTCACACTTTCGACAAATCTGTTGAGAAAAATAAGGGTTACCTTGACCTGTCAGCGTACACACAGAAGCTAGAATAGAACATATCCTCCGCAGACCGATATGCATTGCCCAGTGACGTAGTCTGACAGATCGGTGACGAGGAATTCAACAACTTTGGCTATGTCTTTTGGATAGCCCATGCGACCAAGCGGGATCTGTTTGATTAGCTCTTCCGCGATTTTTTCCCTTCCATCTGCGATAGCTCTAGACGTGTATATCCATGCAGGGGCTACACAATTGACGTTTATGTTGTAAGGTCCGAGTTCTGCTGCGAGGCAGCGTGTGTAGTGTATGACTGCTGCCTTGGCTACGTTGTATGACATCGCTTTGATCATCTCTGGAGATGAATGCAAACCTGCTTGAGATGCTATGTTGACTATCTTGCCGGATCTCTGTTGCTTCATTGGGATGCTCCCCGCTTGGCAACACAGTATGCAGCTCCGCAGGTTAGCATCCATAATGTACCTGTGATCCCCCTCGGAGGCCGTGGAGGGGTACGTTGTTGGAGGCCCGGCTCGGGGACCCAAGGGATTCAGGTTACCTCCAGCGTTGTTGACCAGTATGTCCAGGTGCCCAAACTCGTCTAGGATTTTCTTGAACATTCCATCTACTTGATTTCTGCTGGTAACGTCAGCTTGAATTCCGACCGAGCGTCTGCCTAACTTCTTGATTTCGTCTGCTACTGTCGGTGCAGTGAGCTCTTCATGGTAGTCCCTTGCTGATTCAAGGTTAATGTCGTTGACCACAACATCGGCACCTATCTCAGCAAGGTGAAGGGCGTAGGCCCTACCCAGGCCTCTACCTGCCCCCGTGACCAGCGCGACCTTACCAGCAAGCTTCAGGCACATGAGGAACTCAACAAGTTGCTACGCTGCCAGGCCTCTCTATTACTTTATCCATGGCGTTCCTACTAAGGCCTCAGTGGGTAGGCTCCGAACTTTCTTCCGGCTTCAAACATGGCATAGATATTCTCTACAGGAGTGTCAGGCTGTATGTTGTGAGCACCTGCCAATATGTAGCCGCCGTTCCGTGCTGCTAGTCGTATTACGCGCTTTACTTCCGCAACGACATCATTCGGAGTCCCTAGAGGGAGCACTCTTTGGATATCAACTCCTCCGTGCAGAGTCAGCTTGTCTCCGAATTCTTTCTTTATGTTTCCAATGTCCATGTTCGCTGCTAAGGGTTGGATCGGATTGAGTACGTCTACGCCCACGTCAATCAGGTCTCCTATGAATGGATAAATGCTCCCGCACGAGTGATGGAAGATCTTTGCCTTCGTTTTGCTGTGTATCAGATCGTACAGTTTCTTCCATCTCGGTTTGACGTACTTTCTAAGTAGTCCAGGCGAGATCATCGGGGCCGTCTGAGCTCCAACATCGTCACCCAACTCAACCATCTGGACATAGTCTCCTACCTCGTCCATGTAGCGACTGTAAAACCCCATATACAGTTCTAGTACTTTGTCTAGAAGAGCTTCAGCAAAATCAGGCCTCTTGAACATGTCCACAGCGAATTTCTCAAATCCTCTTAGCCACCATGCGCACTCGAATATGCCTCCGAAGATTGCGTCGGCCACAAGCGCGTAGTCCGTTGCCTGATAGACGTTCCTGACTTCTTCCCCCAGCCCTTCGTATCTGGTTGGGTCTCTCGGGTCTGGCCACGCGTAGTCATCTAGGTCGTCCGTTCCCAAGTTCTGGAGCGGATGATAGATCATATCGTAGTAGTAGGGGCTCTTACCCCATTTTATCCCCCAATCGTCGATGAAGTATGGTCTGCCTGATGGGTCGTCGAATCGATCCTCGCCGTCAATGAAGAAGCCCTTCTTTAACGAGAAATGTCTGAAGTCCACCTCGAGTGTTTTGAGGACAGCCTCATCAAGTCTGGCGAGCTGCTGAATCTTGTCCGCTATTTTCACTTCGGTTTTCAATCCCAATCGCTTGACCAGTCTCTCGTAGGCGAGAGAGTGCACGGAAGATACGCTTCCGCCCAAGTCTATTGGAACTCTGTCCGGCTCACTATGCTCTAGTGCCAACGCAACTCTCTCTCTAGGTATCACTTAGAAGTCCTCGAGCAAGTGTCGAGAAGAACCCGTAGAAAAGCTTGCTGTGGGCTTTCGCCTAGTTAGTTGGATCTCGTGTTCCGGAGACTCGGAACTCCACCCTTGATCATACTCTAGTTATTTGGTCGACTCTTCACAGCAGAGGATCCGTTCTCTTCGGCGCACAATCTCGTCTTTCAATGCTTCGTCCAAACGACCCAGTTTGTTTTTATTGATGAGGGCGTGGGTAGCTGGTTTCAACCGGCCGAGAAGCAAACAGGTTCGGAGAAACTTGACAAGAACCAAACTCGAGATTCTCACAAAAGGCGAGTTGAGTCAAATCCACGATGCGTCACTTGAGGTCCTCGCGAGCGCTGGAGTGCAGGTTGATGACTCTTCCGCTCGTAAAATGATGAGAGAAGCAGGAGCCCAAGTTGAAGAGAGCAAAGGAATCGTCAAGATCCCAGAGGGGCTCGTTCAGGAGGCGTTGAGGAAGGCACCGAAGGAGTTTGCATTGTATGGCAGGGATGAAGTTGAGCCACTGAGGCTCGGGCAGTGGGACACCTACTTCACTACCGGCGGTTACGCGACCTATGTCTATGATCTCACAACCGGTGCGCGAAGAGAGGTCACGTCTCGCGATCTAGCAGACGCTGTCAGGCTCGCAGATGCGCTGCCAAATTGCGACCTTGTCGCAAATCTACCTGCCG
>Ga0315268_10004650_pt1 | contig 14881 bp, 8 predicted proteins | sample C1_top_MG_FD_204535 | JGI IMG/M metagenome (GOLD analysis project Ga0315268, IMG submission 204535) | Sediment microbial communities from Yellowstone Lake, YNP, Wyoming, USA - C1_top | ecosystem: Environmental > Aquatic > Freshwater > Lake > Sediment | place: USA: Wyoming | collected 2017-08-01
ATTGAAGCCCGAATGATAGATCATTCGGGCTTTTTCTTTTAGCGCCATCACCGGGGTCAAATATGCTCCCGGCGTTAGTGATGGAAGTGATTCTTCAGATATTATTTACCTTTACCATATTATCCTCCCGGTCGCGGTCTATCAATATCAGGTAAGGATCTATCCCGGCCTTGGCCGGCTTCCCGTCCACCGTGATCTGGAAGGTAGCCGGGCTGGTGGTAATTTTGTGTTTCCGCAGGTAAAGCTCTTCGCCCTTCTCGCCCAGCACCCCCAGGCAGATATAATCGTTGACGGGGATCCCGGTCTGGTTGCCGATGCTGTCGGCTCTGAATTTATTGGATTCTACGGTCAGCGTTACGGCATACCTGCCATCCCCGGTCTTTTGGCTTTCTGCCGAAACGGCCTTGTTCTCATATATGGTGATGGTCTGGAACAGGTCTTCTATCAGATATTGCAGGCTGTCCGGGGTCAGGGCCCGTAACTCGTTGACCAGGTCCCGGGAGGTGGCGAAACTGTCGCTGCGGAACCCGAACTTTTTGATGATGTTTCCCAAAGCCTGGTTGACCTTATCCTCCCCGATGTAATCCTGCAAAGCATACAGGATCAAGCCGCCTTTCTGGTAGGCCAGATAACTCTGCCCATCAAGGCTGCGCATCAGCGGGCGCTCCCCCTTGGTGTCCCGCTTGCGCCCTCGCAGGTAGATCTCCATTTCCTGTTTGCGGAAGTCCCGGGATAACTTTGTTCCATATTCCTTTTCCAGGCACATGGTCCAGACATACTGGCAGATGTTCTCGGTGGGCAGATTGACCCCCTCGGCATAGGCCGGGCAGACGATGTAGGCCCACCACTGGTGGCCCAGCTCGTGGGCGGCTATCCCGAACACCCGGTCGGCCCGGTCCGGCTTGTCCAGATTGCTGACAAACCCGGCGCTCTCCCGCCAGATGAAGACGGTGGGCTGGGACCGGGCCCCGCCCTCCTCCATGTAATCTGGGATCTCCACTATCCGCTGGACCTGGTAGGGATAGGGTGAGAAGGCGCTGTTGGCCAGGTCCAGCCCGGCCTTGACGCCGCCTATCATCCTTTTCACGTTGTAGGCATGCTTGGCGTCATAGTAGATCTCAATGGCCACCCCGGCATGGGTGTCCCTGGCCACTTGATAACGGCCGGAGGCAAAGATGAATTCGTCGTGAATAGGGGTGTCCGACCGGTAGATAAAATGATTGCGCCCGTCGTCCGACCACTGTTTTACCAGATCCCCGTTGGAGACCACGGTCTGATCCCCGCTGGTGGAGACCTCGGCCTGGAAGGTCACCAGGCGGTTGTAGCTGTACGGTACGGCGGGATCGCATTCTTCCAGGGTGGGCAGCGGGCTCTTCTCCGGCAGGCCGTACTTGTTCCGGTCGTAGCGGTCGGTCAGCATCAGCTCTTTGTTGAATCCGATGCCGGGAAAATATTTGGTGTTGCCCCCGGCCCCGGAGAAGATGATACAGCTGCCATTGGCGGCGATCTCGTCCTTGGGGTTGTTGTCGGTAAAGCCTTTAGCCTCGGCCTCCAGGTCGAAGTCCAGCCTGATGCTGTCGCCGGGCTTCAAGGGGTTTTGGAGCCTGAATATCTGGAACCCGAACTCTTCTGGCCCCAGGGTAAGTTGGGCCGGATGATCAAACTCCAGCCGGTTGATTTTGGTGACCAGCCTGTCGGACAGGTTGAGGCAGATCTCGGGGATGACGCTTTGGGTCTGGTTGACCATCAGATAGCTGCCCCTTAACAGGACCTTCCTTTGCTCCGGGAACAGCTCAATTTTTAGCTTGACGTCACGGGTACCCGGCTGAGGGTCGTTCCGGTATTTACCGAACTTTTGTTCATAAACGGCCTGCACCTGCTTTTGGCCGTCCGGGGACCGGTATTTGTTCAGGATGTGCCGGTTGTAGTAAATGTACCCTCCGGTTGTTAGGAACAGCAGAGTCAGGCTGACCAGGGAAATGGTCTGCAGCGGCCTGACCTTCTGGCCGGCCTGGCGGAAGCGGTGCCTTAAGGAGACCTCGTTCCCGTGGCGCCACAAAAGGGAGGAGGCCAGCACCAGCAGCAGGGCCAGAAGCAGCCAGTAAAAGGTGTACCACAGTATCATCGGGCCATAGTGCCCGTAGCCGTTGAGGTTGGAGTAAATGTATTTTGGGATGTGCCCGTAGCGGAGCAGGGGGGAGGCGGATTTTACCACTTCGTACAATAAGATATCTCCCAGGAACCAGGCGGTGGAGATAAAAAATCCCACATACTTGTTGGGAGAAAGGTTCTGGATGAAAATTACCAGCACCGCCATGAAGGCGAATTTCATGAACTCTATTCCAAAAAGGCCCTTCAGGTACAAAAGCGGCTCAATGTCATAGAATCCCACTATGCCCGCCTGAACAATGGTGCCGATCAGCATGGCCATCAGCACGTAGCAGAACTGGATCGAGACAAGGGCCGAAAGTTTTGAGGAGAAGCTTACCCAGTGGGGCACCGGCATGGTGTCATGGAACTCGTGGGACCGGTTGTCCCGCTCCCGCCAGACTATCAGTCCCCCGAACAGGATGGTGATGGGGATCATGTAGATCCAGATATGGCTGGTGTACTGCAGAAAGAAGGAGGTGAAGGGATAGACCTCATTGTTGGCCTCGTTGACGTTGGCCAGAAAATTGGTGAAGATCTCGCCCATGGCCATAAAGGTCAGGATGATGAAGGCCGGATGAAAGGCGATCCGCTTGAATTCCCGCCCCACCAGGTCCAGGAATTGGGCCCAGCGGCAGGCCGGGGAATAATCGGGGATCGATGGCGTCAGGGTTTCCAGGGTCTGCACCTCGCCGGGGCCGTGACCCGCTTCCACCGGCTGGCCGGCCCGCTTCTTGTTCTCCAGCACGGACACGAATTTGAATTTTCTCCAGGTGAAATACAACACAGCCCCGGCCAGGGCCAGCCAGAGAAAACGGTTCAATAGCAGGCGGGGATCCAGGGGCATGGGATTGGCATTCATCTCGGCCACGGTCCAGTATTTGGTCAGGGTGCTTAGTCCCGAGATGCCGAAGGGGTCGGCCAGTATCTTCAGCAGATCGTTGTTGACCTTCATGAAGGCGATGGAACTGAGCACATAGGCCAAAAAGAAAACCACCCCGGCCACATAGGTGTTGATCATCTTGCGGGTCAGGCTGGCCAGGGAAAAGAACACGCTCCCGGTCAATATCAGATTTGGCAGGACGATCACCAGCAGCGGCAAAATAAAGGACCAGATCCTGAAAGGACCCCAATAACCGGGAGGGAGTTTTAACCCGGCGATCAGCATCCCCATCAGTATCCCGCCGAAGATCAGAAAATTGGCGGTCAGGGCGCCCAGGAACCTGCCGCCCAGGTATTGGGCCTTATTTAACGGAGTGGTGAAGAAAAAGTCATGGATCCCAGCGCTGAAATCCCGGGCCACGGCCCCTCCCGCCATTACCATGGTGAACAGCACCCCTACCAGTGTATAGCTGGCCAGCAGCCTGGCAATGACTATCGGGGCGTTGTGCCATTCCTTGCCGAAGGAGATATACAGAAAAGTGACGCCCGGCTTGGTCCCGGACAGGAAAATGAAGGTTCCGAAAGCCAGCAGTCCGGCGAAGATGTAGAAGGCCGGGCTTTTAAGCTGGTCTTGCAGCTCTTTTAGATAGATCGTTTTGAACATGGCGGCCGCCTATCTCTTGAGGTTATGAAAGTAGACGTCCTCCAAAGTGGCCGGCCGGGGGGCGAACCCGTCCCCGGGATCATTGGGGTGGTGGACCCTGATGAATGTCTTTCCGGCGAACAATCGGGAGGAGAGCAGGCGGTACCTTGCCTGGTATTGGGGAATTTCGGGCTTGGGGATCTCCTTTTCCCAGACCTTTCCTTCCAGGGACTGGATGGCCTCCATGGTCCTGGCCTGGAGCGCGATGCTCCCCTGGTCGATGATGGCCAGGTTGGGGCAGAGGTCCGACACATCGTCCACGATGTGGGTGGAGAGGATTACCACCTTGTCCTGGCCGATCTCCGAAAGCAGGTTGTGGAAACGCACCCGCTCGGCCGGATCCAGTCCGGCGGTGGGCTCGTCCACGATTATCAACTGGGGGTCACCCAGCAGCACCAAAGCGATGCCGAAACGCTGTTTCATGCCCCCGGAAAATGTCCCCAGTTTCTGTTTCCGCTGGTTCCAAAGGTTGACCCGCTTCAAAAGCTCCTCCACCTTAAGCTTCCTGGCCTTCTTGTCCTTGATCCCCTTGAGCAGGGTGAAATGATCCAGCAGAGATCCGGAGCTTTCCTTGGGATAAAAGTCAAAGCTCTGGGGAAGATAGCCCAGCACCTTCTTCACCGCCATCTTATCCTTGAGCACATTGATCTCCCCAAAGGAGATCTCCCCGGAGTCGGGCTCCTGGAGGGTGGCAATGGTCCTCATTAAAGTGGTCTTGCCGGCGCCATTGGGGCCCAGCAGGCCGAACATCCCGGTGGGTACTTCCAGCGATACCTCCTTAAGGGCTGCCACCCCGTTGGAGTATTTTTTGGACAGATTGCTGATGGAAAGGTTCATCGGCGGATCTCCTAAAAATCAGGTGACTGTTTTGGGGATAGCTTCGTCAAGTATCAATAATACTACGAAAAACGGCTGTAAAATGTTTCCTTTATCCGGGAATAAGAAAGCCCGAATGAGAGATCATTCGGGCTTTTGTTTGCCTGAGTTGTAACGATTCACTTGCCGTAATAAATAATGAAACCCAATATCAAGGCCACCACATCGAACACCGCATGGGCCGTGACAGCCTCCAGGGCATTTCTCTTCCTCAGATACACCAGGCCGTCCAGCAACCCCAGGATCGCAGTGGATATTATCCCGGAAGTTCCCTGATAGGCGTGCCCCAGGCCGAACATCAGCGAGAAAAACAACAGGGCAAAGATCAGTCCCGGCGTCTTAAAAGCCTTTTCAAAACGGGTCAGAACGAATATCCGCCAGATCTCCTCCAGAAATCCCCCCTTGAAAATGCCCATGAATAACAGGATCGGTATAAAGTACAAATTGCTGAACAGATACTTTATGTTTTCGCCCTCGGCTGCGGCGTTCGGCAGCAGGGCCTCCAGCACCGGGCTGATCAGAAAAGTATCCAGGGCAAAGATGCCGACCCCGAACAAGGCGCCGATGGCAATCTGTTTTCCCAGCTTGTTCCGGTTGAAGCCCAGGGAACCGAAATTCTCATTGGCCAGTTTGAGCAGATACCAGACCAGCAGGATGGTGAAAATACCCATCGCAACAATGTATAGCGAAGCCTGTGGCAGGTTCTCGCTCAATTTGGGCATAAGGCCCAGTTGCTCGGCCAGCGAAGGCTTAGTGGAAAGATAATTATAGGTCTTCTGTATCCATCCTAAAGCAATTATGCCCAAAGACAGATAGACCGCATTTCTGACGGTTGGTTTATTCATTCTGCCCTCCCCGTGTTAATTTAATGATGATTATCATATAACCATAATAAATTACGAGAACCGGGAAAACAATGTTTCATCGACCCATATTTAATCTGCCTTTGATGTCCGCCATCAGAGTCCGGTATTCATCAAGTGGAAGAAAAGCCTCTTTTTCGTTCTGATTGATCGGCTGGCCGGGGTCATCCTCAAAAAAACGGGGGAACAGGTGGCAGTGGAGATGGGGCATGATGTTCCCCCAGATACAGTAGTTGATCTTGGCCGGGTGGTAAATATCATGCAGCGCTTCGGCCACTCGCGATACCTCGTCCCAGAATTCCGCCCGTTCCTCCGGTTTCAGTTCGAAAAGCTCTGTGGCGTGTCTCTTTAAAATAAGAGTTGTCCAGCCTGGCATGTGCTGGTTCTTGTTCAAACGGACAATGGAGCGTTTGAGCTCCGCCACCTTAAAGCTGTGGGGATTCTCGTCCATGTCGCTTTCAAGGCACATCGGACAGCCAATGCCTTTTACCAACTTTGCCCAATCCTCAGGTGTTTTCCATTTCATAGTGCTTTAAACCTTAGATATAGGTGAATATGAATTAACTATACAATTAAATGCGTTGGTAAATCAAGTCCCGAGGGCCACCAATTTCAGGGAATATATTTCCGTGTATCTATGACCAGCAGCAACAAGTTAAAATCCCAAAAATCACTTGACAGGCAGTCTTTTTTGAGGTAAATTAAATAAATACTGAGCTTTTGCATATTTCATATACTTTCGATGCGATGCCATCCCGCCAAAGGCGGGCAGGAAACAACAGCGCTACTAATCATCAACCCCTATAAATCGGGCTACCCTGGCAGGCCTCGATAGAGGACTTGATGAATTATAGCGATAGCCTTTAGGCTATCGCAACAAAGGAAAATGTGAAAAACCGGGGTTTTGCAAAAGCCGGCCTCTTAGGACGACGGGCTGGCTGAAACTTTCAATACGCTGATCCTCATAAAACATAAAACAGAAGACAAAATGAATCATAAGCCCATCGAAATTCAGCTGGATGGCCAGCGGGTTCCCGCCAAGGCGGGGGAGCAGGTGCAGGCCATCTTTAAAAAGTACCTGGATAAATCCCCGGCCAAGATACTGGCCGCCAAGATGAACCAGCAGCTGGTAAGCCTGGACGCCACCGTCCATTCCAACTGCCACCTAGAGCCGGTGTTCTATTCCGACCGCGAGGGCATAGCCCTTTATCGCCGGGCCGCCTGCCTGATCCTGTACGAGGCCATTAAGGAGCTCTATCCCTCGGCCCGGGTGGTGGTGGGCCAGTCGCTGGCCAACGGCTACTATTTCGATTTCAATGGGGAACAGCCGCTGGACGAGGAGACCCTCAAGAAGATCGAGGCCCGGATGCGGCTGATCGTGGCCGAGAACCGGCCATTCGTCAAGGAGACCATCTCCATAGAGGAAGCCAAGGAATATTTCGAGGCTGAGGGATATCAGGACAAGGCCAAGCTTCTGACCACCATCCGGCTGACCGAGGTCCGCCTGGTGGGCTGCGGGGTATTCAAGGACATCTACCACGGCCCGGTGGTGCCTGGGGCCGGCCTGATAGACCGCTTTGAGCTGACCATGTATCCCCCGGGCTTCGTGCTGCGCTTTCCCCAGCAGCGCAATCCGGGGCGGATCCCGGAGATCTCCCCCCAGACCAAGCTTTTCCAAACCTACAAGGAGACCAAGGACTGGAACCGGATCCTGGGGGTGAACAACGTGGGAGAGCTCAACGAGCTGTGCCTGTCGGGGCAGATGAGCGAGCTGGTCAGGATAGCCGAGGGCTTTCACGAGAAGAAGATCGTGGAGGTGGCCGACCGGATCACCGCCCAGCGTCAGAGGGTGAAATTAGTGCTGATTGCCGGGCCCTCGTCCTCGGGCAAGACCACCTTCAGCAAGCGGTTGATGATCCAGCTCAAGGTCAACGGACTGCACCCCATCGCCCTGTCCACCGACAACTATTTTTTGGGGCGGGAGCAGACCCCGCTGGGCGAGGACGGCAAGCCGGATTTCGAATCCTTGAGCGCAGTGGACCTGGAACTGTTCAATCAGCAGATGTCGGCGCTGCTGGCGGGGGAGGAAGTGGCCGCCCCGGTCTACGATTTTCACACCGGACAGCGGTCGGACAAGACCGGAAGGTTTAAGCTGGGTTCGGACGACATCCTTTTGGTGGAGGGCATTCACGGGCTGAACTCCAAACTGACCAGGTCGGTGCCGGCCGAAAACAAGATCAAGGTCTACATCAGCGCGTTGACCCAGCTCTGCCTGGACAATCACAACCGCATCAATACCTCAGACGTCCGGCTGATCCGGCGCATCGTGCGGGACCGGCTGTTTCGTGGCTACCGGGCCGACCACACCTTAAAGGTCTGGTCCGCGGTCCAGCGGGGCGAGGAGCGCAACATATTTCCCTTTCAGGAAGAGGCCGACATCATCTTCAACTCCACTTTGATCTACGAACCGGCGGTGCTGCGGATGTATGCCGAGCGGTTTTTGATGGAAGTGCCCACCGACGACTCCGCCTTTTACGAGGCTTACCGCCTGCAGAGGTTTTTGCAGATGTTCGTGCCGGTGTTTGCCGACGAGGTGCCGCATACGTCGATATTGAGAGAGTTCATAGGCGGGAGTACGTTTGAGTACTGAGGTATGGACATTTGCCACCCTTCGATACCCTCAGGCTAAACTCCGACACGGTGGGCAAAAAAAGATTGGTTCTGTTGATTGGAGAAGAGTAGGCGATTTCAGGTCCTTCGTTGGGTATTATAGATGGTGCGGGCCTGGTGGAAATAGTTGGTAAAAAAAACAAGAAAGAAAGAAAATGAAGAAAATATTTCTAACAACCATTTTGTGCATTTTACTTATGGGCTGTAAGAAACGACCAGAAAATGCACAAAATATAATAGATAATCAACAAGCACCTAATATTTGTCACATTGTTGATATTGACTCATTATTAACAATATATAAGAAAGCTGTGCATGAAGACAACGAATCTTTGTTGGTTGTTTTAAAGTCAAAAGAAATTGTTGATTTGTTTTGTTCTCTAGACATGATGGGGTACGGTTTGGGTTTTGATTTTGGTATTTATATGGGGTTTTTAGTTAATTGGGAAGATGAACCCGGTTGGGATGAGTGTGTGTTTATTAGCAATTATAAAATACAGGACATCAAAGAAGATATTAATCATGCGCAAATTCAAGTTGCGTATACCGTATTGGGTAATGTTACATCAGATGAAAAAGGGATGATATTTAAGAAGCACAACAAACCTCTAAATGAAATAATTGTTTACAATTTAATCAAAACAAAAACGGGATGGAAAATCGATAAACCCATTATAAAGCCGCATGTAAATTTTCAGATAGTCCAGGAAGAAATTGTGAAAAATAAAGCAATGCTCAATAAAAGTGCCAGTGCTAAGTATTATGAAGAATTAAATAATAATATCGGTAAATGGTTGTTAAAATAATCAAACAGCCAATTAGACGGCCGGTACTACGCCCCTCGACTCTGCTCGGGGCAAGCCTACGAGGGAATAAACCCACTGTGCGAGTGTGATTCCACATAAAGAAGCCCCTTGCAATTATTTGCAAGGGGCTTTTAACATTCTACTTTTAATGTGCATGGGTTTAGTTCCGTTCTACTGATTTCAATTCAAAAATCTGCCCATCCTCCGAAACCCCGTACTGCAACTGGTACAAATACCTCCGGTCCTTAACCACCTGCCCCAGCTCCTCCGGGTAGCGCCCGTTGATCATCTTATAGATCTCAATTTCCTGCTGATACTTGTCCCGGGCCGATTTCAAAAGCAGTTTGTCTACCAGGTTGGTCTTGGAGTCCAGCAGAAGGCTGATTTTATACCCGCCGAAGCCCGCAGCGGTCAAAAAGATCAGCACTATCCCTACCGTGGCCATCATGGCTGTGGCCGGCCCGACGTATTTCAACAACGGGGACGGGGTCTTGGGCTTGGGCGCCGGAGTGTCAGCGGTCTCGGTGACCTTGCGTTCGATCATCCCCAGTTCGAACAGATGGAACAAGGCGTTGAAGGTCCGGAAGCGCCCGAACCCTGAAAGCTGGATCATCTCCGAGATGGTCCTTTGGCCGTCTATGAATTCCATCATCTGCTTGGCCTCGGGTAAAGCGTCGTAGGGCAGCATGCCGTCGGGTTTGATCAGCAGCACTATGTCCTCGGACGGTATGGCCATCTTTATCCGGGGCCACTCGTCCTTGCGGCGCATGGCTTCCATCAGCAGGGTGGCCGGCGGGATGGCGACCTTGGTCCGGCTCTTGGCGTAAAGGTCGGCCTGGGCGTCAAATTTATAATGGGCGTCGCTCCAGGTGAAGATGTCATCTATCACCTCCTGTATCTTGAAGGCGATCACCCCGAACAGCTCATCCTCGGTCATGATCTGTTCTTTCAGCATCACCTCGTCGATGCCCAGGTTAGTGTCTTTTTGGATCTGGGTCAGCTTCTGGATGGTTTCCGGGTCCAGCTTCTTGGATCGGAACAGATAATCCTGCAACTGGTCCTGCTTGCCCTGCCGGCCGTAGACCGCGGCGGTGATGTCGCCCCGGGCGAAGGCGATGGAGGCGGTGTCGGTATGATGGTCCAGCAGCAGCACCCCGGTCTTCTGGCTGGTGGAGATGAACTGGATGACGTCGGCCAGGCCGAACTCTTTGACGTTACCTTCCATTGGGCGGTTCTTTCAGTAATTGATTGAGGTATCTACCGGGGATTTTTTATCCGCAGACGTCGTAGTGAGCCCTTCGACACTGGCTTCGGCAAGGCTTCGATAAACTCAGCCCAGCGGCCCAGCCCGGCCGCTCAGGGCAGGCTCTGCCGAACCATTAACGCAGATAATAATAATGAGTGTAAATAATGGTAGCTTAAGGCCATAAATGGTCTTGGGTCCTGCGAGAGTGGTTCTTAACCCAGCCCTTAAGGGCTGGGTTAAGAACAGACGCTACATTCCAGTTTCAGGCCGTTTACGGCCTTTGTCTCTACCTGGCCTACTAATATGCCCTGAGTAACAACTACTCTCGCATTTGCAAAACATTGCTTAAGTCAATTGGTCAACCGGTTTATTTTGCGGCTGGGCCGGATGGGACAGCAGTCCGGCGTGTTTCAGGAAAACCACCCAGGTAAAAAGCCAGCTCAGGGTCAGCAGGCTTAATATCAGCCAGCCCGGCCCGGTCTGAAAGAGGTAATACTGGAGGTCCTGGGGGAAAAGCAAAAGTTTTAATCCGCAGAGAATCGTGTATATTCCGCCCCAGAGGAAGGCCAGCAGCAGGGCCAAGGCAGCCATGTTCTCCAGCAACAGCACTGATCCCGGCGCCAGCAGGTTAGAGACCGCTCCGGTCCAAACCTTACGTCTGATTTTCTTCAGTTTCAGCTTGGCTGTCATTGTTTCCTGCAGTTCCGGCGAAGTGGCGGCCGAGATCACCTGGTGGCATTCGGGGCAAAGCAGGTCCTGTTGGGCTGAGGTCTTTTGGCATTGGGAACAGACCGCCTTGCCGCAGACCGAACAACGGGCCGGCGCCGGGCCCTTAAAAAACACGATCGTCACCATCAGTCCCAAAAGCAGCAGAGCCAGGCCCAGCCAGCCCGGCAGCCACAGGTTCAGTCCCATCAGGCTGGCCGACTCGGCCGGGCTGAAGCCGGACAAAGGATCCAGGCCCAGCCAGACCTGGCCCCAGAAATAGGAAACCGGAATCAGCTCATCCAGCACCAGTCCGGCATCCTGGAACCCGGTCCGGGTTTCTATCTCGGAGCGGGCCAGAGACAGGGCATATTCCCGTTCCTGGTCGGCGGCCTTGAAGGAAACTTGTTTAAAATATACCTGGGCCAGATTGTAATGGGGCAGGGCCGCCGCCGGATCGGCCTGGATTGCCTGGCGGTAAAGGGAAGAGGCGCTGTCGATCTTTCCCTGATAGAACAGCAGGTTCGCCAGATTGTTCAATGCCTTGGAATTCTGTCCACCGGTCGCCAGCAAGGTATCCAGATACTGGCGGGACCGATTCAGATTCCCGGCCCGCTTTTCCATCAGGGCCAGGCAGAACAGCGGGATCAGGTCATCCCTGCGCTGTTGTTGGTATTCCGTCATCCGCGCTGCCAGGGTGGCATCCGGCCCAGACTGGTTGGCCTGGGCTACGGTCCGCAGATAATCGTCATTCAGATTGATGAACAGCTGCCGGCCAGCGGTCAGACCAAGGCTGGATGCGGCCAAAAGAACCGTTGCCAAAATCAGCAGGACTTTTTCCTTGCGGGAAGCGTAGACCGAGGCGGTTATAGCCATCAGGGCCACCGGCAGGACCAGGCTGATGAAACCCAGGATCAGAAATAAAGAAACCAGCAGAGCGGCAGTGATCAGGCGGCGGCTGTATTTGGGCATGGCCTCCGGCAGCAGGTCGCTGAAGACATGGTGCAGGTAAGGCAGGTGTTTCACCGCCAAAAGCAGCAGGAAGATGAGGCTGGAAATCAAAAGAAAAATTGAGACCAGGATCAAGGCTTTGGCGGTAAAACTCAACTGGTGCCAGAAATATTTTTGGGCGCAGGTAAAGTTTTGCCAGGAATCCTTGAGGGACTGGCTGAATCCGGCCCGGTTCTGCTGGATCTGGAAATTGTTGTAGATCAGCCCGGGATAGGAGGGATCGGCTTTAAGGGTCAGCTGGGAATAGCGGTAAGCCAGGGATGGGTCTCGGTCCCTTAATGCCTGGCGGGAAAGGTTTTTTAGATAACCGGCCTGAAGGGGTAACCTGATATCCAAAGCGGAGGCCTTGGCCAGGGCCGAATCGGCCAGATCCAATGCCTGTTCCGCCGATTCGCCAGCCAGGCCGGCCTGGCTTTTCTGCCATAACAGGGGCCAGTCCAACAGCCGGTAATAGGCCTGGCTGTCGGCTGAAGCCTTGACCGGCTCCTCCACCGGGATAGGGGGCGCTTCCTGGGGTTCTTCCTCCTCGTCCTGGGAGAAGCAGGGAACAGCAGCCAGGATCAGGACCGTCAGGAAGAACAGTATTCGTTTCTTCAGCATAAATATCTTTGGGTTGTGAAATTTATAAACATACATAAAATGATAGGTTAAAGCACGCCATAAGTCAAGTAAAAAATCCAAAATATTTCCAGAACCTTGTGAAAATTGATTTTTGGTGTTATACTGATTTGGTGAACATCATCGACGGGCATTGCGGCCGGTCCGGGCAGGGACCTTTCATCACACCTGGCCAGAAAAGGATGAGCATGAACAAGATAGAGATACCAATCAGCGGGATGCACTGCGCTTCCTGCGTCAACAACGTGGAGCAATATCTCAAGAGGCTGAAGGGGGTGCGGTCGGCCGCGGTGAACCTGGCCACGGAAAAGGCCCTGATCGAATACGACCCCGGCCTGATCACGGTCCCGGAGATCGTGCAGGCCGTCAATGATTCTGGTTACCAGGTGCCGCTGCAGAGGCTCGAGCTTCCGGTGGCCGGGATGCATTGCGCCAGCTGTGTGCTGAACGTGGAGAAAGTGCTGAAGGCCAGCCCCGGTGTGGTCTCGGCCACGGTGAACCTGGCTACGGAGAGGGCAGGCATCTCTTATTTTCCAGATCTGACTGATCCGGAGCGGATAAAGGGAGCGATCGTTAACGCGGGGTACGAGGTCCCCGAACCTCAGGCCATCCCGGAAGGTCCCCTGCCGGTTGAGGTCCGGTCGCTGGAAGGACAACGGGATAAATATTACCTGTCTCTCAAAAAAAGGTTTCTGTTTGCCTTAGCATTTTCAGTTCCTTTGTTCCTGGGCGGGATGCACATGTTGCTGCCCTTTCTGCCCGGCTGGCTGCACAGCCCCTGGCTGATGCTGGCCCTGGCCGCCCCGGTCCAGTTCTTCTCGGGCTGGCTGTTTTACAAGGGTCTGTGGGCCTCCATCAAAAGGCGCAATGCGGACATGGACACCCTGGTGGCGGTGGGCACTTCGGCCGCCTTCGGCTACAGCCTGCTGGCCACGGTGCTCCCGGGTTTCTTTGCCCAGGCCGGGCTGCAGCAGGCCTATTATTACGATTCCTCTGCGGTGATCATCACTTTGATCCTGCTGGGCCGGATGCTGGAGGCCGGGGCCCGGGGCAGGACCTCCCAGGCCATCAAACGGCTGGTCGGCCTGCAGGCCAAAACAGCCCGGGTGATAAAAGACGGACGGGAAATAGAACTGCCCATCGAGCAGGTAAAGACCGGGGACATCATCCCGGTCCGGCCGGGCGAGCGGGTGGCCGCCGACGGCGTGATCCTGGAGGGCTTTTCGTCCCTGGATGAATCCATGATCACCGGGGAAAGCATTCCGGTTGACAAGGCAGCCGGCGACCAGGTGACCGGAGGCACCATCAACAAGACCGGGGCCTTCCGGTTCCAGGCGCAAAAAGTGGGGCGGGAGACCGTGCTGGCCCAGATCATCAAGCTGGTGGAGGAGGCCCAGGGCAGCAAGGCCCCCATCCAGCGGCTGGCCGACAAGATCGCCTCGGTCTTCGTTCCCATAGTCATGGCCGTGGCCGCCCTGACCTTCATCCTGTGGCTGGTCTTCGGGCCGTCCTTCAACCTGGCCCTGATCAACGCGGTGGCTGTGCTGGTGATCGCCTGCCCCTGCGCCCTGGGCCTGGCCACTCCCACCGCCATCATGGTGGGAACCGGGCGGGGGGCGGAACTGGGCATTCTGATCCGGCGGGGAGAGATCCTGGAAAAGGCCGGGAGCCTGGACACCATCGTCTTCGACAAGACCGGGACCCTGACCACCGGAAGGATCACGGTCACCAACGTGGCGGTGTCGCCGGATCTGGCCGAGGAGCAGCTGCTGGCCCTGGCCGCTTCGGCCGAAAGTTCCTCCGAACACCCCATCGGCCAGGCGGTGGCCGATTATGCCCGGATGAAGAAAATTGACCTGCTTAAAACTTCCGGCTTCAAGGCCCTGCCCGGAGCGGGTCTGAGCTGTCAGGTGAACGGCAGAGCGGTTGTGATAGGCAACAGGCTTCTGATGGATCAGACCGGGGTGGATTTTCCCACCTTGGAAAAGTTGGCCGCCCGGCTGCAGCAGGAGGGCAAGACCGTCATCTATATGGCCGTGGATGGCAGCCCGGCCGGGATCATCGCGGTGGCCGATACCCTGAGGGAGAACGCCCCCCAGGCCGTTTCCAGCCTGCGGGCCTTGGGCCTTAAGACCGCCATGATCACCGGCGATCACAAGGAAGTGGCCTCGGCCATCGCCGGACAGCTGGGGATGGACAAAACCATCTCCGAGGTCCTGCCCCGGGACAAGGCGGAGGAGATCAGGAAACTGCAGGCCGGAAGCTCGGTGGTGGCCATGGTGGGCGACGGCATCAACGACGCCCCGGCCCTGGCCCAGGCCGACATCGGTATCGCCATGGGGCGGGGGACTGA
>Ga0315268_10004651_pt1 | contig 14881 bp, 13 predicted proteins | sample C1_top_MG_FD_204535 | JGI IMG/M metagenome (GOLD analysis project Ga0315268, IMG submission 204535) | Sediment microbial communities from Yellowstone Lake, YNP, Wyoming, USA - C1_top | ecosystem: Environmental > Aquatic > Freshwater > Lake > Sediment | place: USA: Wyoming | collected 2017-08-01
GCGCGAGTCCTGATCCGGTGCGCCGCGAAATAATTCCAAACCAGAGTAAGAGCGCCCCACAAGCGGCAAGGATCGAAATCATCTCTGCCGCCCTGAAAAGATCCCTGGTGATGAATCCGACCCCTGCGAGAAGAGATTCGTATACCGGGCCCACTACCGTGTAGCGAGCCGGATCAAAATGGCCTCTCTGTATGAGGCGTGCTCCTTCAACGTATCCACCGTAGAAATCGGTCTCTGTCTGGTAGTCGCCGATCTTGTGCGCTCCGAGAGCAATTGCCAGTAGAACGACGGCGACTATTGCAACAAGTATGTAGACGGCGCGACGATGCCAGAGAGCGACCCGGGGGGAAATTGGCTCAATTAGTCCGAGAGGATCCTTATTTTTGCGGGGAGAGGCGGACTTTGCGGAAACTTGCCGGCGCCTTCGCGATTTGGGCTTGCCCATTTTGATTCTCGCTTTTCATAATAGGAATTCGACGGCCCGGATGATACCACGACTCGCCGCTCCACTCCACCGGCAAAAAGGAAAGACGCCCCAAGAGGGACGCCTTTCCACAGGGACGTCTTTTCGATTCGCGTCCACCTTCATCTTTTGGTTCTGAACCGCCACGTTCCGGACCAGCCGCTTGTGCCGAATGCGTTGCCGGCGTTCACGCGCCAATAGTACGTAGAGTGGCTTGCGAGTCCTGTCACAATTGTGGAGCTGAACGAGATCCCGGCCTGATCGAATACGATTGTTGTGAACGCCGGGCTCGTCGCAACTTGAACTCGGTAAGACGCAGCACCACCCGAGGGGTACCACAAGAGCGCCGCCGTCCTGGATACGTTGTTCGCTCCGTTGATCGGCGATAAAAGCATGGGCGCCGCGGGAGGCGAGCCCGAGGCAGTTGTGAAGCTCCACACAGTGGACCAGTCACTCGAGCCTGCCGAGTTCGTGGCGGTCACGCGCCAGTAGTAGAGAGTTCCGGCTGCGAGCCCCGGAACACTCGTAGAGCTCCCGATGACGCCGGCATTATCGTAAACAGTCGACGTGAAGTCTATGCTCGTCGAGACCTGGACGCGGTACGATCTGGCGCCCGGAGACGAATTCCACGTGAGAGCGGCCGGCACCGGCACGCCCGTCACACCGTCGGCCGGAGAGCTCAGCACGGGCGTGGCAGGCACGACCGTAGGCGTCGTGTCGACGATCGCATACAGAAGCCTGTTGGCCGTTCCGCCGGGAAGACTGCTCACGGCTCCGGCCGTTGCATTGCCGACAATGGCGGCCTGCACGTCTGCCGGAGTCGCAGCCGGATGCGCCTCCAGATACAGAGCGCAAGCGCCCGCAACGTGGGGCGACGACATGGAAGTGCCGGACAGGGTCGCTGTTGCGTTGTCCGACGTATTATAGTCCGACGTTACGTTCACTCCCGGCGCCTCAAGATCAACAACACTTCCGTAGTTGGAAAAGTATGCAAAGCCGTCTGCGACGCCTGTCGCACCCACGGTCAGCGCCTCGGTGACGTCGGAAGGGGATTGAGTAGAGGCGTCCGTGGCAGAATTCCCTGCAGACACACAATACGTCACGCCGTCTGCAATCGAATTTCTGACGGCAGTATCCAGCGCGGAGCTCTGCGGCCCTCCGAGGGACATGTTGGCGACGGCCGGATTTGTAGTGTGGTCTGCGGTCACCCAATCGACGCCGTCAATGACCTGCGCGTAGGACCCGTAGCCGGCATTATCCAGCACGCGAACCGCGATCAGGCGCACTGCCTTTGCGACGCCGTAGGTCGTTCCCCCGATCGTCCCGGCAGTGTGCGTTCCATGCCCGTGGCCGTCGGCAGCCGTACCGCCCGGCGTGACGGCATCGTAGCCCTTGACCGCCCGCCCGCCGAAGTCGACGTGAGTGAAACGGATCCCGGTGTCGATGCAATACACATCGACTCCCGCGCCGGTCTGATTGTAGGTGTAGGAATTGTCCAGAGGGAGCGATCGCTGATCGATTCTGTTGAGGCCCCAGGTCGGACTTGTTTGGGTAGCAACTATGTGGGCCATCTGATTCTGTTCGATGTACGCGACGCGAGGATCGTGACGCAGCGCGTCCAGGGTGGCGGGAGCGAGTCTCCCGGCAAAGCCCTTTATGGCGTGCGAATATCTATACTGGGCCCTGAAGCCGAATCTCTGTTCGACGTCAAAGGTGCTGCCGATGGCGTCCCTCACTTCATCCTTGAACACGACGATGTACTCGCCGCTGATGTACTTGGCTCCGGGGGTCTTGTTGAAAAGAGGGGCCGGCGCGTTGGAATACTGCTGCCGGGGTTCCGAAGGCTGCTTCGAGCAGGAAAAAGACGCGGCTGCGAGCGCCAGTCCGGCCACAAGCAGCCAACGAAGAGAGGTCCGCATATTCTTGTCCTTTCGCGAGTAGCGCTGGCTTAACTGATATTGATTTTTGTTAGGAACACGCCTATTTCAACAATACCATTTTCCGCACTGCGCTCTTGCCCTCTGCTTCGAGCCTGCAGACGTACACGCCGGAGGCCATGATCCTCCCGCTGTCGTCCCGGCCGTCCCACAAGGCACGATGCTTGCCGGCGGAAAGTGTTTCATTTACCAAAGTTCTCAAGACTTTTCCAGAAACGTCATATATTCGCACGTGTGCGCGAGCAGACTTGTCCAGGACAAATTCGATGTACGTCACAGGATTGAAGGGGTTCGGGCTGTTCTGAAGCAGTCCGAACGATGCGATCTGCGGAACAGGATTCACGTCCGCCACGTAAATTATCCTGAACAGAGAGTCGCTCACGGCCTCGGAGCCGTTGTGCGAGGTGTCGTAAGCCACTATCTTGACGACGCAGCTATCCGACAGGGTCTCGGGGACCGTCCACGCGTAGGCCGAATCGTTCGGCTCCTTCGTCGCAATGGTGTAAGGAAAAGTGAGCCCCCCGTCGATGGAGTAATAAAGATTCACGTACCGAATTCCAACGTCATCGGAAGCGATCCATCTGAGAGTGTCCTCGTGGCCTGAAAGGAAAACCTCCCCGCCGTTGGGCCTGACAAGGGTTACTTGCGGCGGCGTTATGTCAAACGCAGGACCCACGACCGTAAACGAATCGATCAGCTGGCCGGAGGTGTTCAGCGCCGTCAGATGAAACACATTACTGTCTATTTCGACTTTGCAGAAATGATAAGACATGGAGGTGGCCACCACGTTTGGGTACGAAGGCGTCGGAGTGTACAGAGGTGCTCCACCGCCGCCGGTGGTCACGTGTTGCACGCCGTTCACCACCGCCCGCGCGTAATAGTGATTGTGCCCGGCAAACAGCACCCGGACACCGTATTTTTCGCACAAAGGCTGAATGTAGCTCTGAACGCTCGTGTTGTTCGGATGACCGCCCGCAGACCAGCCGGGGTCGTGAAGGACGATGAACTTCCATGGCCTGGTCGTGGTATCCAGATCGTCCTCGATCCAGGCAAGCTGCGCAGAACCGGGCGCGTAACTTGTGTACTGGTCGACGATCACGAAGTGCGCGGGACCGTAGTCAAACGACCAGTACCGGCCTGCCACGAACGGGTAAGGCAAATACTTCGTAAATAGTACGCCCGCCCCCTCGTGATTCCCCATTGCACTCTGGAACGGCATCGTCGCGAGCATTGTCTGGATGTGCGGGAAGCCGGTTGCGAAAAGCTCCACGTCCCAATACGTTTCCAGGTCGCCGTTGTAGGTGAGGTCGCCGACCGAGACTACCGCAGACTGGAAAGTGGAATCCGCCAGGTAGGTGGAAATGATTCCGTCCGCCACCTGGTCGTGCGCACCGGTATTCGTACGAGAGTCCCCGTACACAATGAGGTTCGCCAAGTTCGTGCCGGACGGAGGAGCGGCGCGAAACGACCCGAAGTACTTCTCGGTTCCCACCGACACCCTGTAATAATATTTGGAGGAAGGCACCAGATTTGTGATTGTGTAAGAATGCTGGTGACTGCTCCCGTACTCTGAAGTCTGGACGCTCCCCGATGAATAGAGCGTGTCCGGGCCCCAATCAATGGTGCAATTCGCGGTCGCTCCAAGCTGCCAAATGACTTTCATCTGAGTGTCGTAACCGGAATAGATCAGATAGGGAGCCTTCCGCATCACAGCGGCGGCCGCTGAAACTGCATGCCCCAGGGCAAGAATGCTCAAGAGCAGACCGAAAAGAAGTTGAATCGATAGAGACGACCGCGGCAGCCCAAAGGGAGGGCCAGAGGTGGACTTGCTCATCGCTGCCTCGCCAGGTTGTAAGTTTGTAGTTCCTTCCTCGCCCTCAATTTTACTACGACTTCCGGGTTTCCGCAACCCATAGCTCGGCCGGGAGGGCGACTTATCAAGGGAAGATAGCGGCATTATAACTTGGTGGTACTCGGCGCACTTCTCTTCAAGTCGCCTTATCAATGGCCCGGATTGCGCCTAGAAGTCCAGGCTCGAGGGTTCGTAGTACTCCCTGGGGTATTTGCAGGCCGGGCACTTCACGGGAGGCTCGGTGCCCTCATGAGTGTAGCCGCACATGCTGCATTTCCATTTGATCGGGGCTTCTCGTTTGAAAACCGTGCCTGCCTCGACCATTTCCAGAAGCTTCTTGTAGCGATCTCTGTGCCGCAGCTCTATCTTGGCGATCTGTTTGAAAAGGTTGGCGGCCTCCCTGTTTCCCTCTTTCTCGGCCTCTTCGGCGAACTTCGGGTACATCTCGACGGTCTCGTAATGCTCGCCGCTTATGGCCTGTTTCAGATTTTCCGCCGTGCTGCCGACGCCGCCGAGCAGGGTGAAATGGTCCTTGGCGTGCTGTTTTTCGTTGTCGGCCGCCTCCTCGAACATCTTGGCGACGTAGCGATAGCCCTCTTTCCTTGCCGCCTCGGCAAAGAAAGTATATTTGTTCCTGGCCTGAGACTCGCCGGCAAATGCTGCTTTCAGATTGTCAGTCGTGTCACTCATTGCTTCTCCAATAGTTTTGATGGACCAGGGCTTACGCCCTCACCGGAATAGCACACAACCAATCGCGCCCCATCATCGCAAAACTGCCATTCTTCAGCAACCTAAACTGGGAGGAACGCATCAACCTTAAGCCAGGCAATGCCCCGATGTCAAGGGCGCTCTGCGCGCGGACAGTTCAGATGTCTGACTACAGCGCGCGCCTTTGCTTCAGTGTGTTTCGCGGCAGATCGGCCTGCGGTCGGCGTGCGCTTGCGCCCGCCATCCCTGATCCCTCACCCGCCATTTTCGGGCGGGGACTCGAGCTGCCTGAGGAGGTTGCTCGATCTCACCCCGCTCAACCACAGGACCACGAGGCCGAGAATCACCATGGGTAAAACCTCGACAACGTGAAACACGAGAGCACAGCCGAGGCCCGCGTCTTTCTCGATGCCGAACAGGGACAGAGCAGCCAGCATGGATAGCTCAAAACCGCCGACGTTTGCCGGCGTGCTCACTGCTGCAATTCCGATGTTCGAAAAGATGAGGGCCACTGCGGCGGCAATGAAAGGCAAATCGAAGTGGAAAGCTTTGAAGACGGCAAGAACCATCGACATCCTCAAAAGCCAGGAGAAAGTGGAAAGAGCGCCCGCAGGCAGCAGGACGCCGGCACTCTTCAGACACGAAAGCCCCTCTTTGAATCGGCGCGCCTGCTCCACAAGCATCACGCTCAGCTTGCTCCTGAATTTCATCTGCTCGCGAGGTCCGTATTTTGCCAGAATCACGAGGCCAAGGACGGCGCCGCCGAGTGCGATGCTTCCAAGAATTCCTCCTCTTTCGACGGCGACCGGAAAATGAAAGTAGAGTCCCGTGATCAAGACCAGGAGAAGGAAAAACGTTGCGTCCATCATTCTGTCGAGCATCACCGTCGCGAGCGAACTTGCCACGGGCACTTTCTCGCGTCTCGCGAGAAAATATGCGCGCGCTCCGTCACCAAGCCTGAGAGGCAGCACGGCGTTTCCCACCACTCCCACCAGCATTGCGGAAAAAGTGCTCGAAGAACGCACATTTCTTTTCACTGACCCGAGCATGAGTCTCCATCGCGAGGCTTCTATCCAGGTGTTGAGAAGGTTTGCAAAAAACACGGCCACCAACCACGGCCATCTGATCCCTCCGAGAGAATGCCAGAACCTGGACGGATTCATGCTCCGCACGAGGAAGGCAAAGATGAGGACGACGAGTATCACAAATCCGATGTAAGCTTTTCTTCGCCAGCTCAACTACTCTCGCCCCCTTCCGGCGCCTTCCGGTATCTGCGGAAAGCACGTCCCGGCCTTCTCCATCATATCGGAAAGCCTGACGAAGCTGTAACCGGCTCGCCGAGCTTCCGTTATTATTCGCGGCAGAGCGCTCACCAACTGGCTCGCGTCAGCCCCACGCTCCGTTCCCCTGCCATCGTGCAGGAGAAGCACACATCCCCCTTTGAGCCCCCTCAGCGTGCGTTCCACTATCCTCTCGGCCCCCGGCCTGTCGGTGTCCCAGACTCCGAGCGTCCACGCCACGGGCACGGAGTGTTCTCTCATTACCACCCGGTTCGACCAGGGATTTCTCCATCCGTGCGGTGAGCGGAACAGCCTCGGCCTTACGCCCGCAATTCGTGCGATTATGCCGTTCGTTCTTGCTATTTGATCGCTGATCTGCGAAGCGGATTTGAGCACCAGCACCTCGTGATCGTACGTGTGGTTTCCGATCTCGTGACCCTCCGCAATTATCCGTTTCAAGGTGTCTGGAAACGCTTCGGCATTTTTCCCCAATACAAAAAACGTTGCTTTGACGTCGAAAGACTTGAGAATATCAAGAATCTGAGAAGTGTGAGGCTCGTTCGGACCGTCGTCGAAGGTAACGGACAAGACTCGAGGATTTCCAGGCGCCTTCCAGAAGATTCTTCCGAAAACAAACGCCCTCCTCTCAAATGCGCCGTAAAGAAGAGAGGCGTCCGCGACGATGGTGACTGCAAGGAACACGGACATTCGCGCGGTGACGGGAACGGAAAACGTGGCGGCAAGAATTGAAGCCGCCCCGCCTACGAGAAGAGAAACAAGCGTTGCGACCGACACGATCTTAAAGATCATTTTTCCAGAACTTCGAGATAGTAGTCCATGAGAGAGCGGGCAATCGTGTCCCAGGAATAGGACAGCGCTTTCCTTCTGCCGTTTGCGCCCATCTCTCTCCGGAGCTTTTCGTCTGCAAGAAGATTGAGGATGGCGTTCGCGAAGGCGTTTGGATCTCCGCTCGGCAGAAGGACGCCTTCGTCCGGGGCCAGGAGCTCCTTGTATCCCGGGTTCTCCGTTGCCACTATCGGCTTCCCGGACGCCATGGCCTCAAGCAGGGTAATTCCGAAAGAAGCTTTGGTCACGGGGGAACAGAACACGTCGCAGCTCGCATAATAGTTGGGCCGCCCGCCGTCAACGAGACCCTCAAAATGAACGTCCTTTCTGAGCCGGTAAGGAACCTGTTTCTTGTAATAGAAGCTCAGAGGTCCGTCACCGACGACCACGAGGCGGACGTCACGGACCTGGGACTTGATGATCTCGAAAGCCCGCAGCATCAACGACAAACCGTTTCGTGGATCGAACCTGCTGAGGAAAAGGAGGTTGATCTTGCCGTCGTTGAATTTTTCCAGAGGAGAAGCTTCCGGATGGAAAAGCTGGGTGTCCACGCCGTTGGGGATCACCCTGGCGTTGAAATCGAAATATTGGCTGAGAGAATCCTGGCACGCACGGGAGACTATTATCCTGCCCTTGAGCTTGTTCACACCGACTTGGAGCTTGTTCCTGAACACGGAGTAGAAGGAGCATTTGCCAAATGAAGTGTGGAACGTTCCCACTGCCGGGCATTTTGCTTCGATCAGAGACAAAAGAGGAAGGGTGAATACGAGCGGAGAATGAATGTGGAGGATGTCAAACCGTTCCCCTTCCAGAATCGCGCTCAGTTGATTTCTCAGGCGTCCGCCGACAGTCACGCGGGCGAAGGAACCGTTGGCGTAAACAGGGATGCTCCGGCCCAGGCGAACGATGCCGGCGTCGGAATCGTTTGCGTCACCGTCTCCGTTCTGCCAACTTCCCGTGTTGGAAGTTATGATTTTGACCGCGTGCCCCATATCCTCAAGCTTCGCCCTGCTGTTGTGCACGTTTTCGGTAATGCCTCCGAGGAAGGGGTAGTAGTATTCGGTCACGATTCCAATTTTCATTCAGCACTCCGCCTGTCAGTCTATGATCGGAGCATTTGCGGAAAGCACCCGCCCCTTCCGAAGAAGGGTCGGATCTCTTTTGAAGGGAGAGGAAAGGGCCGGCGTTCTGCCGGCCCGTATCGAACTACTCTACTGTGAACGTGATCGTCTGAGCAACCCAGACGCCCACCGGGTTTTCTCGCTGAAGCGCAGGCGTAAACTTCCACTTCAGCACCGCATCGACCGCGGCTTCTTCGAAACCCAATCCTTTGGGATCTGCCTTGATTATCTTCGCCTGCTTTACGTCACCCTTCTTGTCGACGTAGAATTGGACGACGACTTTTCCCCCGACCGACGCTTGACGCGCCATCTCGGGGTACACCGGCTGGACACGTTTCACGAGCTGAGGCGGCTGTTCAAACGCTATAAAGACGTCCGAACCCGGGATCACGTCCTCTTTAGGAATCTCACCCCTGATCTGGATGCCTTCTCCTGCCCCGAGACGAGACAGAGAATCGACACGAGCATTGAGCATCTTCGCCAATTCTTCCTGCGTCTGAATCTGTGGCTCCTCGGGGGCGACCTCGGCAGCAACAGGCTTGGGAATGGCTGCAGCCGCAAGCTTGGGCTGCGCTATCCTCAAGGCCGGTGCAATCTCTTCACTGCTCAGAGTCGGAGGCGGCCCAAGATTCGACGGGTCGAGATAGATTACTCGGCTGGGCGGCGCCTGAGCCCTGCTCGCCATATAGACGGCAAAGTGATAACTGCCGATGGCAACGACGTGAACACCTACGGAGATCGCCAGACCTATCAGCATGAACTTTTGGACGAAGCGCCGTATGTCAAAGCTGCCAATGTGGCCTTCGTTAGGCATCGTGAATGTAGTCGCTGTGCTCATTTCCTTACCTTTTTGGGTCACGAGCCCTCTCCTTGTGGTTAGAGGCCCTGCCCCTTGAGTCCTAACAAGGAATCGTCGGACGCGTCAAATCTGAGTATCGAGAATCGAGTTGTCTTTGACACGTTGAACTCATCCAAGAGGTCCACCATGGTGGAGTACCTGGCTTTCCTGCTGATCTTTGCAACGATAGTCAATTTGTCGCCACTCGCTGCTTTCCTCTCGTTTAGCACGCCATGAAGGCCGCCCCAGTCCAGAGGCGCGGGCTTGTCAAATCCCACGTTGAACCAAAGCGAATCAGGCGGGGCAACGCGCAGGTAAAGCAGATTCCTTTCGTTCACTTCCGCCTCGCCCGCCGACTCCGGTGGCAGGTTGATCTCCATGGCTTGCGGCAAACGAAACACCGTCGTCACCATGAAGAAGATGAGCAGCAGGAACGCCACGTCCACCATCGGCGTCATGTCGATACGAATGGCAACACGCGCTTTTTTCTTTTTGCCGCCGGGACCGCGCGACGATCCCGATGGTGCATCTAAAGCGCCCATTTTAATCCTTCTCTAGTTCTGTGACCATGTTGAAACGGTTCATGTTGATCTTTTGCAGGACCCCCATGACGTCTTCGACATAGCCGTACTCTGCGTCCTTGTCAGCTTTCACTATCAAACGAATCTTCAGATTCGAGATGCGCGCCTGCATTATCTTGTCGCCAAGATCAGCCGGCACGTAGTCCACAGATCTCAACTGACCTTTCTCGTCCGGTTTCATGAACCCGATCTGCGCGTCCAGTCTCGGAGCTCCCAGGCTCATGTTTATCTTGTTGTCCTTGGATACCGAAATGATAAGGATGTCGGACTCCGGAAGTTTCACACTCGAATGAGAAGAGGGCAGATTTATCTGCACGTTCTCAGGTGGCTTGAATTGCGTGGTGGACATGAAGAAAATCAGCAAGAGAAAAGCCACGTCCACCATGGGCGTCATGTCGATCCTGATGCCCTGACGTTTTTTAGTGGGGCGTGCCACGGCTTACTCTGCCTCCTTCTCCTTCAGGATTTCCATGAACATGAAGGCGCCTTCGTCAACGGAATAGTTGAAGCTGTCCACCAGGTTGACGAAGATGTTGTAAGAGACAATACCCATGATCGCCGCAAAGAGGCCGCCTGCCGTATTGATCAGGGCTTCGGAAATACCGACAGCGAGCTGGATCGCGTCGGGCGCTCCCTGGTGAGCCATGGCGGCGAAGCAACGAATCATGCCGATAACCGTCCCGAGCAGCCCTATCATCGTCGCGATGGAAGCGATAGTGGAAAGAGCAAAAAGGTTTCTTTCCAGGAAGGGGATTTCCAGCAAACGCGCTTCCTCGATAGAGCGCTGAGTCTCGGCCAACCTCTTGTCGCCGGACAGTTTCATCTTGACCCCGCGAAGATAAGCCTCGACTCCCGCCTTCAGAACCGCTGCGGCGGAACCACGCTGCTTGTCGCAAATCGCGCTGGCGTCTTCGAATTTGCCTTCGTTAACGGCCATGATAAAGGTGCGGTAGAAATCCGGGATTGGGGCTCTGCCGCGCGCCTTTCTCAGGGTCAGGGTACGCTCGACAATGTACGTGATAAGCATCAGCGTAATGGTTATCAAAAGAACTACCAGGGGGCCGCCTTTTGTGATGAAGTCCGGCATGAAGAACTTGAACACTATCACCGCTACTGCGAGGGTGACAACCAGCAAGAGAATGGTGAACAGAGACTCCTTGAACTTCATTTTTTCCTCCTATCCTTACCCCAAATGCATTGTAGCATATCCCGGCAATTCTGTTGAGTTTTTTTGAAGATTAACCTTTTCAGTGCCCTCCTTTATCTCTTCACTGCAATTGTTTCTTTCTGGCTCTGATTTTTGAGATTGTTTCCAAACCAGTCTTGGCGTCCTTGTTGCTCGGGTCGAGTTGCAGAGCACGGCGAAATGCCTGCTCGGCCGTAGAATAATCCTCTTTGTAATAGGAAGCCTGACCGTAGGCTATCCAGTAAGCCGGGTTAGCGGGCTGAAGCTCGACTGCCCTCTTTAGATTCGCCGCCGCGGCCGACCAGCTTTCCTCCCTGAGCAGGATGAATCCAAGCCCGCCGTAAGCGTCGCTTTGTGTTGAGTCGAGCTGAACAGCCGACATGAATTCTTGCTTTGCCGCCTTTGTCGAATCGATGAATATCAGCGTTTGCGCAAGCATCGTGTGGAACGGGGCCTTAGTAGGATCTACTTCCGTGGCGTGACGCAAGTTGGCGGCGGCGTCCTGGTACATCTCCTTCTTGAGATAACAATATCCAAGATAGAAATACGACACAGAGGACTTGGGGTCGTCTTGCACTTTCTTGCCGAAGTAGACCAGGGCCGAGTCGTATTGGTCCGAGCTAAAATAGGTCATGCCCAGAAGATAAGCAAGGCGGCTGTTAGTGGGGTTAAGCTCGTATCCCTTCTTTGTGTAGACTGCAGCGGAATCAAGGAGAGTCTTGTTTCCCGTCCCGACGGCCATGTTGTAGTAAGACTCCCCGAGCAATGAATAGTCGGTCGGTTCTGCCTGCGGCGGGGTCGTAATCAGCCTGAGCACCTCGACAGCGCGACTGTAATTCTTTGTGTCAAAACTGTTGGCAGCCAGCGCTCTTGCGTTCGCCAAATCACCCGGCTTCAGACTGTAGGCCTTCTCGAGGTACTGCTGCGCGTCATCCAGCTTTCGCAGCACCCGCAAGGTCTGACCGTACAGGCTAAAAAGGAAGAAATTGTCTGCCTTGCTCTTCTGAAGAGCGAGCTGCAATTCCTGTGACGCCTGTTCATATTTTCCGCCGTAGAAGTACAGCTTTCCTATCTGATAATCCACGTTCGGATAATCGGGGTCAAGGTCGCGGGCCTTCTTGAACTGAGCGAGTGCCTCGCTGTATTCCCGCATGTCCATCTGAACGGTGGCAAGACCGTAATGCGTTGATGCGATTGTGGAATCGATGTTGAGGGCGCTCAGGTAGTTGTCTTTTGCGAGCGGAAGAACATTTTTCTCTATATAGATGCGTGCAAGGGCGACGTAGAAGCGGGAGTGATTGGGATCGTTCTCAATTGCCCTCGAGAGCTCCACCATGGCGTCTGCCACCTGGCCCTTGGCGTCAAGATAACGGCCGTTACAGTAGGCAAAAGCTGCCACGTCGGGCTTGATCTTTGACTCGGTGGAACGGGCCGACGAAGCCAGTGTCGAGTATGAGGAAGCGGCCAGATCTTTCTTCTTCTGAGAGTAGAGATCGGGTTTCTTCTGCTGGGCGGCCTCGAGGATCTTCTGGACTCCTACGGTGTCTGCCCTGGCGAAAAGTATGTCCACCAGGTTCATCATCGCCTGCGGATGGATGGGGTCAGATTCCAGAACGTTGCGCCAATATCTGATGGAGGACGTGGTGTCTTTCTGAATCAGGGTAACCTGTGCGGCGAGCCAATTTGCGCCAACGTCCTTCGGCTTACTGCCAAGCAGCCTCTGTGCGTCTTTCAGAGCGTCGTCGTACCGCTTTTCGCGGAAGGCCCGCCAACCGGAAGCCGGTTCCGGACCGGTGGCAACCACCGCCCCCCAAAGGAAAGACGGAGCAACCAAAAAGAGCGCCAGGATGACGAAGTAGATCGCAAATTTGTTCATTTTCATGGTTCCATTTTACAAACTGCCCATTTTGTCCGCAACAGGTTTTGCGAAGACCTCGGGCATTTGTCCTGTTGAAAGTTTAAGGAACTGCAAGGCCTACGACATCTACTTGTTTTCCCCTGAGGGCGATAGGGTGAGAACGTGAGCGGTGACCATCCCTGGCAGGAATCCTTGGTCGGAAAGAAGTCTTTGTCCGTCATTTGAAGCCAAGAAAGAGAAAAATCCGGACGCTAAGTCGCTCTTATCTCCAGTGCTGTAGTAATAAAGACCAATGCTGAAGGGATACTTACCCTCCTGCAGAGTTCCGATGTTGGCAGGCACGGGCTCTGCAAGAAGAGGATCTCGCCATCTAAGTTTCTTCACCTTCGGGTCATAAACCGGCTTTCCGACGAGGCCAAGAGCATTGGGATCTCTTGCCACGTCCTGCATTACCAGACTGTCGGACGGCCAGTAGTGAGCATCCACCTTCGTGAGCGCAGGGCCGAAAAAGTCCTCCAGGGCCTGCCAGGCACCGTCTCCAATGGGAGGAAGGTAGATGTTGATCTTTCCAGCGGGGCCTCCCAGGGCTTTCCAAGAAGTCGTCTTTCCCAGGAGAATGTCCAATGCCTGAACGGAATCTATGGTGCTCACACGGTTCTTCGGATTGACTATCCAGGTGGCCACGGTGTTGCCGAGCTCAAAAGCGAAGAGCTGACCGCGAGTCTTTACGACTTTGAGGGATTCGGCGTCGGAGAGATATCTGTCAAAGAAGCCACAGTCTGCCTTGCCGTATACCATGGAGTCGACAAGTGCCCGAGAATCAAGGGGGTAAACATTCACGTTGGCGTTTACGTAGAGGCGGTTGAACTGGTCTGCTCCTGCCTGCACAGCCGGCTCTACTGCCGGGCTTGCAAATACGGCCAGCGAGCCGCTGGTCGGCGTGGATTTCGGCTTCTGCTGCTCCTGCTTCCCTTTCTTCGCGCAACTCGAAGAAAATACCAAGGTTAGGGCAAAAAGAAGGGCAAAACCGGCGATCAGTGATCTAAGCGGTGAGTGTCCAAACGGCAGGAAGGACGATTTCGTGGCCCTCGATAAAAAGCTAAGCCGCATCTGTAACCACCCATCAGCACAAGAACCAATCCGATCATCAGGCGCAGATAACCGGTGTTGGGCAGTGCCTTAAACAGGACTCCTAGCCAGACTGCGATCCCGATCCCTATGAAGGTGACGCCGAGGATCAGGTATATCGCGGTTCTCATACACTATTAGAATACACCCTACTGGAAAACAATATACAAAAATAATTGAGCGTTCGACGGCAAGTCAAGCAGAAAAATCAGGTCGTGGGTACCAGTTTTATCTCGAAGAGCCAGGGCCAGAGTTTTCCTGTGACGAAAAGCCTCCCGGCCCCGCTGTCATAAGCGATGCCGTTCAGGACATCGACCGGCAGGATTCTGTCTTCATCGGTGAGGAGCCCTGAAAGATCTATCCAACCCTCTACCCTGCCTGTCCGCGGGGAGATGATCGCGACCCTGTCTGTCTTCCAGACGTTCGAGTATATCTTTCCTCTGATGTATTCGAGCTCGTTCAACACCGTGACCGGCACGCCGCGATCCTTGACCTGGATGGAGTCCACCTGCTCAAGTGTAGCGGGATTCCAGAAACGGAGCATCGACGTTCCATCACTCATGATGAGTCGAGTTCCGTCGGTCGTCATTCCCCATCCCTCAGTCGGATAGTGAAAAAGATCCAGCGAATCAAACGTCGCCTTGTCATAGATGAAGCCGATCCGCGATGACCAGGTCAGCTCGATAATGCGGTTCTGGTGGATCACGATTCCCTCACCAAAATATATCGTGGGAAGCATCCTCTTTTGAAGGACGGCTCCTGTCGTTAAATCCACCTTTCTTATGGAAGAACCTCCGTAACCTCCCGTTCCTTCGTAGAGAAAACCGCCGTCGTACAAAAGACCCTCGGTGAAGGCGTCCCGAGAGTGAGGAAACTTGTTAACTATCTCGTAAGTGTAGAACGTGACTGTCGTGTCTGGAGGAACGGGAGGGGCAGTGGGCTTCGAAGTGTGTGAGCAAGATACGGCAAGGAACAAGAAAACGGGTATCAATACCAACGCGATGTCTTGCAGCAGCTTAGCCCGAATGAATGCACGAATCCGAGGAGTCAATTCCATTATGCTCTAAGAATATCACATTTGCT
>Ga0315268_10004652_pt1 | contig 14880 bp, 11 predicted proteins | sample C1_top_MG_FD_204535 | JGI IMG/M metagenome (GOLD analysis project Ga0315268, IMG submission 204535) | Sediment microbial communities from Yellowstone Lake, YNP, Wyoming, USA - C1_top | ecosystem: Environmental > Aquatic > Freshwater > Lake > Sediment | place: USA: Wyoming | collected 2017-08-01
TATCAGGTTGAAACAGCTACTTCACAGGGAACAAAAACAGTAAGATACCAGATTGGGACCGAAATACAGGACAATATCCAATATCTCAACTGGATAGCAAAGAACCCGAACGCTCCTCCCAGCCTTCTTGCTACAGCACCTTCGGCCAAGATCACCACTCCCAAATATACGGAGAAGGATTACATTGTTTCCAATCATAAAAAAGTCGGATTCGTGCAGCTTTCATTCAGGATTGTTGATGTCAGAACAGGAGAAAACATTCAGGTCAGAACCATTGAGCGCAAGGAGGTGGTTGAAGACGACGCCAGTGCTGGGCTTCCCGAAGCAAACGTCAAATTCGATCCGCTCGTAATACCGACTGATACGGAACTGCTCCAGAAAATGACGAGCGAAGTGGTTGCGGAGCTTGGAAGAGAGGCATTAAAGCCATTGAACAATCTTGAAAAAACTTACTTTCAGGCAGGTGAGCAATTCATAAAACGACGAGAAAGGCTAAATGCCGCCGAAAGTTTTGTTGACGCCGTTTTTGATGAAAAGATGAAAATGATCCAGGGATCTCCTATCTCTCTTAAAGCAATGGAAAATATTGAAGATATTTTCCGCAACTATAAAGAAAATTAAACAAAGAATGACAGCTTCGTAACAGTCCGATTTTTACCATAAAAAAAGTTCGACAGTGGATTATGCCGATGAAAAAATTCTGTTTCCTGACTGTTCTCACGGTTTTTTTATTAGGCATGATATTTTCTCATGCCTACGCCCAGAAAAACCCTCTGGCCATATTCAACCTTAAAGCCACCAACATTGAGGCGATGGGCTACAACGGGGAAATCCTGCATGCCCTTATTTCATCAATTGAAAGCAATAAAAATATAGACCTGATGCCGAGAAGAGAGATCGAAGAAGTGCTTTTCAAAACAGGTCTTGTTCAGGATAACACGCATGAAGCTGTTTTAACTGCCGGAAAAGCGCTTGGAATAAATTTCGTTCTTTTTGGGGAAGTAACCAAAAGGGGGTCGGAAATACTGACAAAGCTCAGCCTCATGGACATTCAGAATAAAGGAATTGTAAAAAACTGGGACCTCATTTTTCGCGACCGCGATTCCATCCTTCAAAAAGTTCCCGAATTTTCAAGGGAATTAAGCGACATCCTTTCAAACTATAAAGGCGGGGCCGGAGCTGCTTCAATGGAGCCTCAGACTTCAACAGATATCGAATACCTCAATGCAAAAATCGAAGGCGATGCGGTCAGACTTTCATGGAAATTAAGAACGCATAAAACCTCGTTAAGCTATCATATCTATCGTGCAGAGAGTAAGGACGGTCCATACCATTTCCTGGGCAAAACGGCGGACAGCTTCTTTCAAGACTTCACCGTTAAAAAAGGACTGACATATTTCTACCACATCAGGATTATAGCCGGAACAGATCCGGAGGTAAAAAGCTTCTACACCGCATTGTTTATAAATGCCGGGGAGAAAAGACCTCATCCTCCCCTCATAATGAGCGGGAAAGGATATGTCAAAAGGGTTGAAATCAAGTTCGTTCCATCCTTAAAGAATGAACAGGATAAATTCAACATAGCAAAATATAAAATCTACAGGCAGAAAGGCCCTGATGACTGGCAGCATATAGGCGTGACTGATTCGAAAAACACGTCCCAGTTTGATATCGACTTTACGGTTTTTGATGAAAGCGATTTAAAAGACGGCACAATTTATACGTACGCGCTTTCAAGTCTGGATGATAAGAACGCGGAAAGCCCTCTGTCCGATCCTGTACCGGTTGAAACCATAAGAAATCCGGTGTTGTCTCGTGATAAGGATGATCTCTTAAGAAAGGTGATTCTCTCCTGGAAACCGGTTGATAACATTGCCGGTTATTATCTGTACAGAAAAACCGAAAACACGGGATGGAAAAAAGTTGCTGGTATTTCAGGCGCATCAAAAATAAATATTACGGATGAAAAAGAGCTGTCTGACGGCCAGCAATACCTGTACTACCTCACCGCCCACGACGATAAAAAGGAAACAGGCTCGTCAAACGAAGTAAAGGCAAAGACAAAGGATCTTCCGGTTTTCCCGGCTAATTTGCAGGCCCAGGGCGGCCTTGTCAAATCAGTCAAAATATCATGGACTCCTATGGAAGATCCGGATGTCGGCGGCTACAATATTTACAGCGGTTCCGACAACAGCAATATGAAAAAAATTGCAACCGTAAGAGAATACAAGTCAAACACTTATCTTGATAAAGGTGAAGCTTTCACACCTCTTGATGACGGAAGAAATTATTTTTACGCTGTAACAAGCTTCAACCTTTTCGATGCGGAAGGGAAACTGAGTACTTATGTACAGGCCTCAACAAAGCCGAGACCTGTGGCCGTCAAAGGACTGTCTGCATCGGCAGGAACGGATCATATTCTCATAAGCTGGGAGAAGAATCCTGAAACCGATATAAAATCAAATTATGTTTACAGAAACGAAAACGGCGGGTCATGGTCTAAATTACAGGAGCTTAATCTTGGCCAGACGAGTTACAAGGACTTCTCGTTAAAACCTGAAATAAACTGCGTGTACAGGATCATCACGGAAGATAAGGACGGCCTTAAGAGTGAACCGGCAGACAGTAATGCTGTGGCAAGCCCGATTCTAAAGCCTCAAAAAGCAAAGTAAACTGCAAAACCAAAACATTTGACGTATTTTTATTACATGAAGCAGCCGGCTGATAAAATATCCGGCTGCTTCTTTTTTCCCGATAAAAGGATGGAATATCAAGTGTCTCTGCGCAACATCGAAATTTTTGAGGGGCTTTCAGCCCTCGATCAGGCACGTCTGCTTGGCCTCATGGAAAAAAGTTATTTTCCAGCCGGAAGCATTCTCTTCAGGCAGGGAGATGAAAGCGACGAAATGTATGTCATTCAGAGCGGAAAAGTTGAAATTTACACTCAAACCGGGGGAAACAATACCAATGTTTTGGCTTTACTTCAGGATGGCGAGTGTTTCGGTGAAATGGCCTTGCTCACAGGAGAACCGCGAACAGCCTTTGCAAGGGCATTGACTGACCTTACTCTTTATAAAATAGGGACCGAGCTTTTTCAGCAAAAAATACTTTCCGAAAAGAACACCATATCTTATACATTATTAAGGCTGCTTTGCCGAAGGCTGTCACAGACGAATACGGCGCTGCAGGCCACAAAAAGCAGTCAGTTACAAATAATAAACGCATTGATAGAGCATCTTCCCGCACTTTTCCGCAAAGCATTATTATCGGCAGCCTTAATGCCTGTTCCATCTCTTGAATTCCTTATTGAATATTACGGACTTCCTGATTTTGCGTCTAAAATAACCGGTTATACCCTTTCCAATCCATATCTTGTAAGAATAAACGATTCGAATGATGAGTTACTGATCGATCCGTCTGCCTGCCGGATTTTTTCTCAAATGTACATGGTCGAGACCGAGTCGGCAGAATCGGATCTCTTTATTAAAAAAGCCGCAAGATATTATCTGTCAAAAAAGATGTTACCAGCAGCAGTTGCAATGTATGCAACAAACAACTTTTGGCAAATGGCCTGCGATACTGCATCAGATCTTGAGGCAGAAATGAGCGTCAATTCAGACCTGCGTAAAAATATCATACGATACTTTGAAAAGTGCCCTGAAGAGTTTCTTTTTAAAAATTTTGATTTCTTTTTAATACTGCTTGATATTCATTTTGAGGAGGATGCTCCTTCAGGACTAATAAAAGTCGAGTCAGCGCTCGGTAATGCAAAAAAAATTTTCACCGGGCATCAAACAACCCAGCTTTATCAGCATGCCGCAAGATTCTGCAAAAAAATGGGGTATGTACAAAAATCCCTGGAATACCTCAATTTAACCTTCAGCCTCTCTCCGGTACAGAATGACCCACTGGTTCAAATGGGACATACGGCCGTCATTGATGCTCTCAGGGAAGGCAATCATGATCGCGCTTTTCAGCTTGCAAAACAAAATGTTGAGAGCACATGGAAAATATCCCTTGCCGAAAAAGCTGGACTATGGTTCGGAAAAAGCAAGACCGTCCACCTGTTGTCGTTAATTCTTGCCGGTTTATGCCTGTTCTACTTCCATGCGGCAGAACCGTTTGAAGGGCTCGACGAAAAAAGCATGATGTTTGTCGGATTCTCAATATCCGCCGCGATCCTGTGGTCAATTGAAGTGATACCGGCATACCTTGTCGCTTTGCTTATGGCCATGTGCTGGGTTCTTTTCGGCCTTGTCAATGCTGAAACGGCGCTTTCGGGATTTTCCAATTCCATCTGGCTGTTTACGGTCGGAGTTCTCGGCCTGAGTGCCGCAATATCAAAATCAGGTTTATTGTACAGGCTCTCATTGCAGATACTAAGATTTTTTCCTCCCAGCTACAGGGGGCAAATGGCAGGACTCTCGGTATGCGGCCTGATCCTTTCACCCCTCATACCATCAGCTGTAGCCAAGGTCGCATTAACAAGTCCGCTTGCATTAGGTATTTCAGAATCGATGGGGTTTGCCGATCAAAGCAAAGGATCAGCAGGACTTGGTTTTACAGCCCTGATCTTCTCCGGATTGTTTATTCCTTTCTTTCTTACTGCAAGCTATGTAAATTTCATTGTTCTTGGCATGATTCCGGGAGAATACATTTCATGGCTCGAATGGTTCTGGTGGTCAATGCCACTTATGATATTTTTTTCGGTCTGTATGTTCGGCGTTATTTTTCTTCTTTTCAGGCCGGAAAACCTGCCGAAGAAGCCATCAAAACAGCTGCTTAAAGATCAGCTTGCGACTCTCGGAAGAATAACGCGGCAGGAAATAATTACACTATCGGTATTGACCGGAGTCATTACTCTTCTCATTCTCCAGCCCTGGCACAACATAGCAGGAGTCTGGATAGTGATAAGCGGCTTTGCCATACTTGTCATATTCGGGCTGCTTGACAAAAATACTTTAAAAACAGGCATTGACTGGGCATTTCTGCTTTATATCGGAATAATCTTTGCCTTTGCCAATACGGCATCAAAACTTGGTGTTACTCCATGGATTGCCGGAATCCTGACTGATCTGCTTAAACCTTTTACAGCCTCTCCATATACTTTTCTGCCTACTTTGGCCGTTATGGTTTACCTTGCATCGTTTATCATAACCGGCAGCCCTCTAGTTATATTGCTTGTCCTCTCCCTTTTACCTATGGCAAAACAGGTGGGAATTCATCCATGGCTGATTGCCTTCGTAATCCTGCTTTCCTACAATCCTTTTTTCTTTTCGTACCAGTCGGCCATATACCTTACAGCCTATTACGGCACTGATGAAAAAGCCTTCACGCACCGGCAGGGCCGTCCGGTCGCAATTTATTATGCATTAATTACGATACTTGGAATCATAATTTCCATACCATTCTGGGAATCAATCGGCCTGATAAAGTAAACAGAGGTAAGAAACAGAAGTGTTTTTGGGTAATATTTCACAAAGTAACAGGCTTGACATTTTTTACAGGAAACTATATTGAAAAGATTAAAACATCCTGATAATATGTAATGCGTTAATAGTTAACGCCGACTGTTTGATATTCAATATTCAAGCTAAATTATACGGGTGATATTTATGAGAATAAAATATATTTTTCCAGTAATTATCATGTCAATTCTTATTTTTGCAGGGAATGCTCCAGGTGGAACCGGAGTGCGTACCGGGACTCTGACCTTTTCAGCTCCGGTTTATGAGATAGAAGATCTGGTGGCCGATATGCAGGGAGACGGCAATAATGTGCTTGTTACCGGAAAAATAAGGAATTTAAGCCATTATCCTGTAAAGGGATATGTAATAGTATATTTTAAGAACGGAAAGGATGAAGTAGTTCATTCTGTCGAAACCGATGTTAATGACAAAAGACCCTTTCCTCACGGGAAGGCAGGCTCCTTTGAGACATCCGCAAATATAGGCAATGCCCCCGATATCCAGAATGTTATAATCGAATTTGTAAACAGGTAAGCCGCTGTAAAAAAATAAAGTAGTCATCTATATGTCAAAAACGGCATGAGGAGCCCTAAGCCGTCGTTCAAAAATAAGTGGAACATTTGGGTGCCGTAACCAGAGCATAAGGAGCCGTAACGAAAGGATCAAAAAAAGTACAGGTTATTTCGTAACGGCTCCCAATGAAATAGTCTGAAATGCAATAGTGATTTTGTAACGTCTCCTGATCGTGCGGTAATACGGGCCGGGTTTGAAGAACTCGGCCATTTTCCCCGGCAGATAAATATTTTATTTTTTTGAAGCCCGCTGTTTCGGTTCAATTAACGTGCATATTCTTTGATCTGTCGGAATCTATTTTATATTTTTTCAATATTCTTTCACCACTTTCAACAACCTTCTTCCTGTCAAGTACCATTTTATATCCCCGGATATCTTCAACAATGTGGTATTCACCCCTGTTTTTTTCAAACCCTCTGACAAGGTCACCGATTCTTGAAATTTTTACCCCGTTAACCGACGATATAACGGCATCGACGAAATCATGATATCCGACATTTATCTCATCGGCAAGAACCTTTACAAGCACAACAATCTCTCTCTGTTCATTGGTCGGTTCCCCGTTGCTATAAAAATTGGAAAGTTCCTTGGGAGCATTTATATACCAGTCTTTCTCTGTCCCATATTCCATGAGATAGTTTAATGTCAGAGTTTCAAATACAAGACCACCGATAATATAATAAACCGGTGGCTCATCATACCGCTCATGTGAGACCAGTCGTTCATAATCGAGCGGTTTGGTCAGCTTGGCTGTCGCCTCTCTTATTCTTCCGTTTCTAAGTATTTCAAATTTTACCGAATCATTTATCTGCTTTTTTTGCATTAAATACCCAAAGTAAGTCCTCTCTCCCTGCCTGAATTCTATAGTCCCGTCATTTTCTATGTTTTTCCCTTCAATCGAGAGCAATATATCCCCCGGATTTATGATTCCTTCTACAGGTGAATCCGGATAGACCTTGTTGATCAAAATTCCCGTCTGCTTCTCAGGCATGAGGTAGTTGCGCCTCATATCCGGATTCTCCATCTTCTGCATTGACAAGCCTATATCCGGTGTGCCGTCATGCACTCCGTCTTTGATATCATCGAGAAAGTGTTTAATTACAGGCGCCGGGACCATGTATCCTATATTTTCATATCGGCCATCCTGCAATCCCTGGAATGCCACACCAACAATTTTATCATCCCTGTTTATAACAGGCCCTCCGCTGTTCCCGGAATTTATTGCTGCATCTATCTGGCAGGTAAGCAGATAAGAGCTGCTGTGATAATATTTGTTGTGCTCTATTCTTGAAACAACCCCTTCCGTGATGGAAAGTTTATCTCCACCTTCAGGGAAGCCGTAAACAACAACCTTATCCTTGATTTCGGGCAGATCTCCTATTTCAACAGGCTCTATCCCTTCAAAAAAAGATTCGTCTTTGACTTTCAGTACAGCAAGATCAGATTCATGCGCGACACTTTCCAGTTCGGCAGTATATCTTTTTGCTTCTCCGGAACGCCTCACCTGTATGAATGTCTGGTCCCGTATTACATGTGCGTTTGTTAAAATCCTTTTATTGCTTATTATGCACCCAGAACCATTAAATATTTTCTGCCCCCACATCTGCCAGGGTTCATGATAATTATAAGGATTGCTGACCGTATAAATTTTAACTACAGCCTCTTTGACACTTAATTTCGCCGAAACAGGCACTGCAAAAACAAACATTATAATTATCGCCCGAACAATGATCCCGAACGATTTCATATGGCGCTCCTGATGAAATTTATGACGGCTTCAGACAGAAATTAGCCGGGATAAAAAAGAGAGTGGAACACTGCGATTTGATTTTAAACCGCAATAGCAAGCGTATTCCGCCGAAGGTCCCGCCAATCAGCATGGCGGGCAGACTTGCAGCGGGGTGAGCGAGCGAATCAAAAGATTGCATAGGAGAGCTTCAATATTAACAGCAATATACTTTTATTTTTTTATAATATCTCCAGCCCCTGAAATTTCCTGAATCACTTCTTTGGGATTACCGTAATAAGCGATATCCCCAGCACCGTTTATTTCAGCCTTCAGTTTTTTTGAAGCATTAACAACCGCATTTCCGGCTCCGTTTATCGATACTTCAACATTTTCGGCCTTCAGATCCTTTGCTTTCAGGTCTCCTGATCCGGATACATTAACTCTGAAATTCTTTGTTTTTCCGGATGCTTTAATATCACCAGCGCCGTCAATTTCCAGATCAAGCTTATTGTTGTCCACTCCGGAAATTGAAAGATCTACAGCGCCTGAGACCGTTACCTTTTCAATATTGTCGGCTGATACTCTGACCTCCAGCAGTTTTTTTGGGCATATGGTTTTTGACGTTGTTATCTGGAGAGTATTCCCTTTTATCCTCGTTATGATATGGGGCAATATATTGCTGTCACCGCTGACTTCAAGTTTTTGTTTCTTCCGGCATTCTACATATACATTAAAGGCGCCATCCACCTCAACATTGCTGAATGCCGAAACATTCCTGTTTTCCGTCTTTGCGATACCGTTTCCTTCCACACCCCCGCCGCATCCACTGCTGCCCGAGCGTGCTACTCCTCCATCAATCGATACATCACCAACACTCCCACCCCCAATGTTTATTGTAATTCCGCCGGCAACACTTTGCCTGCCTCCCAAAATCATCACACATACAACCAATGGAAATAATAACCATAAATATTTATTGGGATTCATACAGCCTCCTTTTCCAAATAATTGCTACCAGTTGAATCCGATGTCATCGGGAACCAGGGGTCCTGCAACTAATCTATTGCGATAAAGGGTTTCTTGAGATCATTCTTTTTGATTTTACCTTCATCGGGAGCTCCGTATATCCTGCTGTATACTGTTTTAGTTTCCCCGGTAATGGTGTCGACTACGAAAACCCCTACTCCTCCTGAATTATTTCCAAAAGAAGTTGCCCACGATGATATCTGAAATCTTCCATAGTTAGGAGGAGGCGGACTCAGCGTGTCTGCACCGGCTAAAAACAGGATACCTGTCACCACAAGCATACCCAACAGAAAAAACTTGATTCTTTCAGACCAGAGTTTGTCCTTCATTGCAAATCTCCTTTCCTGTAAATAATAAGTAAGTTAAAAAAAATCCCCTTCTCTCCACCTCCATATAATGAGGGAAGATGAAGGGGACTTTAATTATTTAATAATATGGACGCGGTTCCCTTGTATTTTATAATCAACAGCCGGTTAGGAGCCGTTACGACGGCTTAAGGCTTTTTTACGGTCTTGGGTTTATTGAAATCATCTGCCTGAGCGCCCTGCCCTTCAACCTCAACAACTTCTCCTGCACCGATAACAGCTTCACCAAGCATTGCCGATACTGAATCGACATTTAATACCATCTTGACAAAAGCATCGCCCCCTTTATCCCAACCGAAATCCGTGATCTCAGCCAGGGCAAGTGATGCCTGAACTTTTGTCTGTATGAGATCCGACTTGAGCATATAATTTTCAATTGAAGTCTGGCTTTCAAGGGTAAATCCGGCTACTTGCTGCGCCAACTGCTTGTAAGCATCAATCTGGGCAGCCCTGAGCGCTTTCAGTGGACCTGCATTCTCGGGAGAACTTGTACCAAAACCGACATGCTTAAACACCTTTCCGTTTAAAGCCACGTTCGCTCCGTCTATATTTATAATTTCATTTGCCGTCATAGTAGCAGTAGCTTTGGCAATATCTTTCTGCGGATCGTAAACAACATCTAAAATCTTGATGCCCGACAAGGTTGCGGATGTCTTGGAATCGGTTTTTCCCACATAACTGTCCGCAGTCATGTTTTTCACTTCTTCCGAAGAGCGGACTTTCAGGCCGTACACCTGCTCGGTAAGTCCCCTCATCGCATCATTTTTTGCAGCCATTATAGCCATCATTTTCTTATTTCCGGCCCATACGCCCGGCGCAAATAAAGTAACACAAACAAGTAAAACAAAAAAAGCCTTAAAACATCTTGATATCATATAACCGCCTCCTCCCTTTTGGAGTAATTCATGGCCATCGTTTTATTATCTGACACTTTCCATTTATGCTGGAACCGTATTAACGGTAATTATATAAATCCTACTTTGATACGTCCGATACCGTTTTTTCCTTTTTTAATTCACCGGGCTCGGTCGCCGCATCGTTTTCCGGTTTCTTGTTCCCCCCTCCGAAATCCAGAGTAGCTTCCTTTGCGACTGATTTTATCTGATAAACTTCAAAATTTATCTTTCCGCTCTCGCTGCTGACCTTTGCTTTCGCGTCAACTTTCCCGTCCCTGGGAAGACCGGGGATCTGCTTTACCATCTGTTTATTCAGATCATCCATTTCCTGAATCCTCTCATCGATCATCTCCTTGTTCCCAGCATAGGACGTTGAGAAAAAAAACGCTACAAGGCAAACAGACAATAAACAAATCCCTCTTCGGTTACAGCTCATATTTATTACCATTCTTCATCCGTAAGTATTTTACCGATGGAACTCTTCCTCTTCACGCTGCTGACAGCAGCCGCCTTCGGCGCCGGAGCCGCCTGTTGTTGTTTTACAGCAGCCGCCGGGGCTGCCTGAGCAGCGGACTGTGTTGCGGCAGCAGGAGCCGCCTTCGGCGCCGCAGATTGTTTTACCTGGGGTGCCTGCTGAACAGGGGGAGCGCTTGCTTCTGCAACTGCAGGCGCCTGTCCCATGATCCTGTCAAGCTTATTTCTTCGTCCCAGGGTGCTCTCTTTTATCGGTATCGACGTATACAATTTGACGAACAGGTTATCATCTATCTTGTTTGCCTGATTATAACCGGCGTCAAATTGTTTCAGCGCCGCAATAGTCGCATTATCAAGCTGTCCGTTAAGAACAACTTCATACCCGTACAAATATAGCCATTCCTGAGCCTTGAAGATCCTGTCGGAATCCCCGAGTTTAAAATAAAATTTCCTTATGGCGCTTTCGACATCCTTATCGGGCATTGCATCATCACCAAGCAGTCTCCAGTAAGGAAGCCCGTTATACTTACCGACAACCTGGATCATACTCAGTTCAACAAGGAGCCTGACCGCAGCATGCCTTCCCTGGACTTTCTTAACTGATCCCTTTCTTCCGAAAGACTGTCCGAAAAGGCTTATGCCCAGTTCTTTTTCACCCATCGCTTTCGATACCTTCATGCTGTTTACGGAGCCCATTCTTGGTATGCCGGCCATTGTCTTAAAGTTAAGGAGGTTAAAATCAAGGGTAATGCTTGCGAGGCCGGTTTTTCCGGTATCTCCGTATCTGAGCTTTATTTCTTTTGAAGGAAGGTAGTCCGGCAGACCTCCAAATTCGGCTCCGGCGCTGACATCTGTGCCATCACCCCTTGTTTCCAGCCCTCTGTCAAACTCGGTAATGCCTCCGCTTATTATAACATCCGGTATAAGTTTGTCGTCAAAACTCGAGTATCCCGTCACCATCTGGTTCTGCATGAAAGAAGGATCGTATGGTATAAAGGTGACTCTTCCGCCGATTGAATTTAAGGCGCTCTTTATCATTTCGGTGATATCTCGCGGAATTTCTCCTCCGGTTGATCCGGATGTTCCGGTATTATCCCCGATAGGGTTGCTCTGGATTTTTACTACATCGACGTTATAGATTTCCGTCATCAATCCAAGGTCAGCCAGAGCCTGCGAATAATTGGTGACCTGAGCAGTCGGCGGGGCTGTTTTAAGCTCAACCTCTATGTTGGCAGGATCCATCGAGGCACATGAAACCAGAAGCAAGGAAAATGACGCGATAATCAAAACAATTTGCATTCTCTGGTAGACTTTTTTATTCCAAAATGTGTTTTTCATTTTCCCCTCTTTAAAATTATTGTTGTAATATTCATAAGTTGGGATTACTTTAAGACATAATGAAATTCGCAGCGTCTTATTTCATAACTTGAATATTGTATATATTTCCAGTCTGAGACCCAGCGCCGACTACAACACTGTTCTCATTCTTATCTCCCGTTATATCCCCGCCACTCTGTTTTTTTTTGGCTGCCTGATCGCCTTTTTTCGCCTTCATTTTGGCTGCCGCCATCGCTTCTACAACAATGAAGTTAACATTGTCGGCCTTCTTGCCCATCTCATCATCAGCGCTGACCCCATCATCAGTAGCAGTTGAAATTCCGTCGTCAAGATCATCACCCCGGCTATATCCTGCAATCATAACCGGAATAATAATTATACACACTATTATAAACCATTTCTTATACATATGCCCCCTTACACCTGACGGCGATAAATATCCTGTTCTGTTAAAATCTTAACCTTAAAAACTATTTCCTTCTTAATAAAATTTATTATATCCCATGTCATGTTACGCTTTACATTTAACACGGAGACAAATATACGGAGAGCCGCTGAAACATTTTATACGAAAATATCATCCGCCTTTCTTTTACTCAATCAGTTTCGTTTTGATCAGGGCTGCGGCAAACAACCGCAACCCTGATCATCTCTAATAATTTAGCAGTAAAATACAACTATTTGAGTGTTACAGTGCCCATATTGGCTTCTGCGCCCTTGCCCATTGCCACGTTTGCTGCATTCTCAACATTCGACTGGTTGATTATGGCGCCTTTTACTTTGGAACCCTTCATATCAACTGTGCCCATATTGGCTTTTGCGCCCTGGCCCATTGCCACGTTGGCTGCATTCTTGACGTTCGATTTGTTGATAACAGCGCCCTGAACGCTTGAATCCTTCATTGCCACTGTGCCCATCTGGGCTGTTGCGCCCTGGCCCATTGCTACGTTGGCTGCATTCTTTACATCGGACTGGTTGATAATTGCACCCTTTACATTGGAATTCTTCATATCAACCGTACCCATATTGGCTGTTGCGCCCTGGCCCATTGCCACGTTGGCTGCATTCTGAACATTGGATTTGTTGATGACCGCGCCTTTTACAGTGGAATCTTTCATTGCAACTGTTCCCATCTGTGCTGTTGCGCCCTTGCCCATTGCAACGTTGGCAGCATTCTTTACATCTGACTGGTTGATAACGGCTCCCTGAACATTGGATCCCTTAAGATCAACCGACCCCATCTGTGCTGTTGCGCCCTGGCCCATTGCTACGTTGGCTGCATTCTGAACATTGGACTTGTTGATGACCGCGCCTTTTACAGTGGAATCTTTCAATGCAACAGAACCCATGTTGGCTTTTGCATCTTGGCCCATTGCTACGTTGGCTGCATTCTTAACGTCCGATTTATTGATAATAGCGCCCTGAACATCTGAACCTGCATAAGCCATTGAAACACAAATTAAAAGAACACCGAGTACTAATAATACTTTCTTCATTTTGCCTGCCTCCTTGTTTGTTTTTGTTAAATTACAATACCACGATCTTGTGTTTATTTAACTACTTATAGACGTTGTTGTCTGTGAATCATCGCACGTTGTAATTGTGAAATATTCACTTTAAAATAGCCCTCTTTTTTTTATTTATTGAATGCACTCCTTTTTATGCGCAAGTTCGGCATAAAGCACAAAATTGTTCTTTTTGCAAATAAATAACATGCTGCCCTTCCTATACTCTCAGTTTTATGACCTTAAAATTAAGACAAAAAAACAACTGAGTTCCTATGAATTATTTAAATACAACCGAATTTTTGTTGGATTTACCTCCGACCGCCACATTTGTATTTGTCCCGCTGATTTCCCCTAAAGGTACTCTCACATCATTTACGACAACCCCCAGTCCCGAACTGGTGCCTGCGCCTCCGATACCGCGGTTTTTAACAACTACGGAACCGGAATTTGCTTCGGCTCCGGATCCGACCGCAACATTGGTTACGGCTCCACCACTTACCCTGTTTGAAATATTGCCCTTTACAGTGCTGTTTTCAAGAACAACTGAACCCAGATTCGCCTTTGTGTTGCTTCCTACAGCAACATTTGTCATAACACCACCTGCAGCTCTATTGCTGATATTGCCCTGCACATCGCTGTTTTTCATGTCAACAGAACCGAGGTTAGCCTTGGTATTGCTCCCGACGGCAACATTTGTTACGACTCCACCCACAGTTGTGTTCGAAATATTTCCTTTCATATTACTGTTTTCCATGTTAACCGAGGAGAGATTCGCCTTGGAATTGCTGCCAATAGCTACATTCGTCACAACTCCGCCTGCCGCAGTGTTTACAATATTGCCTTTCATGCTGCTGTTTTTCATGTCAACAGATGAGAGACTCGCCTTGGAATTGCTGCCTATGGCAACATTTGTCACTGCTCCGCCCGCCGCCGTATTTACAATATTGCCTTTCATGCTGCTGTTTTCCATATCAACACTGGCAAGGTTTGCTTTATTGCCTTTGCCTATCGCAACGTTCGTTACCGCTCCGCCTGCCGCAGTATTTACGATGTTTCCCTTCACATCGCTGCCCTTCATGTCAACACCGGCAAGGTTGGCCTTGTTGTCTTTGCCTATAGCAACGTTCGTCACAGCTCCACCCGCGGCGGTATTGACAATGGCGCCTTTCATTGAACTGTTTTTCATATCGACTGCAGCCAGGTTCGCCTTGTTGCCCTGACCGATCGCAACGTTCGTTACAGCCCCGCCTGCCGCAGTGTTGACTATAGCGCCCTTCACATCGCTGCCCTTCATATCAACTGCTGCAAGACTTGCTTTGTTGTCCTTTCCGATTGCAACATTTGTTACGGCTCCGCCTGCCGCAGTATTCACTATCGCGCCTTTCATTGAACTGTTTTTCATATCGACTGCAGCCAGGTTCGCCTTGTTGCCCTGACCGATCGCAACGTTCGTTACAGCCCCGCCTGCCGCAGTGTTGACTATAGCGCCCTTCACATCGCTGC
>Ga0315268_10004653_pt1 | contig 14880 bp, 9 predicted proteins | sample C1_top_MG_FD_204535 | JGI IMG/M metagenome (GOLD analysis project Ga0315268, IMG submission 204535) | Sediment microbial communities from Yellowstone Lake, YNP, Wyoming, USA - C1_top | ecosystem: Environmental > Aquatic > Freshwater > Lake > Sediment | place: USA: Wyoming | collected 2017-08-01
CGACAGCAACCTGCCCCGGGTGCAGTCGCCCGACATGGGCGCCTCGGAGCGGATGGTGGTCTCGCCGGGCCGCGAGGAGGCGGGGCTGTTCCACATGCCTACCGGGCAGAGCGGCCACCCGCTCTCGCCCTACTACCGGCGCGGCCACGCGGCGTGGGAGCGGGGAGAGGCGACGCCGCTGCTGCCGGGCCCGGCGGTCTGGACGCTGCGGCTCGCTCCCGGACGTTGACGCGGCGGCGCGCGGCGCGCTCTCCGACGCGAAGGACCCGCCTGGCGGCGGGTCCTTCCTGCGAGCGGGCGCGGTGGCCGGACGACGCGGGACCTAGGCGCCTTCCGCCGCCTTGAGCATGTCGCGCAGGCGCTTCATCCGCGCGTCGTGATCCTTCGCGAAGCGGATCACGCCGGTGGCGACGCTGGCCGGGTCGAGGTGGGCCTCGGCCATGATCTCGTCGAGCGAGCCACCGGTGCGCCAGCGGTCGTCGAAGTCGCTGGAGAGGGCGTACTCGGCGGCGAGCGGGTTGAAGCTCCAGTCGTACATCAGGCGGCGGGCGCGGTTGGTCACGTAGGTGCTGTCGAGCCGGTCGCCGTCGGAGAGCACCTGCCGGCGATAGCTCTCGGGCTGCAGCGCGAACAGCTGCGGGCTCGGCGCCGCCACGAACTTCACGTTCACGCCCGCCTTGTCGATCTCCGGCAGCGCGCGGATCAGGTTGTAGGTGGACATCGTGCCCTGGACGATCACGCAGCCGTGCTTCGGCTTGCCGGGCGCGTAGTCGCGCAGGACGTAGGCCCCTTTCGCGGCCTCGAAGTAGTGCCCGAGGCCGAGCTTCGCGCGATCGGGGATGTCAACCGGGGGCCGGGTCAGGTGCAGGGCCACGATCGGCTTGTCGGTGGCGAGCGCGGCGGCCAGCAGCACCGGCACCTCGTTGTACTCCCACGGGTGCAGGTCGATCACCTGGCCGTCGGGGAACAGCTGGGTCACGCCGGGAGAGTAGACGCCGAAGTGGGTGCGGCAGTCTTCGGCCGTTTCGGGACCGGAGTGGCCGGCCACCCAGATCACCTTGCCCAGCTTGTAATTGCTGTCCTGCGCCATCTGGCTGAGCAGCCGGAACGATCCGTACTTCAGGTACGAGAAGGAGCCGTAGGTGGAGCAGGCGGTGTAGAAGCCGTTGAATTCCGCCTCGGGATCGACGGCGAGGTTCGTGGCGGCGGCGCCGGCGCAGATGGCGCTGTTGGCGAACTCGGTGATCTCCTGCGGCAGCACCACTCCCTGCGGGCTCTTCTCGCGGTCGTACCAGCCGTAGCCGGGCAGATCGTCGTAGGTGGCGCCGAAGCCGGAGATGTTCGTCGAGTCGGCCAGGTCGGCCGAGCAGACCAGGAACAGGGGGCGGTCGTAGTGCTGGCGGCAGTAGGCGTTGATCCAGGAGCCCCAGCGCGCGAGGGCGGCGCGGTTCGGCTGGCTGGCGCCCGGCTTCGCCCACATGCCTTCGGGATAGGCCTTGAAGTCCCACAGCTTCGGGTCGTGCAGCGGGTTCTTCGCCTCGGGGATGAGGAAGGTCTTCACGTCACGCGGCACGCTCTCGCCCAGTTCGACTAGCCGGTCGGCGAGGTACGCGCAGGTGTCGCTGTTGCGCAGCACGTCGAGCGCCACGTTGAAGTTGGCCTCGGCGTGCTTGCGCAGCGCCGCCTTCTCGGACGGGGCCGGCTGGCCGGCGCCGTCCCAGACCACGCCGTACTTGTCGCTGAAGTCCTTGCGGCAGAGCCAGAACGGCTCGCTGTTCAGCTTGTGCGGCGTGCCGTGGCTCTTGTTGTCGAAGACGTGATAGCCGCGGCCCTTGCGCGTGCGCCCGAACATCATGCCGGGGCGCAGCGGCGGATTGCCGCCGGCCGTCATCTCGAGCAGCGCGTAGGTGACGTCCTTCCAGTCGCTGCCGTCCGGCGCCTCGTGCACGTGCCAGCCGTAGGGGGCGAACCAGTCGCGCGGGGTGCCGTGCACCACGGACGAGACCGCCTGGTTGTCGATGCCGAAGTCGTTCCAGTCGAGCAGGGTGAACAGGTTGTCGAGGCCGAGGCCGTAGGCCGAGTTCTTCGTCTCGTGATGGCAGCCGGCCGTGTGGCCCCCCTCGCCCTCGATCCCGAAGACCTTCACGCCGTTCGCGCCGGCCCGCTTCAGGGCGAGCGCCTCGCCCGCGGCCGCCGGGGCGCCATGGCCGCTCGGACCGGTGTTGAACTTCACGAAGAGGTCCTTGCCCTCCATCTCGACGTGGCCCGGCAGGCCGCCGTGGCGGCGCAGCGTCAGCAGGTCTTCCCAGGTGAGCTGCCGCTGCGGGCCGCCCGGGACGACGTACTTCGGATCGCCGGTGCGCGCGTGCATGGTGCGCAGCGCCTCGTTGAAGACCGCGAGCGTGCCGTAGACGAGCGGGGCGGTGTGGCCGGCGATGAGGACGAAGCGGTCGCCGAAGCGCTTGCCGGGGTTGCGGATGTCCCAGCGCATGGCGCCCGAGAGCAGCAGCGACACCATCATGTGCACCTTGGAGCGGCTGCCGCCGGGGTGCCCGCTCTGCCGGTAGTTGAGCATCAGGTCGATCTGCTGATCGATGACGTCCTTGATGAGCTCCCAGTGCCGGAACTCCTTCGCCTGCGCCTCGAACAACTTCGTGACGTCGGACACGGCCGTCTCCTCTCGCCTCGAATGCCGCTTCGTAGCGCCGCCACGGGGCGGCGCAGCCGTCTGTCCCGAATGCGCAAAGATGGCAGCCGGGACCGGCCGGGGCAAGCGCCTGCCGGCCCTGCTCAGGCCAGCGCCCGCCCCAGGTGGAAGACCTGCAGCACCGCCGCCGCGGCCTGCGCGTCGTCCACGGCGCGGTGCAGCGGGGCGGACCGGGGAACGCCCATCTTGTCGAGGATCGCCTCCAGGGTGAGCCCGCTGGTGCGCTCGTCCCGCTCGGCCAGCCAGATGGTGGCCACCGCGCGGATGTCGAGCGCGCCGCCGGCGATGTGGAGGCCGTAGTCGATGCCGCACGCCGCGCATTCGCGTCGCAGCAGGGGGATGTCGTAGTAGGCGCCGAAGGCGGCGACGACGGCCCGGTTGCGCGGCCCGTACCACGCCACGAAGCGCCGGCCGACCACCCCGAAGTCGTCGCGGTCGGCCACCATTTCGGGGGTGATGCTGGTCAGCCGGGTGATGAACGGCGCGATCGGATAGTCGCGCGGACGCACCAGCTCGCTGAACCGGTCCACCACCTCGAGGCTGCGCCGGTCGAGCCGGACGGCGCCGATCTCGATGATGTTGCTCCGCTCGACGGCGTTGTCGCCCTCGTCCTCGGCGGGGCAGGTGGCCTCGAGATCGATCACCACGATGTCGGTGGAATAGCGCATGGCGCCGCAGACTACCATCCGGGACCCGACGGCGCCAACACAATCGTCCGGATCGTCTCATGGGAGCATGAGACGATCCGGACCCGACCGGCAGCCCATGCTGGCCTGCCCACAGCAGCAGGAACCGGAACGAGCCATTCAGGGTGTCGGCCCGGGCGGTAAGCGTATCGTCCCCGGTCACGGCCATCACCGCGGTGCGCGCGGCGATCGGCAGGACCACTCCGTTGAGGGAGCCCGACACCGTGGCCGCCATTGCGTGGATGACCGGGTGGAGCAGGTGCTGTTCGCCCATCATGACCCGTCGGGTGGATCGAACGCCGCGCGTCGCAGTCGAGCCGGACCCCGTACAGCGCATCGTTGCCGATCGGGAAGGGAGGGTTGAGCTTCGGGTCGCTCCGCATCAACTGCAGCAGGTCAGCGGTGCCCGGCGTGGCGTTCACGGTCATCCACCCGGACACCGGGTCGGCCCCGGCCCGGCGCATCTCCACAGTTCCTTGGCGGGTGGGAGCTGTCAGTCGCGACGAAGAGGTTTCACGACTATGCTCGATCCGCAATGGAGACTATTCTGCGCGCATCTGGCCGGAGAACAGTAACATATTGCAGTATAATGATTTATGTTATGGTTCGATAATTGCTTCCAAGATCGTGTCTTGCGGGTGCCCGTCGCCGGAGAGAGGTTGTCATGACCTTGGCATTCAACATCTCCGCACTCTTGATCCTGGCCGGCCTCAGCGGGATTTTTCTGGGACTTGGGCGGAAATCCCGCGAGACCCCTGCCCGCTCCGGCCGGCCGCCGTTGAAGAGAGAGAACAACGGCGGGACCGCGGCGCGGCCCCGCTGAAGCCGATCGATCCCCGCGAGGGGAGGAAAGGACCCACCCATGCGCACGCTGCGCTTCCTCACCACTGCCGTCGCCCTGGCCACCTTCGTCGCGACCGCCGGGGCGGCCCCCGCGGACAAGCCCGCTCCGCCGGCGAAGCCGCAGACCATCTGCCAGGTTACCGGCAAGCCGATCGACAAGTCGATCTCCACGACCTACGACGGGCAGAAGATCTACTTCTGCTGCCCGAAGTGCGTGGCCCCGTTCACGAAGGACCCGGAAACGTACCTGACGAAGCTGGGTGAGCAGGGCCAGCTCGTGGAGTCCCACCAGGCGCTCTGCCCGGTGTCGGGCGATCCGATCGACGCCAGGGTGTTCACGGACTACCACGGCCGCCGCGTATTCTTCTGCTGCAAGATGTGCATCGGGGACTTCGGGAAGGACCCCGCGAAATACCTGCCGCTGCTCGGCCGCACCACCGCCCCGGAGGGGAGCGGCATGTCTGCGGCGCCGGCGGCGCCGAAGGGCGGCAAGTAGCCGGGGCGCCCGCCCGGTGACGGGACGCCGGCCGGCGGCAGCGATTGCTGACGGGGTGTGATCCGGGGCGGGCCGGGCCGGCGCGGCGGCCCGCCCTGCGTGAAACTCAGCGCCAGCCGGGGGGAGGCAGTCATGCGCATTCGACCAGGCCGTCGCCGCGTCATGGCCGTTGCCGTCCTGACGGCGGCGCTGGGCCTGGCCGGGACTGCCGCCGCGGCAACCGGACCACCGGTGGATCCCGCGGCGATCGCCGCAGCCCGGCTGCCCAATGGCCATTGCCCCGTGCTGACCGACCAGCTGGCGGATCCAGCGTTCCATGCCACCTACGACGGCCAGGAGGTCTATTTCTGTTGCGCCATGTGCCGGCGCAAGTTCCTGGCCGAGCCGGGCCGCTACCTGGCGCACCTGCCTCAGTTCGGGGGCGTGGAGCCGGCGGGCGCGGCGGCGGCGGGCGCCGCGAGGGACGCCGTGGCTGACGGCGGGCGGTCCGACAGCGGGACGGCGGGACGCCCTGCCACCTTCCTCGAGGCGCTGGGGCGGTTCCACCCGGTCGTCGTCCATTTCCCGCTCGCGCTCCTGCTGGCGGCCGTGCTGGCGGAGCTGCTGGCGCGATTCGGCGGCTGGGAGACCGCCCGGCGCGCCGTGCCGTACCTGCTCTGCTTCGCGGCGCCCGCGGCGCTGCTGGCCGCCGCGCTCGGGCTGGCGATGGCGGCCGCCACCCGGTTCGCCGCGGATCAGTCGGCCGCGTTCGCGCTGCACCGCGCGGCCGGCCTGGCGACCGCCGGTCTGTCGGTGCTGGCGCTGCTGGCGCTGCGCTGGCGGGACGCGTCGAGCCGCGCGAAACGGGCGCTGTTCCTGGCCACGCTGCTGCTGGCCGGCGTTGCCGTGGCGCTGGCGGGACATCAGGGCGGCGTCCTGGTCTGGGGCGCCGACTGGCTGCCGTTCTAGGGAGGTCGATCGTGAGCCGAATCGCGGGATGGCTGGTCGCGGGCGCGCTGGGGTTCGGCGCGGCCTGCGGCGCGGCGACGGCCGCGGGGGCCGCGACGGCCCCCGGCGACACGGTCGCGCCGGTCGTCATCGATTCGCTGGTTGCCGAGGCGCTCGCGCGTTCCCCCGCGCTCGCCGCCCTGCGGGCGCGGGAGGCGGCCGCGGTCGCGCGGGTGGCCCCGGCCGGCGCGCTCCCCGATCCCATGGTCGAGGTGATGCTGCAGGATGTCGGCTTCCCCACGCTCACGCTCGGGGAGCAGGAGATGTCGATGGCCAGCGTGGAGGTCCGGCAGGGGCTGCTCTGGCCCGGACGGCGGCGGACGCGCCGCGCGGCGGCGTCGGCGGAGGCGGGGCTGGCCGGCGCGGGGGCGGCCGCGCTGCGCCGGACCCTGATCGCGGAGGTGCGCGCCGGCGCGGCCGAACTGTACGCCCTCGATCGGGAGCAGGCGATCCTCGGCTCCGCGCGCGAACTGCTCGACCTGCTGGCCGCGACCGTGGCCGCGCGGTACGCCTCGGGCGACGGGGACCAGGAGGCGGTCATCAAGCAGCAGCTCGAACGGGCGCGTCTGGACGAGCGGATCGCGGATCTCGCGGCGGAGCGCGCCGGGGTCGTGGCCGAGTTGAATCGCCTGCGGGACCGGCCCGGCGGCGCGCCTCTGGGGATGGTGGCGGTGCTGCCGGAGCCGCCGGTCCCGGCGCCGGACTGGCCCGACTCCGCCGCGGCCCGCGCTCCCGGCGTGACCGTGCAGCGCGCGGCGCTGCGGGCGGCGGAGCGGCGCCTGGAGGTGGCGCGATTGGACGACCGGCCCGGCCTCTCTGCCGGCGCCGGCTACGGCTACCGCGACGGGTACGACCCGGTCGTCACGCTGCGGCTCGGGGTGGAACTGCCGCTCTGGCGCGGCGGGAAGCAGGCGGCGCTGCGCCGGGCCGCGGCCTGGGAACTGGAGGCGGCGCGGCGCGATCTGGCTGGCGCCCGCGCCGACGCCGATGCGGAAGCGGCCGGCCTGGCCGCGCGCCGGCGACGGGACGAGGCGCAGGTGGCGCTTTACCGCGAGGCGATCGTGCCGCGCACCAGCGCGGCGTTCGACGCGGCGCGCGCGGCGTACCTGGCCGACCGCGGCGATTTCGCCACGGTGGCCGAGGATTTCCGGATGTGGCTCGACGCGCGCGTCGAACTGGCCCGGCGGGAGGCGCGGCGCTACGCGACCTGGGCCAGCGGCGAAGCGCTGCGCGGCGGGCCGGACGCGGGGGCCCTGGCGACGGGAGGCGGGTCGTGAGGCGACGTCGATCCTGGCTCGTGCTCGGGTTGCTGGTGGCGGTCGTGTCGGCGCTGCCCGTGGTCGTCGGCTGCGGCAGGGAGAGCGCCCCGACCGTCCGCTACCACTGCCCCATGCACCCGACCTACGTCAGCGACCGGCCGGGCGACTGCCCCATCTGCGGGATGCGCCTGGTGCCGATCCCGCCGGAAGCGCCGCCGCAGCCGGTCCCGCCGGAAAAGGCGTCGCAGCCGGGCGCCGGCGCGGAGCCGCCGCGCCGCATCCTGCACTACCGCAACCCGATGGATCCGCGGATCACCTCGCCCGTCCCGGCGAAGGACTCCATGGGCATGGATTTCGTGCCGGTCTATGCCGACGAGGCGGCAGGCGCCGTTGACGGAGCTGCCGCCGTCTCCGGCCTGGCCGAGGTGGCGCCGGGCGCCGAGGGGCTGCGGCTGGCCGGAGTCGTGACCGCGACGGCCGCGCGGGAGCGCCTGACGCGAACCATCCGCGCAACGGCGCAGGTGGTCAGCGACGAAACGCGGGTGCGGCGCGTGCAGGTGCGCGCCGGAGGCTGGGTAGAGCGCCTGTTCGTCGATTTCACGGGGCAGCGCGTGCGCGCCGGCGAGCCGCTGTTGAGTCTCTATTCGCCGGACCTGCTCGCCACGCAGGAGGAGTACGTCCGGGCGCGACAGGCGGTGACCCGCTTCGCGGCTTCGGCTCAACCCGAGGTGCGGAAGGGCGGCGAGGACCTCGTCACGGCCGCCCGGCGCCGGCTCGAGCTGCTCGACGTGCCGGCGGCGTTCATCGCCGAACTGGAGCGCACCGGCACACCGCGGCGCGCCGTCACCCTGACGGCGCCGGTATCGGGCTTCGTCACCGCGAAGGCGGTCTTTGCCGGCCAGCGGGTGGAACCGGGCATGGAACTGTTCACCGTGACCGACCTGGGCACGGTCTGGGTGGAGGCGCAGCTGTACGAATCGGAAGCGCCGCTGGTGGCGGTGGGGCAGACGGCCACCCTGGGCCTGCCGTACGACGTGACGCTGGTCCGGGAGGGGCGCGTCACGTTCGTATCCCCCACCATCGACCCCGACACCCGGACGCTGACCGTGCGCCTCGAGTTCGCCAACGCCGACCTGCGCCTCAAGCCCGGCATGTTCGCCGTCGTGCAGCTGCATGTCGATCTGGGCGAGCAGCTCGTCGTTCCCGACGACGCGGTCATGGACACGGGCGTGCGGCAGTATGTCTTCGTGGCCGATCGCGGGGACACCTTCGCGCCGCGCGCCGTGACGGTCGGCTGGCGCGGCGACGGACGGGCGCAGATCCTCGCCGGGCTCGCGGCCGGCGAGCAGGTGGCCACGCGCGCCAACTTCCTGCTCGATTCGGAGTCGCGTCTGCGGGCGGCCATTGCGGAGGCGCCGCCGGCGGAGCCGGCCGCGGCGGCCGACGGCGCCGGTCAGGGCCGGCAGGGGGACGCGCCGTGATCCGGGCGATCATCGGGTTCTCGGCCCACAATCGCCTGCTGGTGCTGCTGGGCGTGGCCGCGCTGTGCGTGCTGGCCGTGCACTCGCTCAGGACGATCCGTCTCGACGCGCTGCCGGACCTGTCGGATACCCAGGTCATCATCTACTCCCGCTGGGACAGGTCGCCGGACGTCATCGAGGACCAGGTCACCTACCCGATCGTCAGCGCCCTGCTCGGCGCACCGCGCGTGAAGGCGATCCGCGGCTTCTCCGACTTCGGGTTCTCGTTCGTGTACGTCGTGTTCCAGGACGGGACCGACATCTACTGGGCGCGCTCGCGCGTCCTCGAGTACCTCTCGAAGATCCAGTCGCGCCTGCCCGGGGGGGTGAGCACCGAGCTCGGGCCCGACGCGACCGGGGTCGGCTGGGTCTTCCAGTACGCCCTCGTGGACCACTCGGGAACGCACTCGCTGGACGAGTTGCGGTCGTACCAGGACTGGACGCTGCGCTACGTCGTGCAGGCGGTGCCCGGCGTGGCCGAGGTGGCCTCGATCGGCGGTTTCGTGAAGCAGTACCAGGTCACGGTCGATCCGATCCGGCTCGCCGCGTACGGCATTCCGATCACCATGGTCGCCGACGCGATCCGCGCCTCGAACAGCGAGGCGGGCGGGCGACTGATGGAGTGGAACGGCACGGAGTACATGGTGCGCGCGCGCGGCTACGGTCGCAGCCTGGCCGACTTCGAGCAGGTGGTCCTGAAGACCGGCACGGGCGGGGTGCCGGTGCTGCTGCGCGACGTGGCGCGCGTGGAGTTCGGGCCCGAGATGCGGCGCGGCGTGTCCGACCTCGACGGGCTCGGCGACGCCGTCGGCGGCATTGTCGTCATGCGTCACGGCGAGAACGCGCTCAAGGTGATCGAACGCGTGACGGCGCGGCTGGCGGAGGTCAGGCCGTCGCTTCCGGCCGGCGTGGAGATCGTCACCACCTACGATCGCTCCGACCTGATCACGCGGGCCCTGGGGACGCTCAGGCACGAGCTCGTCGTGGAAATGGTCATCGTCGCCCTCGTCATTCTGCTGTTCCTGTGGCATTTCCCCTCGGCGATCGTGCCGATCGTGACGATCCCGATCTCCGTGCTGCTGGCGTTCATCCCGCTGCGGATGTTCGGCGTGTCGGTCAACATCATGTCGCTGGCCGGCATCGCGATCTCGATCGGGGTGCTCGTGGACGGCGCGATCGTCGAGGTGGAGAACGCCTACAACAAGCTGCACCTCTGGGAGGCGGGGGGGCGCCGGGGCGACTACCACGCCGTGCGCCTCGAAGCCCTGAAGGAGGTCGGCCCGTCGGTGTTCTTCTCCCTGCTGGTGATCGGTGTCGCGTTCCTGCCGATCTTCGCGCTGGTGGACCAGGAAGGGCGCCTGTTCCGGCCGCTGGCGCTGTCGAAGACCCTGGCCATGCTGCTGGCGGCGCTCCTGGCGATCACGCTCGATCCCGCCCTGCGCATGATGTTCACCCGCATGGACCCGTTCACGTTTCGCCCGCGCTGGCTGGCCCGCTTCACCACGCACGTGGCCGTGGGGACGTACTACGCCGAGGAAAAGCACCCGATCAGCCGCGCCATCTTCCGGGTGTACGAGCCGGCCTGTCGCTTCGTCCTGAAGCGCCCCCGCCGCGTCATCGCGGCCGCCCTGCTGCTCGTGGCCGTCAGCGTGCCGGCGTACTTCCATCTCGGCTCGGAGTTCATGCCGCCGCTGAACGAGGGGACGATCCTCTACATGCCCACGACCCTGCCCGGCATTTCCGTCGGCGAGGCGCAGCGGCTGCTCGAGACGCAGGACCGGATCCTGCGCGGATTCCCCGAGGTGGAGCGGGTGTTCGGCAAGGCCGGGCGCGCCGACACCTCCACCGACCCCGCGCCATTTTCGATGATGGAGACCACCGTCGTGCTCAGGCCGCGCGACGAGTGGCGCCCGAGGCGCCGCTGGTTCTCGTCCTGGGCTCCGGGCTGGCTGCGCGGCGTCCTCGCTCCGCTCTGGCCCGACCGGATCTCGTGGGACGAGCTCGTCGCGGAGATGGACGCGGCGCTGCGCATCCCGGGGGTGACGAACGCCTGGACGATGCCGATCAAGGCGCGCACCGACATGCTGACCACGGGCGTGCGGACGCCGGTCGGCATCAAGGTGTTCGGCGCGGACCTGAAGGAGATCGAGCGCATCGGGGCGGAGATCGAGGGCATCGTGCGCAAGGTGCCGGGCACGCGCAGCGCGTACGCGGAGCGGGTGGCCGGCGGCTACTTCGTGGACATCGAGCCGCGCCGGGACCAGCTCGCGCGGTACGGGCTGACGGTGGGGCAGGTGCAGGCGGTCATCATGACCGCCATCGGCGGCGAGAACATCACGACGACCGTGGAGGGACGCGCGCGCTATCCGGTGAACCTGCGCTATCCCCGCGGCCTGCGCGACGACCTGGACGAGCTGCGGCGGGTCCTCGTGCCGGTCCCGTCGGGCGCGCAGGTGCCGCTCGGGCAGCTGGCGGACATCGGGATCACCCAGGGACCGGCCATGGTGCGGAACGAGAACGGCTTCCTGGCCGGCTATGTCTACGTGGACATAGCGGGGCGGGACGTGGGCGGCTACGTGGAGGAAGCGCGGCGGGCGGTGGCGGCGCAGCTGTCCCTGCCCGCGGGCTACGTCCTGCAATGGAGCGGCCAGTACGAGAACATGATCCGCGTCCGCGAACGGCTGAAGTCCGTCGTGCCGATCACGCTCGTGCTGATCTTCGTGCTGCTGCTGGCCAATACCCGGTCTGTCTTCAAGGCGTTGCTCGTGATGCTGGCCGTGCCGTTCTCCGCCATCGGCGCGATCTGGCTGTTCCACCTGCTGCACTACAACGTGTCGATCGCCGCCTGGGTCGGCATGATCGCTCTGCTCGGCCTCGACGCCGAGACGGCGGTCTTCATGCTGCTCTTTCTCGACCTCTCCTACGACGACGCGAAGCGCCGCGACCGCCTGCGCTCCCCGGAGGAGCTCGACGCGGCGATCCTCCACGGCGCCGTCAAGCGCGCCCGCCCCAAGCTGATGACCGTGACCGCGGCGTTCATGGGGCTGCTGCCGATCATGTGGTCGACCTCGGCCGGCGCGGACGTCATGAAGCGGATCGCCGCGCCGATGATCGGCGGGCTCGTGACGTCGTTCATCCTGGAGCTGCTGGTCTACCCGGCGATCTACAAGCTGTGGAAGCAGCGCACGGACCTGCGCGGACTGCCCGAGGCCCGGCCGGGGCGACCGGCCGGCGCGGCGCCGCCTCAGGGTCCCGCTTGACCGGACGGGCGGTCCGGGCGACCTTAGCGCAAGGTCGGTTCCTCACCCTTCCCGAGGATTCCCGGATGCGCACCTACTGGCGGATGTTGCGCTACGTCAGGCCGTACACGGCGCACGTGGCCATGTCGGTGCTGCTGATGATCGTGTTCTCGGTGCTGAGCATCTTCAGCATCTGGATGATCTCGCCGTTCCTCAAGACCCTCTTTTCGCCGGAGCCGGCGGCCGTGGCGACGACCGCCGCGCCGTCCCTCCTGCCGCCGGTGGGGACGACCGGCGTGGCCGTCGCCCCGGGGGGCGGGGAGCCGGCCGCCGTCACGCCCGCCGGCCCGGGAGCGGACGCCGGGGCGGCGCGGGACCTGCAGCACCGCGTGGAGGGGCTGACCGCCCTGCGCGACCGGCTCAAGGCCCGCATGGACGGCTGGCTGCTGCGCGGCACCAAGCTCGAGCAGCTGTGGCGCATCTGCGTGGCCTTCTTCTTCCTCTGGCTCGCCAAGAACATCGCCGGCTACGGGCTGGCGGTGCTGATGGCGCAGGTCGGGCTGCGCGTCGTGCGCGACCTGCGCGACGACCTGTTCTCCCGGCTGATGTGCCTGCCGCTGGCGTTTTTCCACCGCCACCGCGCGGGCGAGCTGATCAGCCGCGCCACGAACGACGTCCAGATCGCGAACAAGTGCGTGAACGTCAGCTTCACGAACCTGGTGCGCGATCCGATCTTCGTCCTGATGTACCTCGGCGCGGCGGTCGTGATCAGCTGGCGGCTCACGCTGATCGCCCTGACCGTGCTGCCGCTGAGCCTGCTGGCGATCGTCCAGATCGGGCGGCGGCTGCGCCGGTACAGCCACCGGCAGCAGGAGAAGCTGGCGAACCTCACGGCCATCCTGCAGGAGACCGTGTCGGGCGTGCGCGTGGTGAAGGCGTTCGCCATGGAGCGGTACGAGACGGACCGGTTCTGGCGCGAGTCGCGGCGGCTGTACCGCGACATGTTCAAGATCGCGCGCATGCAGAGCATCTCCTCGCCCCTGACCGAGCAGCTCTCCGTGGTGGTGGGGCTGTTCATCCTCTGGTACGGAGGGCGCCAGGTGCTGTCGGGCGCGGAGCAGCTGCCGCCCGACCTGTTCATCCTGTTCCTCGTGTCGATCTTCTCGCTCGTGCACCCGATCAAGGAGCTGAGCGGCGTCAACAACGGCATCCAGGAGGGGATGGCCGCGGCGGAGCGCATCTTCGCCGTGCTCGACGCCCCTTCGGAGACCGCCATCGACATCCGCGCGCGCGATCTGGGCGCCGTGCGCGGCGAGGTGGTGTTCGACCACGTCACGTTCGCCTACGATCCGGGCGAGCCGGTCCTGCGCGACATCAATCTGCGCGTGGCGCCGGGGGAGATCGTGGCGCTGGTGGGGTCGAGCGGCGCCGGCAAGTCGACCCTCGTCGACCTGATCCCGCGCTTCTACGACCCGCAGGAGGGACGGCTGCTGATCGACGGCCACGATGCCCGCGACTTCACGCTCGGTTCCCTGCGGCGGGCCATGGGCATCGTCACGCAGGAGGTCATCCTCTTCAACGACACGGTGCGCGCGAACATCGCCTACGGCCTGGCGGACGTGCCGGACGCGCGGATCGAGGCGGCGGCGCGGGCCGCCAACGCCCACGACTTCATCCTGCAGATGCCGCGCGGCTACGACACGGTGATCGGCGACCGCGGCGTGAAGCTGTCCGGCGGGCAGCGGCAGCGGCTGTCGATCGCGCGGGCGATCCTGCGCGATCCGCCGATCCTCATCTTCGACGAGGCCACCAGCGCGCTCGACACCGAGTCGGAACTGCTGGTGCAGGAGGCGATCGACCGCCTCGTGCGCAACCGCACGACGTTCGTGATCGCCCACCGGCTGTCGACGGTGCAGAGCGCCGACCGGATCCACGTGATCAAGGACGGCCGCATCGTCCAGACCGGCTCCCACGCCGAGCTCCTCGCGCAGGAGGGGCCCTACCGTGTCCTCCACGATCTGCAGTTCCGCGCCTGAGCCGGCGCCCCCCGGGCGCCCGCTGCGGGTCGTGATCACCAACACGAGCCGCAGCTGGGGCGGCATGGAACACTACGCCGTGCAGTTGGCCGCCGGTCTGGGGCGGCGCGGGCACGCGGTGACCCTGCTGTGGGGCCATGACGCGGTGGGGGAGCGGGCGGCGGCGGCCGGGCTGCCCAACGGACGCTGGCGGCCGCGGGGCGACGCCGACCTGCCGGCGGTGGCCGCGCTGGCCCGCGCGCTGCGCCGGACCCGCGCCGACGCCGTCATCCTCACCAAGTGGCGCGAGTACCTGCTGGGGGGAGTGGCGGCGCGGCTGGCGGGGACGCCGCTGGCGGTGGCCGCGCTCGGCCTGCGCGTGACGCCGCGCGGCGACGGCAAGCGCCGGCTCGTCTTCCGGCTGGCGCACCGCGTGCTCGTGAACGCGGAGGAGATCCGCGCCGGGCTGGATTCCGTCCCGTGGATCGCGCCGGACAGGGTGCGGGTTGTGCACAACGGCGTCGACCTGGCGCGCTTCCGGCCCGGTGGCGACGGGCGGCCGCTGCGCCGCCTCTGGGGCGTGCCCGACGACGCGCCGCTCGCCCTGGCGGTCGGCAGCCTCACGCCGCAGAAGGACCACGACCTGCTCGCGCGGGCGACGGCGCGCCTGCGCGGACGGCTGCCGGAGGCGCGCGTGGTGGTGGCGGGGGAGGGGTTCCTGCGCCCGGCCCTCGAAGCGCGGAGCCGCGAGCTCGACCTGGCCGGTCGCTTCCTGCTGCCCGGTTTCCTGCCCGACGTCCGCCCGGCGCTGGCGGCCGCCGACCTGCTGGTGCTGTCGTCGGACAACGAGGGGATGGCGTGGGTGCTGCTCGAGGCCCTCGCGTGCGGCCTGCCGATCGTGGCGACCGACGTGCCGGGCGTGCGCGCCTGCGTCGAACCGGGCCTCAACGGCCTGATCGTACCGCCCCGCGACGAAGCGGCGCTGGCCGACGCCCTGGCGGCGCTGCTGGCCGATCCGGCGCGTTGCCGCGCCATGGGGGAGCGCTCCCGCGCCGTTGCCGAGGCCCGCTTCGCCGAGGCGGGCATGCTCGACGGCACCGAGGCGGTGCTGCGCGAAGCGCTGGCCGA
>Ga0315268_10004655_pt1 | contig 14879 bp, 16 predicted proteins | sample C1_top_MG_FD_204535 | JGI IMG/M metagenome (GOLD analysis project Ga0315268, IMG submission 204535) | Sediment microbial communities from Yellowstone Lake, YNP, Wyoming, USA - C1_top | ecosystem: Environmental > Aquatic > Freshwater > Lake > Sediment | place: USA: Wyoming | collected 2017-08-01
CTCCGGTGACGGGCATAGCGATGACCTCCGGCTCCTCGTACGAGTGGTTTTCTTTCACCAGCGCTATTATATCACCGAGGTGCGAGTTTTTGGTCTTTATTATCATCAGGCTCTCCGTCCCGGATTCAATTTTGCCCTGCCAGCGGTAGAGCGTGCTGACCTTGGGCACGATGTTGACGCAGACAGCCTTTTTCTTTTCCAGCAAAAGGTTTGCCAGCTTGCGTGCCTCGGCCTCGTCTCGGGTGGTGATTTGTACTACGATAAAGCCGTCTTCCTTGGCCATGTTAAGCCACCTTCAGCATACGCTCGACCGCTGATTTGGCCTTGAGGCGGATGTCTTCGGGCACCGTAACCTGCGGCTGCATGTCTTCCAGGCACCACAGCACTTTTTCCAGCGTGATGAGCTTCATGTTGGGGCAGACAGCCTGCTGGCAGACCAAGATGAAATGCTTGCCCGGATTTTCTTTTTGCAGGCGGTGGATAATGCCCCTTTCGGTGCCGACTATCATCTGCCGCACGTCCGGTCGGCGGGCGTAGCGTATCATGCCTCCGGTGCTGAGGACGGCGTCGGCCAGCGCATCCACCTCGGGGCGGCATTCGGGGTGCACCACCACTTTCGCCTGTGGATATTTTGCCTTTAGCTCTAGGATGTGCTGCGGCAGTATGCGGGCGTGGGTGGGGCAAAAGCCGGGCCACAGATGCAGTTTTTTACCTGTCTGAGAGGCTACCCATTGCCCCAGGTATTTGTCTGGTACGAATAATATTTCATGCTGAGGCAGGCTCTCCACTACCTTTACGGCATTAGAGGAAGTGCAGCAAATATCTGATTCGGCCTTGACCTCGGCCGAAGAGTTGACATAACAAACAACGGCGATACCTGGCAATTCTCTTTTCTTCTTCCTCAGCTTCTGGGCGCTAATCATATCGGCCATGAGGCATCCGGCATGAGGGTCGGGCAGTAACACTGTCTTTTCCGGAGAAAGAATATAAGCGGTCTCGGCCATGAAATGAACTCCGCAGAAGACGATAACCTGCGCCTCTGTTCTGGCTGCCTGCTGAGAAAGTTCCAGCGAGTCCCCCACGAAGTCAGCTATGTCCTGGACTTCGCCCGGCTGGTAGTTGTGCGCCAGTATGATAGCCCTGCGCTCGCCCTTCAGGCGCTGGATTTCAGTTCTCAATTCCGTATTATTGTTCATATCCGCATGTTGTCGAGGCTCTGTGTTGTGGCTAAGTGACGTAGTCTCGATATTTCACCCCGGCCTCGTAGAAAGCCTTCCAGAAAGGATCGACGTTGGGATGCTTGAAGGGAGCGGCTTTCCCGCCTTTAACCAGCATCATGCCCTTCGATGCTTCTGTGAATTCACCGGCAACCGAGGCTTTAATGCCCTTGGCGCTTATGGCTTTCACGACTTCCTGTGCTTTATGCGGCCGGCAGGCGATGATGAGAGTGCCCTCGCTGATGGAGGCAAAGGGGTCTATGCCGAAAAGCTGGCAGATTTCCCTGATGCAATCTTCAATAACGATTTTATCCTGTTCCACGCGGATGCCGCAGTTCGCAGCCTCGGCCATCTCGTAAAGCCCGCCCCAGATGCCGCATTCGGTGGCGTCATGCAGGGCGCTGACACCTTCGTCGCGCACTCCGCAAGCTACAGCAGCAAGCGCTTCCTCCACCACCGACATTTTATAAAATATCTTTTCGGCACGACGGGCAAAATCCTGGCCGAACTCTTTTTGCATCAATTTTGGGAACATGGTGGCGAATATGCCGCTGGCCTCGATGGCCGGCCCCTTGGTAATGATTAACTTATCACCCGGCTGTATGAAGCGCGGGCTGACGTATTTATCCAGCGGCCCTACGCCTGTCATGGTGGCACCGCCCACCATAGGGTAATGGCAATTCTCATAGCGTGCGGTGTGTCCGGTTATGATGGCCACGCCCAGCTTGCGACACTCCCGGTGCATGGTGTCCCACACGATGGTCAGCTGTTCCTTGGTCATTTCCATGGGCAGGTTGAGGTCGATGCTGAGGTATTTGGGCGGCAGCCCGGAAGTGACTGAATCGGAGGCCAGAATGTGGATGGCAAACCAGGCGGCGCGTTCCCAGCCGTATTCGGGGACGATGAATACCGGGTCGCAGGTAAAGGATACCGCCTGCCCGCCGATTTCAGCAATGCCGACGTCGGTGCCGTGCTGTGGCCCTATCAGGATGTGCTCATCGGTGGCTCCCAGGCGTGGAAATATGAGTTCGCTGAATATTTCGGCTGATATTTTGCCTATCTCGGGTATCTCAGCCATGCCTGTCAACCTCCCGTTGTATATAAAAATAAAGCAGACCTTTGTGGTCAGGCTGAAAAACGCCCACCGAAAAGCCTGCTCTATGGATTACAGGAGCTGTCGTCTAAGGAGTGTAAGAAGATGTCCGGGATGGCAGGAACCTGGGTCTGTACCCAGTGCTGCAGGCAGCACATGGAGCAGAAGCTGAAGCGGTCAAAAGAGTCTTTATCCCGCAGACGGGAGACTATCACCCAGCCACTGAGTGCATCTCCCAGAGCCTGGCCGGGAGCCATATCGACTTCGCGGCCACAGGCATGGCAGGCGCGCCAGGAATCAGACATTTCGGCCTTTCTCTCCCAGAATCCCCTGCTGATATTTAAATGTTAGCGCCAAATGCCCGCCGTGTCAATGTCATTAGTGTCCGAATCTCATGCCTGTGCCGAATAGACTATTATCGATATTCACTTACGAGAGGATAAAATGTCGCGTAGCTGCGGGCTAATCCCGCTTCTAATTCTGGTTGTAATCGCTGGTCGGTAAGGGTGGAGGCGGTGGAGGGGGGCTGTTCTGGGTTTCGGTGGGCTCTTCCTTGGTGGTGGCGGAGGCTTCCGCGCTCAGGTTCTGGGTTATTTCCTTGGCCTGCGTATCGATGTTTTTTTTGAGTTCGCTGGCTTCGGTGCTGACCGTCTGCGAGATTTCCTGTGCACTCTTTTCAAGGCTGGCCGCAGCCTCTTTGGTGCCGGACTCTACAGTCTCTTTGACAGTCTTGGCTTCGCTATCCAGTGTTTTCTGAAGCTCGGCGGCATCCTTCTCCAGAGACTCCTTTATTTCGACCAGGTCCTTCTTCAGTTTGGGGGCGTTTTCATCTTCTTCATCCAGAGCGATAGCTTTCTGAATTTGCTGGGTAACACCTGAAGTTATCTTCTGGAAATTGCGTACGAAACGCCCGAACTTGCGGGCATAACCGGGTAATTTTTCAGGTCCCAGCACGAGCAGGGCTACGATGATAATAAGCAGGAGTTCGCCCCAGCCGATATCTAAGCCGAGGATGTTCATGGCTTAACCTCACAGAGACGCAAAGGCCTAGGCAGCTTTCCGGGCTGTCTTCTTGACCTTCTTCCTGGGTTTGCTTTCCTCTTCCTCCTCGCCTTGCTGGCCCTCGCGGAAGGAACGGATTGACTTCCCGATAGACCCGAAGATTTGCGGCAGTTTGCCGGCTCCGAAGATGATAAAAACGATGACCAGGATAAGAATCAGTTCCAGGGGACCTAATTTGAATGGCATGTTACACCCTCCACTTGAATATCCTTGGTTCCCTCGCTACTGGCAATGAGAAAGGGGGATAAACTATCTCGATACTGCCTGGTGTACACCTTCTATCGAAAAGCAAACTCGGATAAAGGCTTTGCGCTATAAAAGCCTGGTTTTTAAGCGGCGTCGCTGGCGACAGGCTTCTTGACAGCCTTTTTCTTGGTCCTCCTCTTAGTTCTGGGGGCTTCCTCCTCCTCTTCGCTGGTCTGGCTGTCTTTGAAGGCACGGATACTCTTGCCAATAGCCGAGCCTACCTGCGGCAGTTTACCCACGCCGAAGATAAGCAAGACAATGACCAGGATGAGGATAATCTCCAATGGCCCTATTTTAAACGGCATAACAACTCCTCTCTTGAATAAGAAGTCTTCGAAAACTTTATGAGGTCGTAAACAGCTTGTTCCAACAGCGCCGTCGGTCGCTTAATAATAGATGAACAGATTTTTGTTGTCAACCTGAAACTCAGATGTTTGCGGTATCTCCATGGCCTATCAATGTCTCCAGTACCAGTTTACTAGGGTCAGGCTACTTTTGGGTGATTGTAATTACGGCTAAAATAGTAAAGAATGTAATGGATAAGTAAGAAAAAGGTAGGTGCTAGGTGAAAACGGATGATGCGGGCGGAAAGAACTATGGCAATCCGAGGGATGTGATGGTATTGCTGGCGAAAGAGGCGGAGGACGTCATTGCGTTAGCCGGTAAATCGGCATATCAGGAAGCCGCAGACGAAACCGAAAAGATGCTGCAGCAGTACGAACAGAAAGCTAAGCAGATTATCCTTAAGATACGCGAGGAGACGCATGCGCGGGCGGATGAGATGGCGGTCCGCTTCCGCGATGCCCTCATGCTGGGGGTCGAGGAAGCTTCCACAGCTGCCCTCAACGAGACCATCAATGAGGTTGGCACTAAGACTGCTGAGATAGTCAAACGCTTGCAGGAAGCAGTCAGGAGAGAAGCGCGCCAGGCGCTGGCTGAAGGGTTGATGGCCGGGGACGATAAGGCACGTAGTGTCTCCAGAGGTCGGCTTGAAGAGGCTAGGCCGACGGCCGAGCCGGAGACTTCCGCTAACTCCAGTGAAACTGGCACTACCGGTGAAGAGAAGCCACAGATGGCCGAGACTCCGCAGGATTTTGAACAGTGGCTCATGCAGTAAGCGCTTAAAGCGCCGGACTCAAATTCTCAATCTTAATTTCGGGAAGCAGTCTTTTCACATCGGCGCGGCGCGCCAGTGCCGTACCCGGGCTTAATACCGCCGCCGTGCCCATAGCGGTGGCCAGTCGGCAGGCTTCGTGCAGTGTTACTCCCGCCGACAGTTTGAGTGCTAGTCCGGCCACAGTCGAATCGCCGGCGCCAACTGTGCTGGCCACGGCTACCACCGGCGGCACAGCTTTTATGACCTCGGTTTGACTGGCCGCTATCAGCCCGTCCTTGCCGCGCGAAATGATGGCTATGGCTATCCCCATCCCCACCATCTCTTCGACCGCCTTAACAATATCCCCATCGGATTTCAGGGTTACGCCAAGCAGATCCTCAGCTTCACGCACATTCGGTTTGATAAGGTAGGGCTTGGCCTTTATGCCTTCTTTGAAGTATTCCCCCGATGAATCTAGGATAGTCTTAATGCCGTGTTCACGCGCCTGGCTTATGATGGAGGCATAAATATTTTGCGGCAGGCTGGGTGGCACACTGCCGCCGCAGACCAGCAAGCTGGGGCTGGGCCGCATGCCCCACACCTTTTGCATGAGCTCATTGACTTTCTCAACCCGGACGCCCGGACCGGGAGTGCTGATGCGGGTTTGCCGGGCGGACTCGCTCTCGTTGATGATGTAACAACTGCGCGTCTCGTCTTCGATGGGGATGAAGTTGAAAGGCACACCCTCTTGGGCCAGCAGCCTAGTGAGGACGTTGCCCTCGTTGCCGCCGGCAAAGCCGTAGGCCATGGTTTCGCCACCCATCTCGTGGATGGCGCGCGAGACGTCCAGTCCCTTGCCACCGGCATACTGTCTAATCTGCTGGCTGCGGTTGGTCTCGTTCATCTCCAGACGGGCCACGGTGATGTACTTGTCCAAGCAGGGATTGAGCGTAATGGTGGCAATCATGGGCTAAGCCTCATACTCCGCGTGCCAATGTGGGGGTATATCCGCCAGATGATCTGCCTCCAGGCCTAGTTTTTTATACCAGGGAGTGGCGTGCTCATGGGCGATTTGCGCCAGTCTATCGAGCCTGCGGACGGCAACGCCGGTCAAGAATCTACGCCTCGCTCCGGCATCCATTATGCCCATAGCTTCCTGCCAGACGGCGCGACCGGCCAGAAAGCCCGAAGCCCCGCAGCGACAGGCGATGTCCACCTGCCGTATAAACGAATCGAAGCCGGCGCCGGCGCTGAGGATGACCCAGGGAACAGCCGATGCCTTATCCAGCTCGCGGCACAGCCTGCTCAGCTCAGCCTCGTCTTGCTGGTAATCCAGGTCGGCGGGGAACTCAGCCTTGAGTACGTCTATGGGCAGGGAGGTCATGTCTCGCGCCGTCTGAATTACAACCTGTTCCTTGTTTCGGGCATACTTGGCCGCATTGCCGACTTCGTTTCCTATGGGATAACTGAGAGGCTCGACAAGAAAAGGAATGTCGAACTCGCGGCACTCCTCGGCGAGCTTCCTGACCAACTGGATTTGTTTCTGCGCGAGTGCCGTGAGTTCGGGGCGGTAATAGACGAGTATCTTGGCAGCGGAAGCACCCATGCGCTTGAGCTTGGCCACGCTCCAGCCCTTCAGCAGGAGCGTCTCGCGATACTGGTTGCTGCCGGTGTATCCTGTAGCCTCTAGGCTGACCAGCAAGCCGCAGGATTTGGGGATGAGACCCTCTGCGATAGCCTGCGCCGCCCCGTATATGGGGTCAAGTAGCACGGCGCTGGCGTGAGGGGCTAAAGCCTCGCAGAGTTCCAGCTTGAAACCGGTCATCTCGCGCGGGCAGTCGTTCGTACGCTCAGGCGTGCAGAGGGCGCTCTCCAGCGAGCCACGGTGGTCCATGGCGCACATGGTGAAGACGCCGTCCGCGCCGGCTATCTGCTGCAGTCCTCTTATCTTGCCGATGCTGAGAGTGCGCATAGCCTAAGGCTATTATGAGATAAAGCACGGGGTTAATCAACTGATAGCGCCGAAGCGCCCAACTTTCTTTTACAGCCGGGCCGTTTCGTGGTAAATTGAGCATAGAACCTCGGGTGATTTAATTAAGATAGTCTCATGGCAGCCAGAATAAAAAAGGCATCCAACATCGGTTTCTGTATGGGCGTGCGCCGCGCCATTGACATCATAACTGAGGTGGCACGGCAGCAGGGAGGCGTCGAAACACTCGGCGCGCTGGTGCACAACCAGCAGGTGCTCAAGAAACTGGCGAAGCATGGCGTGCGCATTATCGACCATGTTTCCGATGTCAAAGGCGAAACGGTCGTCATCAGCGCGCATGGCGTCGGCCCTAAAGTAACGGAAGAAATCGAGTCGCGTGGGCTTTCCGCCATCGATACCACCTGCCCCTTCGTCAAGCGCGCCCAGGTCGCTGCCCGCCGGCTAGCAGAGGGCGGCTTTTACACCATCGTTTTCGGGGATGTGAACCACCCGGAGGTTAAGGGTATACTGGGCTGGGCTGACGGCAAGGGCATGGCTACCCTCGATGCTGCGGACCTGGCTAAAATGGAGGAACTGCCGCGCAAACTGGGGCTGCTCTCTCAGACGACACAGATACCGGAGGCCTTCTCCCGTTTCGTCAAAGATGTCATAGACACAGCTCTGGTCAAAGACGCCGAAATCCGTATCGTGGATACGCTGTGCCACGACATCCGCCGCCGCCAGGCGGACACGCTTAAAATGGCCAGAGGCTCGGATATAGTTTTCGTCATCGGCGGGCGCAACAGCGCCAATACCAAGCATCTCTTCGAGCTATGCTCCTCGGTGGTGGATACACGCCTGATTGAGACGGCAGCCGAGATTGAGCCTGCCTGGCTCAAGAATAAGCAGAAGATAGGCGTCACCGCCGGGGCGTCTACCGACGACGAGACCATTGATGAGGTTATGGCACGGCTGCGGGACGTGACGGGCGCGTAGCTTTTTCCTTCCCTGGGTGCCTGGGCGATTTGTTTTTGTTTTTCGGCGGGGGCTCTTTTCAGGAGACGACTACACCGGACGTTAGCTTCAGATAGCGATAGTTCAGGCACGAGAGTCGTCCCGTTGGAACGGCGATTTGTTTTCTCTCCAGGCACGATTGGTTTCGAGGATTTCTTCGATATTCATGTTTCGTTTTTGCCACCCACGCACTCAAGGCAACGAAAAATGCGGGTTTTCGGGTATTTGTTCCCACTTTTCACGCACGGGATAAAACAAATGTGATTCCAACCGGCGCGGACTTCCAGGCATGAGTTCTCCAGGGTATTCGGCATGACATTATGATAGCACAGATGTTCTATGGGCGGAAGAGGTGATTGTCATTTTTTGGAGGGGTGAGGAAGGCCCCATCCCCTTTATCCCCTTCTCTCGCCCTCACTCCAGACTCTCTCCCGCCACACGGGCGAGCGAGAGAGTAAAAGGGAAGGGGCACTGATTGTAGGGGAAGGGGAATTTATTTAAGAGGATGGGCGCTTACCGCGCTCTCCTCTTGCAGGATCTTCTCCTGGGAAGATTGGACAGATTGCGGATGTCAGTTAATAATAAGCGGGTAGAAGTTGCAGGCAGTGATACAATATTGACAGGCTTGAGGGGAGAAGTACATGAAAAGAGCTTTTATGGTTATGCCATTTTCTGACGATATTGTTAGACAAGGTTATGAACATTGTGTAAAACCGGTGTTCAAACGAAAGGGTATTGAAATCAGGAAAGCCGATGAGATATTTTCCGTTAACCCAATATATGATGATATTGTGCAGGAAATTCAAAACGCACAAATCATTGTGGTTGATATATCAACAAAAAATACGAATGTTTTCTACGAATTGGGGATAGCTCATACCCTGAAACAAAGCCAGACGATAATTCTCACCCACGATGAGATTAAAGAAACCCCATTTGATATAGCACATTTTCGTATTATTCACTATGACAATACAATTGAGGGTAGCACTCGCCTAAGGGAAGTATTAGAGAGAACTATTGATTATATACTGGCGGACTATCTAACACTCTTTGGAGACGAATACAGAATGGTAATGGATGTTTTGGATTACGCAGGAAAACGTGGGGCTCTTTTTTGTCTTATTGGGTTAAACGATACAGGAGGAATTTATAAGGCTACCGACAATCTTAGGGTGGAAGGCCATTATAAAAATAAGGCCGAAGCCTATTTGATGCAGGCTCTGGAAGGAACAAATGCTGATAATGAGTTTGAAACTTTCACCAAACTCACTTACACGAAGCAGGAGGGTGGTTCAACATATGTCACTGATAAAGGTAAAGGATTTGTGGAGTTTTTAAAAATTAACGATTACGTTTGTGATTTATTTAATGATAACGTAATTACTCCGGGGTATATTCCGTATGAAAAACGAAAAAAGAATAAATAACTACGCTATCCTTTCGATATAAATCGTGAATTCATTCATCAAAGCATAGTTGGTTCACAGCTACAATAAAATAACATTATATATCCGTCTTCAGCACGGCCAGGAAGGCCTCCTTCGACACGTCCACTTTGAGCGGTATAAATTGTCTTCCGTTGCCGACATAACGAGTCCTGTGTTAAACTTTCCCCCTGAAGGAGCATTATGAAAAAGCGTGTTTTCTCAGGCGTGCGGCCCACCGGGCGCCTGCATATCGGCAACTACCTGGGGGCGGTGAAAAACTACGTCGCCCTCCAGGATGATTATGACTGTGTCTACTGCATCGTCGACCTGCACGCCCTGACCACACTGGAAGAAACGGGTAAACTCCAGGACAATATCCGCGAGGCGCTACTCGACCTGCTGGCGGCGGGGCTCGACCCCGGGAAGAGCATCATCTTTGTGCAGTCGCACGTGCACGAAGTGTCCGAGCTTTCCACTCTTTTAGGCATGGTAACCCCGCTTGGCTGGCTGCTGCGCGTGCCTACTTTTAAAGAAAAGGTCAGGATGCAGCCACACAATGTGAACTACGGGCTGGTGGGTTATCCCGTGCTGATGACATCGGACATCGTGCTCTACAGGGCCGAGGTGGTGCCGGTGGGCGAGGACCAGCTGCCGCACCTGGAGCTGGCGCGCGAGATTGTACGCCGCTTCAACGAGCACTTCGGGGAAACCTTTGCCGAGCCTCAGGCCAAGCTGACCAGCTTTCCGATGGTGCTCGGGCTCGACGGCAAGGAGAAGATGAGCAAGTCCCTTAATAACCATATCGAGCTGGCGGCCACGGCTGAAGAAACTACCAGGAGGGTAATGTCGGCGGTGACCGACCCTGCCCGCAAGCTGCGCTCCGACCCGGGACACCCCGAGGTGTGCAATGTTTACAGGCTGCACAAGTATTTCGACCCGCTTAAGATTGATAGTATCGCTGAGGAGTGCCGTACGGCCAGGATAGGCTGCGTGGACTGTAAGAAAATGCTGGCCGAGGCCATCAATAAAGAGCTGGCTCCGCTGCGCGAGCGACGGGCTGAACTGGCAGCGCGCCCCGAATACATAAAAGAAGTCATAGCTGACGGCGCCAGACGCGCTCAGGTTATTGCCAGGCAAACACTGGCCGAAGTCAAGCAAAAGATGGGGCTGGGGTAGAAGCGTAGGGCGGGTTTCAATCCCGCTTTTTTATAATTTCCTCTCCCTTGAGGGGAGAAGATAAAAGGTGAGGGTGAGAGTTGAGACCCTGGAGCTCACCCCTCACCCATGCCTCCCGCAAGGGGAGAGAAGATGGTATTTTGCCTCCCTTGGCAAGGAAGACAACGAGGAGGTCTTTATGGAGACACTCAAAGCTATCCTCAGCCGCCGTAGCATCCGGCGCTATACGGACAAACCTGTCTCTGCCGAAACCATCCGCGCCCTGCTTGAAGCGGGCATGGCTGCTCCTTCCGCCAACAATAATCATCCCTGGCATTTCGTGGTCGTTACTGAGCGGGCCATACTCGATGCCATTCCGAAGTTTCATCGCTATTCACGCATGCTCTTTGAAGCAACGCTGGCTATACTGGTGTGCGGCGATACCAACTTTGAGCCGAACCCGGGCTATATGGCGCAGGACCTGTCCGCGGCCGTGGAGAACATCCTTCTGGCGGCGCACGCACAGGGGCTAGGGGCAGTGTGGCTGGGCATCTGCCCGCGCAAGAGACGCATGGCGGGGATTAAACAATTGCTGCACTTGCCCGAAAACATCACCCCGTTTGCGCTTATTTCTATGGGTTACCCGGCTGAGCAGAAGCCGCCGTCAGGCAGATACGCGGAGTCAAGAGTACACCACAATGGGTGGTAGAATGAAAAGAGCGGAGATGATACTCCGCTCTTTTTCTTATAGCCTCAAGTTGGCTTATGAGCCTATCGCAGCGGTCTGTGTCAGGTCTTTCCTATGCTTGAGCGTTTCCGGCTGGGGTCTTTTCATAGCTGAAGAGCCTCAAGAAATTAGCCCTTTTATCATCTCCGGTGTTTGTTCACGAAGCGTCTTATGCGCACCAGAGCCTCTTCCAGCTCGGGCAGGGAGGTGGCGTAGCAGCAACGCACGTAGCCCTCGCCGCAGGCGCCGAAAGCGTTGCCAGGCACCACGGCCACCTTCTCCTCCTGGAGTAGCTTTTCAGCGAACACCTCGGAGCTCATGCCGGTGATGGTGATATTGGGGAAAGCGTAGAAGGCCCCCTTGGGCTCGAAGCAGGAAAAGCCGATGTCACGCAAGCCTTTGACGAACATCTTGCGCCGGCGGTTGTAATCAGCCACCATCTCTTGTATGCTCTCCTCGCCGCCGCGCAGTGCTTCGAGGGCAGCCACCTGTGCCATGGTGGGGGCGCACATGATGGTGTACTGGTGTATTTTGGTCATAGCCGCGATGATTTCCCTCGGCCCGGCGGCGTAGCCGATACGCCAGCCGGTCATGGCATAGGCCTTGGAGAAGCCTCCCAGCAGGATAGTCCTCTCCTGCATGCCGGGGAGCGCGGCAGCACACGTGTGCTCCACGCCATATGTCAGTCGAGCGTATATTTCATCAGACATCACCAGCAGGTTGTGCTTTTTCGCCACGTCGGCCACTGCCGCCAGCTTCTCTCTGGGCATGACGGCGCCGGTAGGATTGGCCGGATAGCCGACAAGCATTGCCTTGGTACGGGGAGTTACGGCGGCCTCGATGTCGGCGGCGTCTATCTCAAAATTTGATGCTTCTACAGTGGGTATCAGAACGGGCTCGCCGCCGGAGAGAGTGACGGATGCCGGATAGGCCACGTAGCAGGGGGCGGGCATAATGACCTGATCGCCGGGGTCGATAGTGGCACGCATGGACAGGTCGAGGGCTTCGCTCACGCCCACGGTAATGAGGAGTTCACTGGCCGAGTCATAGTCCAGCCCGTACCTGTCCAGGAGGTAGCGGGACAGTGCCTGGCGTAGCTCCGGCGTGCCCAGGTTGGAGGTGTACATGGTTTTGCCCTGCTCCAGGGAATAGATGGCCGCCTCGCGCATGCGCCAGGGCGTGGAATAATCGGGTTCACCCACCCCTAGTGAAATGACTCCCTCCATGGAAGCCAGCAGGTCGAAAAACTTGCGGATACCAGAGGGCGAAATGCCGTTGGCCCGCTGTGAAATGGGGCTGAGCTTTCTACCGGTTGCTGACGATTGTCTGGTGACCATAGTCTGGCTCTGATATTACAGGATTACCGCCTGGCGTTTTACTTCTTCCCTGCCGGCCATTATTTCGCCGTCTTCCTTGTAGCGCCTGAGCACGAAATGGCTGGTGGTGCCGGTGACGCCCTCAATGGGGGCCAGCTTACGAGTAACGAACTCGGCTACTTCCTGCATGGATTTGCCCTCCACCAGCACGGCCAGGTCGTAGGTGCCGGACATAAGATAGACGGTGCGCGCCTCATCAAAGCGGTAAATACGCTCGGCAATGGCGTCGAAGCCCACGTCGCGCTGCGGCGTAATCTTGACCTCGATAAGCGCCCAGACATGCTCGTTGCCTATTTTGTCCCAGTTGACGAGGGTTTTATACTTGACGATGGCCCGCTCGTCCTCGGCCTGCTTGATGGCCTTGCTGACCTCGTCGGCAGTGGAGCCGGTCATGTCGGCAATCTGCCTGGGGGTGAGCTTGGCGTCCTTTTCCAGTATCCTGAGAATTTCTTTGTTTAACATACCCACCACCTCGTTTTTAAAACGAATAGAGCCACATTATAGCAGAACTTTTCGAGCTTTGCGCAAGAAGGGAATATCAGCAGGCGCTGAGGCAGTCCGTTAATTAGCCCACGTGCTGGCTTTACCCTGCATCATTGAAGCGCTTAATTGGAAAGTGATAAACAGTGCGAGGGTCATTTCCTGACGAAATGATAAATGCCAAGCGCCACCAGCACCGCTACTGCGATGCCTGCTGAGACCAGTGGTTCCAGCATGGCCGAAAAGAGCACCAGCAAAGCGGCGAAAATGGCGATGGTAGCCTCGGCCCTGTTGGAAATCCTGATTTTCATTATGGATAGACCCCGGTAGAGTATTATAGCATAGCGGTCAGCGATGTCATGCTGAAGAGTACGCCCTAGGCGGGTGACGAAGCATCTGACCCGAGCATTTGACGAGCGGAGCGGTATACTCTTGTCTAATTACCCTTTACCATGCTAATCTCAAACAAAGGCCGTGATTAAACTTACCTTCCTGGGTACCAAAGGCGAGATAGAGGAAGAAGCCGAGCGCCACCGCTTCCATTCATCAATGCTGGTCGAGTCCGGTGGCACTAGGCTGCTCATAGATTACGGCCTGTTGCATCGCTATTCACTGGATGAAATCAGGCCGGACGCCATCCTCGTCACCCACGCCCATCCCGACCACTATTCCTGGCTCAAGCAGGACGTGCCTTCGGACATCCCGGTTTACCTCACTCAGGTGTCGCTGGACTACGGCAAGTTCAAGCCGCGCAACGCTCACGTCGTCTCCCCGATGCAGCAATTCGCGATAGGAGCTTTCAAATGCATGGCCTACGGCGTCATCCATTCCATCCGCTGTCCGGCAGTGGGCTGGAAACTGACTGTCGAGGGCAGGACGCTGGTCTATAACTCGGACCTGGTGGACATCGAGGAAAAAGATGCCGTGCTGACCGGCGTGGACTGGTATATCGGAGACGGCTCGGCGGTGAAGGCCAACCTGGTGCGCCGACGGGGAGACGCCCTTTTCGGCCACACGCGCATCATCACGCAGGTGCACTGGTGTGAGAAACATGGCATCAAGCACATGGTTTTCACTCACCTGGGGCGTGAAACACTGCGCGAGGAAGAAGGCTTCAAGGCCGAGCATCCGGAGGCCATCCTGGCTTATGACGGGCTGGAGATGGAGATATAGTCTCGACCGGTAACAAACGAGGAAATTCTAAATTCTAATATCTAAATCCTCGAAATGTAAAATACAAAACGTCAAAACTCATTTAGAATTTAGTATTTCGTGCTTTGTGCTTATTTAGCATTTAGGATTTAGTGCTTAATGCTTAGTGTTTTTTCTCTCGTAAACAGCGCCACAAACACCAGCACCAGCGCCCACATTGAGATGATGCTGAAAAAGGTTATGGCGGAAGCCCATACACCCGGCGGCCCCACCAGCCGGAAATCTATCAGCGTCTGAAAAGGGTTAAAGCTGAACAGAGCCTCTGTAACAGTGAATCCTGCCACAAAAATCAGCGTTACCAGTATAAACGGCGCCAGGTAGAGCAGCATGAGGTACGACGGCATCGCGGGCTTAGCCCAGGGGGAGAGGACGAAATACCTCCTGCCCTTGCTGAACTCCCAGGCCGTCCGCCAGCCGTAGATTATAAGGCCTATGATGAGTGCCAGGCTGATGGCCATGCCTATCGTGCCGATGGTGTCGATGGTTTTCCAGTAGGCCCACCACGGCACTTCCGAACGCTCCAGGTTGAGCCCGGCAATGAGGTTGGCCACCCCCGGCCCCAGGCTGTGCCCCAGCGAGCTACTCTGTGCGTTGGCCAGCACCACCACGCCAAAGTTCTCGCCCGGCACCAGCAGCATGTCGGACATGAAGTTGGGCGTATCGCCGCCGTGCCAAGTGAGCGGCGTGCCGTTCTCGCTGTCGCCGGAGAACCAGCCCATGCCGTAAGACACGTCGCCGCCGTTTTCTTTGAAGCTGACTGTCGGTGCCTGTGCTTCGGCTATATCTGCCGCCGGAAGGAGCT
>Ga0315268_10004656_pt1 | contig 14879 bp, 12 predicted proteins | sample C1_top_MG_FD_204535 | JGI IMG/M metagenome (GOLD analysis project Ga0315268, IMG submission 204535) | Sediment microbial communities from Yellowstone Lake, YNP, Wyoming, USA - C1_top | ecosystem: Environmental > Aquatic > Freshwater > Lake > Sediment | place: USA: Wyoming | collected 2017-08-01
TTTTGCAGCATCCTGTTAGAGCCTGACCGAGAAGTTGCGCTCTCCCCTGGCCCCAGACTTCGCTCGCTGAGAGCAGACGGCGGAGAGCTGACCGCTTTCCCTTGACACCCGGAACCCGTCACCTAGGAAGTTGGGGCGTAGTATCCGCGGCGCGCCTGGACCTTGAAATCCCCGTTCTTCGTGCGCACCTGGATCTTGTGGTAGGAGCCATCCGTCCTGGCATCGGTGGGGACATAGCCGAGCAGGTATTGCGTCCGCAGTTCGTCGGCGATCTGCTGGAAGGCGGCCGACGTGTCCTTGATGCGGCTCACCTCGAGGACGCGCCCGCCGGTCTCGTCGGAGAGTTTTTTCAGGACCGCATCGCCGCCGAATCCCACGTCATGCCCCCAGTAAAAGGACCGGTCGATGATGGCCACGGAATAAATCATGAGATCGGTTTTCTGGGCGGCTTCGAGCGCGGTCTCGAGCTTGACCTTGCTCCCCTGGTCCTCGCCGTCCGTCAGCAGGATCAGCACCTTGCGTCCGATTTCGTTCTTCATCAGTTCGTTGGCCGCCAGGTAGATCGCGTCGTAAAGGTGCGTGGCTCCGCCCGAGTCTCCGGTGGGCAGGGGAGCGGGAAGAACCCCGGCGGCGCCGCCGTTGATCTGAGCCAGCTCGATGGCGTGCCCCAGTAGTTGCGGGTTGGCGGTGAAGTCCTGCAGCAGCTCCACCTCGACGTCGAAATGGAGGACAAACGCCAGGTCCTTGGGGCGCATCACCTGACGGAGGAAAGCTTCCGCCTCCCGCTTCTCCGCATCCAGCACGCGTCCCTGGCTGGGGCTTGTATCCACCATGATGCCGAGCGTTAACGGCGTGTCGGTCTCCCGCGCGAAGTAGCGGATCTCCACGGGGAGTTTGTTGTCGGCGATCTCGAAATCGTCCTTGCTCAGATTCGCGATCATGTGCCCCTTCCGGTCTTTCACCACCGCGTACACGTTGACGACGCTGGAGGTGACTTTCAGCGTGGGGCCTGTCGGCAAGGGCGCCTTTTCCTGCGCCAACATCAAAACGCTCCCCCCGAGCGCAACACCGAGCACTGCCGCGCAAGCGCCCAGCGTCGGAGCGAGTCCTCGTTCCGAAAGGCGCAGCGACGGGTTGTTCCTCATGTTGGCCATCCTCACCCCGCTAGCATTTAGATGCAAGCGGCGAGGGTCGCGTCAGCCGGCGCGCCGGTTTCTGCGGAGTGGACGGAGCGACCGCGACGACGAGCCGGCGACGCGTCGCTCGGAAGCCATCGGAGAATTCCGCGCGAGTCCCTCTCTTGCGATGGATGCAACGTGAAAGGTCGCTTTACATTTTGATGCGTATCCATTCACTTTCCTCTTGACAAGATAAGTCGGGGTCACTATACATGAGAGTTGTATACGCGCTCCGCCAGCATCGCTGGCGCGAAAAATCCAAAGTTCGGAGGAGAATAGAATGGCAGCGAAGAAGAAAGCCAAGAAAAAGAAGAGGTAACACTCTTCAGAAAGTTTCGATCGGAACATTCGGGGGTGCAGCGATGCACCCCCGAGGTTTTTTCAGGGTCATTCACACGAAACGTGACGTGTACACCTTCACGTCCCTCTCATCCATGGTGAAGCCATTTAATCTCTCTCCTGCCGCTCCGGCGCGGAGAGGGCGCGCGGGGTCTCATCGACAGGCTCAAGCTCAATGATTTCGTCGCCGGTGGCGGCGCCAAGCTCCTTGAATTTCCGAGCTGAAGGCAGAACGCGGGACTCGAGTGACCCGACGGCCTTGTTGTACGAATCGACCGCCCGTTCAATCGACGACCCCAGCGTTTGAAGGTGACTCAAGAAAGACTTGAGTCGATCGTGAAGCTCCTTCCCGAGGTCGCTTATTCGCCTCGCGTTCTGTGTGATCTTTTCCTGCTGCCAAAGGTAAGCTCCCGACCGCAAGAGCGCAATCAGGGTCGTCGGCGTGGCGAGCACGACCCTTTTTTGCATCCCGTCTTCAATCAGTGCGCGGTCCTGTTCGAGCGCGGCGCTGAAAAAGGATTCACCCGGAAGAAAGAGCACAACCAGATCCAGTTCGGGCCCGACCTGTTCCCAGTATCTGCGCTCCGCAAGTTGATTCATATGCTCGCGAACCAATTTGCCGTGGGTCTCAAGCGCAGCTTTCCTCTCCCCTTCTGATTTCTCAGGATCGACGGCGTCAATGAAAGCCTGGAGAGGGACTTTCGCATCGACGGCGATGCGCCGATTTCCGGGAAGATTCACGATCATGTCGGGTCGCTGACGCCCTGATTCCGTGGCAATCGTTTCCTGTTCCGTGAAGTCGCAGTATTCCGACATCCCGGCCAACTCCGCAACCCGCCGCAAGGTAAGCTCGCCCCAGCGCCCTCGGACCTTCAGGGGCGAACTCAAGGCGTTCGCAAGGTGAGTGGTTTCCTCCTGGAGTCTTTGATTTGCCTGAGCCAGAGAACGCAGTTGTTCTTCGAGTGTGCCGTAGGCTTTTTGACGGGATTTCTCGATCTCGAGGATTTCTTTCTCGTAACGTTCCACGGCATCGCGCAGGGGACTGACAAGTCCTTCAATCGCTTTTTGGCGGGTCTCCAAGTCTCCCTTGGCCTGGGCCTGAATAGTTTCAAAAGTGCTTTTGGCCAGAGCGACAAAAGCCTGATTGTTGTTCTTGAGCGCCTCCCCAGCGAGCGCGTTAAACGCGTCCGTCAACCTCTGCCGAGCCTCATCGAAGTCCTTCCTTCGCTCCTCCTGGTTCGTCAGGGCCTCTTTCAGGCGCGTTTCCGCCTCCACTCTGGAGGCGCCTTCGCTGTGGAGTTTCTGCTGCAAGTCGTCCAGCTTGGGTCGGAGGTCCGCGATCTGCGCGCGCAATTCTGTGACGGTGCTTTCGGCGGCCTTGATCTTGCCCTCGGACTCAATTTGCTGGGTCTTGAGCCGTGAAGTGGCCCAGAGGAAACCCACAAGGCCGCCAACCACCAAGCAGGCAACCAGCAGTGCCCAAGTCGTCATGGAAGTCTCCTTCTCCTCGCTCGTGGGGTTCCTTCGGCCGACGCTCAGTACTCTTCTTCGTGGGCAGGACAGATTGGCATGAAGTCACACCACTTGCAAACGAATCCGGGCGCGGCGGGGAAGAGTTGCTGGCGGATCTGCTCCGCCACCGCGCGGATCTCGGTCACGACCTTCTCCAGGTCCCGGTCCGTGCGCACGGCAGAGACGGGTTCGTTGTTGGTGAGGTTGTAGAACGTCAAGCGGGCCGGCTTCAATTTCATTTCGTTCCGGCAGGCCAGCGCGTAGACCGAGAGCTGCAGGCTCTTCTCAGCGTCCTTCGACGAGCGCGGCCTGCCGGTCTTGTAATCGACGAGTTCCACCGCGTGATCGCTTTGGCCGGCGGGATTGATCTGATCAATGCGCCCTTCGAGCACCACATCACCCAGATCGAGTGCGAAGTGCCTCTCCATATCGAGGGGGAGTGTGGGATCGCTCGCGTGTTTCTCCACAAACGCGCGCAGTTGTTCGCGCCCCGCTTCCCGGTAAGTCTGTTCCTGGTACTCGTCCTCGAACCCGACGCTTTTCCACGAGCGCTCGTAAAATGTTTCAACGTCCTCCCACCGGACGGGGCCCGCCTTGCGAAGCTCAAAGTAGCGGCGCACGCACTGGTGCATGAGGTTGCCGAACGTCAGCGCCGGCTGCGGGCCCGTGGGCACTTTCAAGTAATGGCTGAATTTGAATTTCAGCGGACAGCTCTGATAGTCCTCGATGGAGGTGGCCGAAAGCCGGAGCTTCTCTCCCGGCGCCACGGCGGGCGGCTGGCCGGCCCAGGCGGCCAGGGGAGGATGGACCGCGCCGGCATCCTGGGGATTCTCGAAAAGGTCCGATTGCTGCGGATTCGCCGCCGTGGCTCCGCGCGGCGGCGCAAGCGTTGCGGCTGCGGCGGTCGCCTCAACGTGCGGCGCCTGGAGGGTCTCGATCTCGCGGCTCGCCACGACAGGATTCGAGGTGAGGTCATCGATGAAGGGTGAGAGTCTTTTCGCGGTCTTCGAAACGCTCGAGACGTAAAGCCGTTCCTGCGCCCGAGTCAGCGCGACGTAGAAGAGGCGGCGCTCCTCCTGCAGGTGGATGTTCGACGGCGGCTGCGGACCCTTGCGGAGTTCATCGGGGAATTGGATCACGGGTTTCTGCTCGCGATGCGGGAAGCGCTGCGGCGCCACGCTCAGGATGAAAACGACAGGAAATTCCAGACCCTTGGCGGCGTGGACGGTCATCATCTGGACGGCACGTGCAGCCTCCGCGGGTTCGGGAGCGTTGATCGTTCCTCCCGCTTCGCGAAAGTAGCTGAAGTACTCCATGAATTCGCCGAGCTTCCGCGTCTCGCTCTTTTTCTCCCATTCCTTGAGGAATTCTTCGAAGGCTTCCATGTAGGCGCCGTCCCGCGGACCCCGATGCGCGTCGAGGCCCAGGCGTTCCTTCAAGAGCTTGAAGAGAGCGGTCACCGGGGAGCGTTCGACAGTCCAGCGGAGACCTTTGAGAAGATCTTTCAACGCGGGCCAGCCGGTCTCCGCCAGGTCTTTCCTCGCCGCCTTCTCCCAGGATTCCAGGACGTCGTAGAGCGAGCAGCGGTGGCGGGCCGCCTGGGCGCGGACTTCCAGCGCCAGCTTCTCGGGAAGGTTCCATCGAGGCATCAGCAGCACGCGCGTCAGGCTGATGTTGTCGTGCGGCGAATGGACGACGTTCAGGTAAGCCAGCAGGTCGCGAAGAATGATGGTGGAGAGGATTGAAAGCCCCCGGATCGAGAAGGGAATCTCCCGCCGGCGGAATTCTTCCACCAGCGGGTCGCGGTAGCTGTGCGCGCGATAAAGCACGGCGATGTCTCCAAACGGCGCCTGGCGCCGGGCGAGGCGCTCGATTTCCTCCGCGATCCATGCCGCCTCGCTCGCGTAGTCCGCCGATTGCAGAAGATAGACGCGCGAGCCCTCTTCCTTTTCCGTTTGGAGTTTGGGTTTTTGCTCGTAGCGATCGTTCTTGGCGATGACCGCATCGGCCGCGCGCAGGATGCGCTGCGTCGAGCGGTAGTTGCGGGAGAGATAAACGGTCTTGTGCCCGGGGAACGCCTCGCCAAACATCTTGAAAGCGCCGTGCGAGGCGCCGCGGAAGCGATAGATCGCCTGGTCATCGTCGCCGACCGCCGTGAGGTTCGAGGGAGGCGCGATCAGGCGCTTCAGCAACTCGACCTGCGCGTAGTTGGTATCCTGGAACTCATCCACCAGCACGTAGCGGAATCGCGCGCGATAGGCATCGCGCAGTCCGGGCTCGCGGTCGAACAGGCGGATGGTTTCCGGAATCAGCGTGCCCAGGCTCGAGCCTCCCGCTTCCTGGATCAGCTTCCGGCTGTTGCGGAACACCCGCGCCAGCTCCTGCTTCTTGACCAGCTCTTCTTCCTCGAGCTTTCGGTCCGCGGGATCGAGCTGCGCCGCCCTCGCCCGGAATGCCTCGTCCAATTTTCCGACATAGGCTTCGAAGTCCTCGGGCTCGATCAATTCGTCCTGGCAGCGTGAGAAGAATTCGTTCAGGTCGTGGAGGAAGGCTCCGGGCTCCGCCAGCTTCTGGTAATACCCCAGGCCCAGCTCGGCCATCCGTCGCCGCAGGAAAATCCAGACATCAATCTTGTCGAGGAGGACGCTTTCCGGACGCCGGTTCTCCAGGACGCGCTTGGCGAATGAGTGGAACGTGGAAATCTGCGGCGAGGTGGTGAGGTCCGGCAGGGCGCGCGCCACCCGGCTCTTCATCTCGCCCGCGGCCTTCTCCGTGAACGTCAGCGCCAGGATGTTTTCCGGCTGCAATCCAGGAACGTGTCCAAGCAGGTGAACGATGCGCTGGGTGATGACGCGAGTTTTACCACTCCCCGGCCCGGCGATGATCAAGAGGGGGCCCTCGCCGTGTTCGACCGCTTGCTGTTGTTCGGGATTCAGTTTGAACATCCGGCTCTCGGAACATTATTCCGCCATGTTCACCAGTGAGGCAAGGTGATTCCCGGGGGAGTCGAACGACCTTTTTCATACAGACAACCGCGGGCCACGCAGCAGCCACCCATCAGCGCTGGGAAACGAGTCGTTTCAGGCTGCGCTCCGGCAAACACCAGAAGCTAATTCGACTTCGCGATCGGAAAGCCCTTATCGGCCCAGTCCTTCGCGAAGTTGGTGGGAAGGTCCAGGAGTTTGAGGTGAGTGAAGCCCATTTTGCGTGCGGCCTCGAACGCCGGACGGATATTGGGACACTCTTCCACCGGGCAGCAGCCGCAGTAGAGAACGATTTCCTTGCCGCGGGGAAGAGGCTCGAGCTTCTTCTTCAGTTGCTCGAGCCCGGCAGGCTTGGAAGCAGGACCGTAGAATTCGGAGCCGGGAACGTGGCCGGCATCGTAAAGGACTCGAAAGCCCACGCAGAGGATGAGCGGCTTGGGCGTCTTCGCATCGGCCAGTCGGACGCTCAGCTGTTCCGGAGTGACGAGTTGAGCCTTCGTCCAGGGTTCGGCGGTCCTGGCGATTGCGGGGAGCGCGAAAATGGAAATGAGCGTGACGGCAAGCAGCCTCCCGTAAGCAAGCCGGGAGGAAACGATTCGTGAAGTTTGCATAGTGACCTCGAAGGGAAGTCGGTTGCCGGCGGGCGAGGCACGGCCCGGCGAAGAATGAGATTACAATGTCGGGCAATCCCTCGTCAAATTCTTCCGAACAGGCCCAGCGCCGACGGGCGCCCCTACCGGACATTGAAGAATGTCAAATAGGGTTCGCCACGGACTTCGCGCAGCAGGAGCAAGGCCAGTTCGCGCGCGTGGTAATCGCCCCACATCGAGCTCTCACCGCACGGCACTTTGCGGCCGGCGGGGATGTGGTCCCAGCCGTTGGGGCGATGATAGACGGAATGCAGAATCAATCCCTGGTGCGCCGGGTCCTGGGAGAGATACGGTTCGTCGAAAAGGATGGAAGCGATCGTCAAGGCCGCCTGGCGATAGCGCAATCCTTCCGCAGGGGGACGCGAGGACTCCAGGAGGTAATTGCCCAATCGCCACAAGGCCTGGGCCGCGATGGTGGCGGCGGAGCTGTCGACGGGCTCGTGGTCGTTGAAGGGATTGGCGGGCTGGTTCAAATGGTCGCCGAGGCGCGCCAAGCCGGGCGCTCCGGTATCCCAATAGGGAATCCCGTCGCGGGGAGTCTGCTCGAGGTAGTACTCGCAGGCGGCCTGCGCCGCGCGAAGCATCCGGGCCTCCGTCGTGGCGTGCCCGCCCAGCAGCGGGTCCAGCTCATCCCCGGCGAGCGTCGCCAGGAACTCCAACTCTTCGGCAAAACCCAGCATCGCCCAGGCAAGGCCGCGTGTCCAGGTGGTGCGCGGCGAATACCCCTGCTGCGAACTGGGGCAGCGATAGGTGCCGTCCGTGACGTTGAACAGGGACTCGTGAGCGACCCGCCCGCGAACGTCGTGGGCGTCGCGGCCTTCACCGTAGAACACCGCGAATTCGGCCGTCACCGACGCGTGGTGCACCAGTCGTTCCAGGAGCGAAATGCGCTGGTCCGATTCGCCGAGGAGGTAGTGCCCCAGCCGGTGCGCCGCGGCGAGCGAGCGCAACGTGCGCATCGTGTCGATAAACAGCGAGTGCGGGCCGTTGAAGGAGTAGATGTAACCGCGACCGTCGCGCAGGCGTGTCCAGCGCGCGGCCTGGACGGCGCCGCTCACCTTGAGCGCCAACTCATAGACCTCTTGCTCATATTCGCCCGCCGGAATTTTCCCTTCCTTCATCAGGCGCAGCAGATTCCCGAAGGTGCTGATGTGGTGGAACGCGTGGTCGTGGACGCCGAAGTGCGTCAGGAGGCTGGGCATGTACTTCAGGGTGTTCCGGCGTCCGGAATCCAGGAACCGCGCTTCACCGGTGGCGTCGAATTGCAGAATCGCGGAGCCGAACAGGAAGCCGAGCGTCCACTCCGTCCATGACCGGGAGGTATAGCGACCTTCCACCGTAACGACCGGCGCTCCCTGGGAGGGTTGCCATGTCGCCTCGAGCGAGTGGAGCTTGGCCGCCGACAGCTCGAACATCCGCTCGAGTTGAGGCTTGAGCGCTTCGGGGTTCAGGTCGGCATTGATGCGCAGCATCGGTAGAGGTTAAAGGCGGTGAAGGTGGAACCCGCCATCCACGTCGATCACGGCGCCGGTGGTAAACGGGAAGCGGTCCTCGGCGATCGCCGCGACGGCGCGGCCCACGTCCTCGGGCGTCCCCCAGCGCCGCAGGGGCCACAGGCCCTCGGCAATCTTTCGCTCGTAGTATTCCTTGACGGGAGCCGTCATATCGGTGGCAATCACGCCCGGGCGGATCTCCACCACCGGGATGCCGTATTCGGCCAGTCGCACGGCGAAGAGTCGGGTCATCATGGAGAGGGCGGCCTTGCTCATGCAGTAATCGCCTCGGTTCGTGCTGACCGCGTACCCTGAGACCGAGGAGATGTTGACGATCTTGGGCTTGCGTTCGGCCGTGGGCCGTTCACTCCACCGCGAAAGCCAGAAGTTCGCAACGGCCTGGGTGAGAAAGTAAGGGCCCTTCAGGTTGATCGCCAACACGCGGTCGAAGCTTTCTTCCGTGGCCTCGAGGATGTCGGTGCGAACAAGCGGCGCGACGCCGGCATTGTTTACCAGCAGATCGATCCATCCGAATGTGTCGCGGAGGAATTGCAGGAGTCGCGCCCGATCCTCAGGACTCGAAATATCCGTCTGGATAATCTCAAATCGCGCAGGGGCGTTCGGCGAGGCGGCCTTGAGACAAAGCTGCCGCGTCTCCGCGGCGGCGTCCGCACGGGTGGAGTAGTTGATGGCGACACTCCAGCCGATGCGCGCCAGCTCAAGAGCAATCCCGCGGCCAATGCCGCGCGAGGCGCCCGTGACCAGAGCCATCGGGGGTGTCGTGGACACGCGTAGGAATATACCCGATTGCCACGCGGCTTGCTTCAGGAAATGCGCGAGGTTTCTGACTTCCCCACGGGCAATTTGGCGTGTCTCCAGCCCGCGGGCGCGCGCATTCGATTGACTTGGCAAGAAGCTCACCACTATAATCGCGCCGGTTGGTTCATCATGCGCGAAGCGGTCATTCTCGCCGCCGTTCGCACCGCCATCGGCAAGTTCCAAGGCTCCCTCACTCCGTTCTCCGCAGTCGATCTGGGCGCTGGCGTGGTGAAGGAAGTGGTGCGCCGCGCGGGTCTCGAGCCCGGTCAGGTGGATGAAATCATCATGGGGAACGTGGTGTCGGCGGGGCTCGGGCAGAATCCCGCGCGCCAGGCGGGCTTGAAAGGTGGTCTCGAGGCGCGCGTGGCGGCCATGACGATTAACAAGGTCTGCGGCTCCAGCCTGAAGGCGGTGGCGCTGGCCGCGCAGGGAATCGAGACTGCCAACGCGGAAATCGTTGTGGCCGGCGGCATGGAATCGATGACCAACGCCCCGTACCTGCTGACGCAAGTCCGCGGCGGATTGCGGCTCGGGCATGGAAAAGTCCTGGACTCGATGATTACCGACGGCCTCTGGGACGCCTACGAAGACTTCCATATGGGCATGACCGCGGAACTGGTGGCGGAGAAATACCAGATCTCGCGCGAGCGCCAGGACCAGTACGCCGTCGAGAGCCATCGCCGCGCGCTTGACGCCATCAAGAGTGGCCGCTTCAAGGATGAAATCGTTCCGGTGGCGGTTCCGCAAAAGAAAGGTGACCCGCTGCAATTCTCCGTGGACGAGTCGCCACGGGCCGACACCTCACTCGAGTCTCTGGCCAGACTCAAGCCGGCCTTCAAGCCGGGGGGAACGGTGACCGCCGGGAACGCTCCCGGGACCAACGACGGTGCGGCGGCGCATCTTGTGACCTCGCTCGAAACGGCCGAGCGGCTCGGCAAGAAGCCGCTGGCGCGCATCATGGGCCAGGCGGTGAGCGGCGTCGAACCCAAGTGGGTGATGATGGCTCCGGTGGATGCCGTGCGGATGCTGCTGAAGAAAGTGGGCTGGAAACTTGAAGACGTGGACCTGTTCGAGCTGAATGAAGCGTTCGCGGTGCAGGCGATCGCCGTGATGGACCAGTTGGGCCTTGACCCGTCCAAGACAAACGTGAATGGCGGCGCCGTGGCGCTCGGCCATCCCATCGGCGCCTCCGGAGCGCGCATTCTGGCGACGTTGCTCTACGAGATGGCGCGGCGCAAGGCCCGCCGGGGGATAGCCGCTCTGTGCCTGGGCGGTGGCAACGCCGTCGCGCTGGCCGTGGAACGATTTGGCGATTAAGTGATTTAGCGATTTGGCGATTTCAGGGCAGGCCTGAAGGGTACAGACTCATGGCGACGACTGCAATGCCCAGCCGGCCCGAGGAGCTACGGGATAGGACGAAGCAATTCGCCGTGCGTGTCGTCAAGATGGTCCGGACGCTGCCAAAATCGGACGAAGCGCGCGTGCTGGGCAAGCAGGTTCTGCGGTCGGGGACATCGGTAGCGGCCAACCACCGCGCGGTTTGCCGCGCCAGATCGCGGGCGGACTTCGTTTCGAAGTTGGCCGTGGTGACTGAGGAAGTCGACGAGACGGTCTTCTGGCTCGAATTGTTGATTGATACGGGCATCGTCGCCAAACCGAGGATGGAGAATTTGCTGACCGAGGCGAACGAATTGACGCGCATCTTTGGATCGTCGCTACACACGGCGAGGTCCAAGTAAGACTTTGCGCACCGGCCGCTGCCGGAGTTTGGGTATTCAAATCACTAAATCGCTAAATCGCCAAATCGCGAAATAATCCAGTGCCACAATCACAGAATGATTCAATCCGGACGGTCGGCGTGGTGGGCGCGGGAACGATGGGACACGGGATTGCCCAGGTCATGCTGCGGGCGGGGTATCATGTGTTACTCCATGACGTCTCGGAGAAATTCGTCGCGGCGGGGGCGGAGAAGATTGCCCGGGGCCTCGCTCGCGACGTGGAAAAGGGCCGCATGACGGCAGAAGAGCGCCAGGCGGCACTTGCTCACCTCAAGACCACGACCGATTTGGCCGCGCTGGCCGCCGCCGATTTTGTGATCGAAGCGGTCACGGAAAACTTCGAGGCGAAGGTGAGCGTGTTTCGAGCCCTGGAAGCGCACGCGCGGCCCGAGGTGATCTTCGCCTCCAACACCTCCTCGATTTCGATCACGCGCCTCGCCGCGACCACAAAACGCCCCGGTCGCTTTATCGGCTTGCACTTCTTCAATCCCGTGCCGGTGATGAAACTGGTGGAAGTGGTGCCGGGGATTCAAACCAGCCCCCCGATCGTTGAAATCGCCCAGAGCCTGGCGACGGCGGCGGGGAAGACCCCGGTGCGCGTGAACGATTTCCCCGGCTTCGTCTCCAACCGCGTACTGATGCCCATGATCAACGAGGCCGTCTTCTGCTTGATGGAAGGCGTCGCCGACGCGCAGGGAATTGACAACGTGATGAAGCTGGGGATGAATCATCCCATGGGGCCGCTGGAGCTGGCCGACCTGATCGGGCTGGACGTTTGCCTGGATATTATGAAAGTCCTCTACGAGAGCTTCCGCGATTCCAAGTATCGCCCCTGCCCGCTGCTCGAGAAGATGGTGAACGCCGGCTGGCTGGGACGCAAGACAGGCAAGGGGTTTTACGAATATCCCGGCGCAAAATGAGGGGGGACATATGTACTTAGGCATGGCACTATTGTTCTTGGTCCCGGGCCTCCTGGCCGGACGAGGCGCCGGGAGCCGATGGACCTGGTTCGGTGGCGGCGGCGTGTTCTTGTTGGTCTTCGCCCTGGGCACCACCTTCGCGCTGGTCGGCGGCGAGCAGGCACGAGTCGCCGTGGGCGCTTTCCACACGATGACGGAAATGCTGATTGGCGTCAGAGTTTGGACTTTCATCGGGGCCTTGGGGTTCGCGCTGGCGGGATTCTCCTACAAGCAGGAGCCCGTGAGCCAAGGTTTACTTGGCAAGTAAAAGCGCTGCACATGACAGACTGGGAGAGTAGTTGACCAACAAGAGACCGCCTCAGAAAGAAGGGTTTCGATATGCCTGAAGAACGAAGTGAGAAGAGCAAGGCCATCGATCTGGCTTTGATGCAGATCGAGAAACAATTTGGCAAGGGCTCGATCATGCGCCTGGGGATGAGGGACGCCCTGGTGCCGGTGGAGATCATTCCCACCGGGGCGCTCTCCTTCGACGCGGCGCTGGGCACGGGCGGAATGCCGCGCGGGCGGGTGGTGGAAATCTTCGGCCCCGAGTCGAGCGGCAAGACGACCATCGCCCTGCACGTGGTGGCGGAGGCGCAAAAGCGCGGCGGCATGGCGGCCTTTGTGGATGCCGAGCATGCGCTCGACGCGAATTACGCCAAGCGGCTGGGCGTGGACGTGGACAACCTGCTGGTGTCGCAGCCGGACTATGGCGAGCAGGCGCTGGAGATTTGCGAAGCCCTGGTGCGTTCGAACGCGGTCGACGTGCTGGTGATTGACTCGGTGGCGGCGCTGGTGCCCAAGGCCGAACTCGACGGCGACATGGGCGATTCGCTGCCGGGCCTCCAGGCGCGGCTGATGTCGCAGGCGCTGCGCAAGCTCTCCGGCGTCGTATCCAAGTCCAAAACCTGCCTCATCTTCATCAACCAGATCCGCGAAAAGATCGGGGTGATGTTCGGCAACCCCGAGACGACCACGGGCGGGCGCGCGTTGAAGTTCTATTCCTCCGTGCGCGTGGATATCCGCCGCATCGCCTCCATCAAGGATGCCGAGCGGGTGATCGGCAACCGGACCAAGGTCAAAATCGTCAAAAATAAACTTGCCGCTCCCTTTCGGGAGGCAGAATTTGATATCCTATACGGTGAGGGGATATCCAAGGAAGGCGACCTGATCGACCTGGCCGCGGAACTGAACCTGCTCGAGAAAAGCGGCGCCTGGTTTTCCTTCGGAGGCGAGCGCATTGGGCAGGGCCGGGAAAACGCCAAGCAGTTCTTGCGCGAGAACGCGGATCTCCGCAAGAAGCTCGATGTCGAGGTCCGCAAGGCCCTTCACATGCCGCTGCCGGCTGACGCCGCTCCGCCGGCGGAAAGCGCGGCCTCCGCGCGGGGCAAGAAATGAGCGCTCCGCCGGGCGTCTTCAAGGGATTGGAGACGGTTCCCCGGTCTAGAGGTGGTAGCCTGATGCGGTTTTTTGATCGGCGGGCGCCAGCGCCGTCGAGGGACCCGGGAGATTCCCCAAGGGGGTAAAAACCAACCTTGTTCAAGAAACTTGCCATCCTGGCCGTGGCAACGTTCTGGCTCGTCGGAATCGATCTCCATCCGGATACGGCCCCACCCCGTCCCCAACGTCCGCGTGCCGCCAAGACCTCCGCGCGCGCCCCGTCCAAGCGGGCCGCTCGCGTCTCGGGGAGCAGCGCGCAGCGTGCGCGTTCCCGGCGTCGTGCCCGCCGCCGGCGCTACAATCCCTGGCGCCTGAGTTCCTTCGGCGAGCCCGCCAGCGATGATAATCCGGCCGGTGAAGACGCCGCCATCCGCCAGGCGGCCCTCGATGCCCTGGGAAACTGGAACGGGAGCATCGTGGTGGTGGATCCCAATTCCGGGCGAGTCCTCTCGATTGTGAATCAGAGGCTGGCGCTCTCCAGCGGCTTCACGCCCTGTTCGACCTTCAAACCCGTCGTCGCGCTGGGCGCTCTTAAAGAAGGAATCATCACGCCGAAGACGCGGATTGTCGGCGATGGCGGAAGGCGTGTGAACGTCACGGACGCCCTGGCGAAATCCAATAACCGCTTCTTCTCCAAGCTCGGCGAGATGCTGGGCTTTACACGCCTCACCCGGTACGCGCACGAGTTCGGACTGGGCGAGCCCGCCAGCCGCAGCATCCCCGGCGAGTCCCCGGGCCGGTTTCCCTCGGCGCCGCCCAAGCAAGGCGGCGTCGGATACCTCGCCTATTACGGACAGGACATGGAAGTGACCCCGCTGCAGATGGCCGCCCTCATCTCGGCCATCGCCAACGGTGGAACGCTTTACGAACTGCAGTACCCGCGCGTGCCGGAAGAGCAAGCCAATTTCCGGCCGATCGTGCGCCGGCGGCTCGACGATCTCGCCGCGTACATCCCGCAGGTGCGTGAAGGACTCGCTGCTGCTGTGCTCTACGGCACCGGCCGCTCGGCCTACGATCCCGACCTCTCGATCTACGGCAAGACCGGCACCTGCAGTGAGGACGGCGCGCGCCTGGGATGGTTCGTCTCCTATGCGGATGATCTGCAGGCGAAATACGTGGTGGTCGTCTTGCTCCGCGGAGGACGCATGATGTTTGGCCCGCATGCCGCGGAGATCGCCGGCCGCCTCTATCGCGAGCTTCGTGACCACGGCCACAACGCCACCCAGGCCAACCGCCTGGGCGCGTTCGCAAATCCCGCCCAACGGTAATCCCCCAAGACGCCGCGCCAAAGGCCAGTCGCCACAGGGTTGAGCCCGACGCGTGGGAGCACGTGCGGTGGACTGCGAGGCGAGGGGCGTGACTAACCGAAGAGCAGGCGAGCCCCCAGCGCAAAATAGAGGAGACTGAACAGCCAGCTGAAGACCCTTTCCGGAATGCGAGCCGTGAGACGGCTTCCCAGAATGACACCCGGCAGCGCCCCCGCCAGCAGCCGCAAGAACAGCCCGGGATCGAAATGACCCATCCACAGGTGGAGGGACCCGGCGAAGAGGCCCGTCACCACGCCGAAGAAGATGTCCGTGCCGACCAGTTCGCCGATGCGCGCGGGCATCAGAAGCAGAAGGAAGACCATCATCAAGCTGCCGCTCCCAATCGAGGTCAGTGAGACCAGCAGGCCCACCAGGGCGCCGATGGCGACGAGCTTTGCCGTTTCCCGGGGAGTTCGAGGT
>Ga0315268_10004657_pt1 | contig 14878 bp, 14 predicted proteins | sample C1_top_MG_FD_204535 | JGI IMG/M metagenome (GOLD analysis project Ga0315268, IMG submission 204535) | Sediment microbial communities from Yellowstone Lake, YNP, Wyoming, USA - C1_top | ecosystem: Environmental > Aquatic > Freshwater > Lake > Sediment | place: USA: Wyoming | collected 2017-08-01
CCCGGGCGCCACGTCGCCGGGCAGGGCCAAGGTCGGGATCATCCCGGGCTCCATCCATCGAGAGGGGGGCGTGGGCGTGGTCTCCCGGTCCGGCACGCTCACCTACGAGGCGGTCCAGGCCATGACCGACGCCGGGATCGGCCAGTCCACCTGCGTCGGGATCGGGGGTGACCCGATCATCGGGACGACCTTCCTCGACGTCCTGCAGCTCTTTGCCGCGGACCCCGAGACCGAGGCGATCGTCCTGATCGGCGAGATCGGCGGATCGGCGGAGGAGGAGGCGGCCGCCTGGGCGGCGGAGCACCTGCGGGGCGTGCCGATGGCCGCGTTCATCGCGGGTCGGACCGCGCCAGAAGGCAAGCGCATGGGCCATGCCGGCGCGATCATCTCGGGCGGCCGCGGGACCGCCGCGGAGAAGGTCAGCGCGCTCGAAGCGGCCGGGATCCGGGTCGCGGAGTCCCCGACCGAGCTGCCGGCGCTGCTCCGCGAGGCGGGCTACCGCGGGTAGGGGGCACCGCCGGGCGCCTGAAATCCCGTCGGGTAGAGCGATGCCCAGGCCGGACCGCCGGGCGCCTCGATCAGCTCCACGAGGACGCCGTGGCAGCTCCGCGGGTGGAGGAACGCCACGGGCCCGTCGGCGCCCGGGCGCGGCGTCGTGTCGATGAGCTCCACGCCGTCGACCGCCAGCCGGGTCAGGGTCGCGGAGATGTCCGGGACTTCGAGACAGACGTGGTGGAAGCCCTCGCCGCGGCTGGCAAGGAAGCGGGCGACGCCGGTCGTGGTGTCGGTGGGCTCCACGAGCTCGATCCTGACGTCCCCGACCGGGAGGAAGGCGATGTTGACGCGGTCCGCGGGGATCGGGACCACCGGGCCGGGCGCGAGCCCCAGGATGTCCCGGTAGAAGCCCAGCGCCGACGTCATCTCGCGGACGACGACGGCGATGTGGTGGACACGGCCAACCCGGTGGATGGTCGGCGGCAGGCCTGCAGGCGGCGCGGACATCGGGAGTTCCTCCGGATCTTGTGCCGCCGGCCCCGGCAGGAGCCCGCGGTCGATGACGTTAGCGTGCCTCGTGGATGCTCGCCCTCACACGGTCACCAGCTCGCGGTGCTCGCCCCAGGCCGCGCGGAGGCGGTCCGAGATCTCCCCCACGGTCGCGTAGGCGCCGACCGCCTCGATCAGCGCAGGCATCAGGTTCTCGTCGCCCCGGGCAGCGTCCCCCACCCGTCGCAGCGCTGCCTCCCACGCCACCGGGTCCCGCTCCGCGCGAACGCGGCGCACCCCGTCCACCTGCCGGCGCTCGCCGTCCGGGTCGATCCTCTGGAGCGCCGGCGTCCGGTGGCCCTCGTCACGGAAACGGTTCACGCCGACCACGACGTGGCTCCCGTCCTCGATCGCACGCTGGACCTGGTAGGACGATTCCTGGATCTGACGCTGCTGGAAGCCGCCCTCGATTGCGGCGAGCGTTCCACCCAGCGAGTCGATCTCGTCGAGGAGCTCGCGTGCGGCCGCCTCCAGCTGGTCCGTCAGCGTCTCCACGTAGTAGCTGCCGGCCAGCGGGTCGGGTGTCTCGGTGACCCCGGCCTCGTAGGCGAGGATCTGCTGCGTCCGCAGGGCCAGCCGTGCCGACTCCTCAGTTGGCAGCGCGAGCGCCTCGTCGCGGGAGTTCGTGTGGAGGCTCTGGGCCCCGCCCAGGACCGCCGCCAGCGCCTGGACGGTGGTCCGGACCACGTTGTTGTCGATCGACTGCGCCGTCAGCGAGCTGCCGGCCGTCTGGACGTGGAAGCGGCACATCATGGACCGCGGGTCGCGGGCGCCGAACCGGTCGCGCATGAGGCGCGCCCAGATCCGACGAGCGGCCCGGAACTTGGCGACTTCTTCGAAGAGCTCGCTCCACGCGGCGAAGAAGAAGCTGAGCCGGCCCGCGAACGCGTCGACGTCCAGCCCCCGGGCCACGGCCGCCTCGACATAGGCGATCGCATCGGCCATCGTGAAGGCCAGCTCCTGGGCCGCCGTGGCGCCGGCCTCGCGCATGTGGTACCCGGAGATGCTGATCGTGTTCCAGCGCGGCAGCTCGCGGGCGGAGAACTCGAAGATGTCCGTGACCAGGCGCATCGACGGGCGCGGCGGGTAGATGTAGGTCCCGCGCGCGATGTACTCCTTGAGGATGTCGTTCTGGGTCGTCCCGGCCACCTGGGCGCGGGGCACGCCCTGCTTCTCGGCCGCCGCGACGTAGAGCGCCAGGAGAATCGCGGCGGTCGCGTTGATCGTCATGGAGGTGCTGACGTCACCCAGCGGGATCCCGGAGAACAGGGCCTCCATGTCGGCGAGCGAGCAGACGGGGACGCCGACCCGGCCCACCTCCCCCTCCGCCTCCGGCGCGTCGCTGTCGTAGCCCATCTGGGTCGGCAGGTCGAACGCCACGGAGAGGCCGGTCTGGCCCTGCGCCAGCAGGTAACGGAACCGCTCGTTCGTCTCGGCCGCGGTGGCGAAGCCGGCGTACTGGCGCATCGTCCAGAAGCGGCCACGGAACATGGTGGGCTGGACGCCACGCGTGAACGGGTACTCGCCGGGCCGCCCCAGGTCGCGGTCCTCGTCCAGGTGGGCGACGTCCGCCGGCGTGTAGAGATCCGCGATCTCGATCCCCGATGACGTGGTGAACCGAGCCCGGCGTTCGGGCGTCGACCCGATCGCCTTCGCCCGGGCGGTCGCGCGCCACCGGTCGCGGCCGGGATCGGGCTGTTGCGCGGGGGGCTCGGCGGCGTCGTTCGGCATGGATGCTCCGCTCAGTGGATCACGATGAGGAGGTCGCCGACCTCGATCGTATCGCCGACGGCAACCCCGATGCGCTCCACCGAGCCCTCACGGGGCGCCCGCAGCTCGTTCTGCATCTTCATCGCCTCGACGACAAGGACCTGCTGGCCAGCCTCCACGCTGTCGCCCACGGCAACCGAGACGGCCACGACGCGACCGGGGATGATTGCCCGGATCTCGACGGGACCACCCAGGGAGGCCGTCCCGGCACCCCGGCGCGCGCGCTCGCGGAGGATCGCCCGGCGCTCGGACTCCAGCTCCACGTCGATCCGCCAGCCGTCCACGACGACCTCGCGAAGCCGCGTCCCGCGGGCCCGGTCGATGCGGATCGGGCCGAAGAGGACATCCGTGCGGACGACCCTCCCAGCAGAACCGTCGGCGGCCGGCTCGGTCAGGCGGGCGCGAACGTCGCCGAACCGCTCCAGGCTGACCGCCGTCGCGACGCCATCGACGAGCGGGAGGGCGGGGCTGGCTGCACCGTCCTGCGGCAATCGCGTCGCCGGATCAGGCGCGGGAGACAGGGTGATCGCCGGGTCTCCCTCCAGCCTTGACGGCCCGCCAACGCCAACCCGGACTGCGCCCGGGTCAATGGGCCCGTCGGGCACGGCCGGATCGCCCGCCTCTCGCGTCGGCCCGGCGATCATGGTCGGTGGCGGGAGCCGACGAGCCCGACTCATCTCGGCCACCGGTCGGCGGCGAGGGCCCGGCCGGCCGCTCGCCAGGCGGGGACACTGCCGTCCCTGCTCGGTGGACCGGACGCGTGGCGCGCGTCATCCTGCCCTGTCCGTGGCGGGGTGCCGCCCGGTCCACCCGCCGCCGTCTCCCCGAGCTCGGCGAGGCCGGCGGCCAGCGCCGCAACCCGGACAGCCCTCGCCCGCGAGGCCGGGCCGTCCCAGTGTGCGTCGACCCAGGTCGTCGACAGACCGGACGCGTCACGGAAGCCGGGCTCCCCGAGCATCGCCCGGTGGAACGGCAGCGTTGTCTGGATGCCGCCGATCTCCGTCTCGTCGAGCGCCCGGCGAAGACGTCGGAGGGCTGCCGGCCGATCGGCGGCGTGGACGATGAGCTTGCAGATGAGTGGGTCGTACTCTGCCGGGATCCGGTCGCCCACTTCGACGGCCGTGTCGACTCGGACGCCCGGCCCGGCCGGCATTGCCCAGCGGGTGATGCGCCCGGGCGCCGGCGCGAAGACCCGGGCCGGATCTTCGGCCGAGATCCGGACCTCGATGGCATGGCTCGTGGGGCGCGCCGCGCGCTCTGCCGCAGCCAGGGCACCCTGCGAAAGCGGCGCTCCGCCCGCAAGACGGAACTGCTCCGCGACGATGTCAAGGCCAGCGACCAGCTCTGTCACGGGGTGCTCCACCTGGAGCCGGGTGTTCACCTCCAGGAACCAGAAGTTGCCGTCGCGGTCATACAGGAACTCGACGGTTGCCGCGTTCTGCAGCCCGGCCGCAACGCCAAGGCGAACGGCCATCGCGTGCAGTCGACGCCGCTCGATCTCCGACAGGCCCGGCGCGGGTGCTTCTTCGATGAGCTTCTGATGGCGTCGCTGCGTCGAGCAGTCCCGCTCGCCCAGCGCGATCACCTGTCCGGTCGCGTCACCGAGGAGCTGGACCTCGATGTGGCGCGCCGGCATGATCTCGCGCTCGAGGTAGACGGACCCGTCGCCGAAGGCAGCTGCGGCCTCGCGAGACCCGGCAATCAGGGCCGCGGGCAGCTCGTCCGCAGCCACCACGCGCCGCATCCCTCGACCGCCGCCGCCGGCCGCCGCCTTGACGAGAAGCGGGAACCCGACGGCTTCCGCTGCAGCGAGCACTCCCTCCAGCTGGTCCGGGCGATCGACCGGAGCTGGCTCGAGCGTCCCGGGGACGTGCGGGACCCCGACCGCCCGGGCGGTCCGCCGGGCCGCCAGCTTGTCGCCCAGCGCGGCGATCGCGGTAGGCGACGGGCCCACGAAGACGAGCCCGGCGTCCGCGACTGCCTGGGCGAATGCCGCCCGTTCGGACAGGAACCCGTACCCGGGATGGACCGCCTCCGCGCCCGATTCCAGGGCGGCCGCGACCACCGCGTCGATGCGCAGGTAGCTGTCCGCGGGCGCCGCCGGGCCCAGGCGCACCGCCGCATCGGCGGCCCGGACATGCGCGGCGGTCGCATCAGCGTCGGAGTAGACCGCGACGGCCTGCATCCCCAGCTCGTGGGCGGCCCGAATGATGCGAAGGGCGATCTCGCCGCGGTTCGCGACGAGGATCCGGCTGAAGGGCGGGGTCACGCCTCGCCTCGCCGACGCCCGTGGACCGGCGTCGCGCCCGGACGTCTTTGCGCAAAGACACGGTGGCGCCCGCGGAGGCCCTCGCCTCCCCTGCTGCTCACAGCGGGATGTTGCCGTGCTTCTTGCGGGGGTTGGTGTCGCGCTTGTCGGCCAGCATCTCCAGTGCGCGGATCAGCCGGGGGCGGGTGTCGGACGGCACGATCACATCGTCGATGTACCCGCGAGCCGCTGCGACGTACGGGTTGTTGAACTCCGCCTCGTACTCGGCCACCAGGCGACGGTGCTCCGCGGCAGGGTCGGTCGCCCGGGCGATCTCGTCCTTGAAGATGATGCTGACTGCCCCGGCGGCGCCCATCACCGCGATCTGCGCCGTGGGCCAGGCGAAGTTCATGTCCCCGCGGATGTGCTTGCTGCTCATGACGTCGTAGGCGCCCCCGTAGGCCTTCCGCGTGATCACGGTCAGCTTCGGGACGGTTGCCTCGCAATAGGCATAGAGCAGCTTCGCGCCGTGCTTGATGATGCCGCCGTGCTCCTGGCCCACGCCGGGCAGGAAGCCCGGAACGTCCACGAACGTGACGAGCGGGACGTTGAAGCAGTCGCAGGTCCGGACGAAGCGCGCGGCCTTGATGGAGGCGTCGATGTCCAGCGCGCCCGCCAGGACGGCCGGCTGCTGGGCCACGATCCCGACGCTTCGTCCCCCGAGTCGCGCGAAGCCAACCAGGATGTTCGGCGCCCAGCCAGGCTGGATCTCGAGGAACTCGGCATCGTCCACGACGCGCCGGATCACGTCGTGCATGTCGTAGGGCTTCTGCGGATCGTCCGGCACGACGTGATCCAGCTCCGGGTCTCGCCGCTCCACCGGGTCGCGGGACGCGATCCGGGGTGGCTCCCCAAGGTTGTTCTGTGGAAAGTGCGCGAGGAGACGCCGGACATGGTCCATCGCGGTCGCCTCGTCCGGGGCGGCCAGGTGGGCAACCCCGGAGATCGTGGTGTGTGTCGCGGCGCCGCCGAGGAACTCGGAATCGACCTCCTCGTGCGTGACGGTCTTCACGACGTTCGGCCCGGTGACGAACATGTAGCTGGTGCCTTCGACCATGATCGTGAAGTCGGTCATCGCCGGCGAATAGACGGCGCCGCCGGCGCAGGGCCCCATGATCACGCTGATCTGCGGCACGACGCCCGACGCAAGGACGTTGCGCAGGAAGATCTCGGCGTAGCCGCCAAGTGACGCCACGCCCTCCTGGATTCGCGCACCGCCAGAATCGTTCAACCCGACAATGGGGGCGCCGACCTTCATGGCGAGATCCATGATCTTGCAGATCTTCTCGGCATACGCTTCCGAGAGCGAGCCGCCGAATACCGTGAAGTCCTGGCTGAAGACGAAGACGAGGCGCCCGTCGATGGTTCCGTGCCCCGTCACGACGCCGTCACCGAGGATGTGCTGGCGATCCAGTCCGAATTCCGTGGCCCGATGCGTCACGAACGCGTCCAGCTCGACGAACGATCCCGGGTCCAGCAGCAGGTCGAGTCGCTCTCTTGCGGTCAGCTTGCCAAACGTGTGCTGCCGCTCGATCCGGACGGGTCCCCCACCCAGGTGCGCCTCGCCGCGCATTCTCTCGAGCTGCTCGAGCCGTTCGTCGCTTGTGGGCACATCGACCTCCTCGCGGCGCCTCGACCTCGCGCATGCGGGCGCGCCGGGCCGCCATCATACGCAGCGAACCCCAACGAGGACGCGGGCGGCACGACTGATATCCACACAATGGTGAACATCTCGACGCAAGTGTGGACAACGCGCCCCCGCGGACGGGCAATGGTGGGGTAGCATTCGTGACCCGCGCCAAGCCACGAGGCATCCGGCCGGTTGACACCGAGAGGTGATTTCCTGGTGGCACAGGTCATCGCGATCGCGAACCAGAAGGGCGGCGTCGGCAAGACGACCACCGCGATCAACCTCGCCGGCGCCCTGGCGGAGCTTGGTCACCACGTCCTCGCCGTGGACATGGATCCCCAGGCCAATTTGACTGTGGGCCTCGGGATCAACCTGGGCCAGGTCGAGCGGTCGATCGCCCAGATCCTCGACGACGGGACCGCCAGCCTCGAGAGCATCATCCTGACAAGCCAGACGGAGCGGGTCGACGTCGTTCCTTCGACACTCGAGCTCGCGTCGACGGAAGTCGAGCTCTTCTCCGCGATCGGCCGTGAGTACGCACTCCGGGAAGCGCTGGACCACGGCGTCCGGGATCGCTACGACTACATCCTCATCGATTGCCCGCCGACGCTCGGCCTGCTCACGATCAACGGCCTCGTCGCGGCGAGCAGCGTGATCATCCCCGTGCAGACGCAGTACTACGCGCTGAAAGGATTGACGGCGTTGGTGAAGGTCATCAACACGATCCGCACGAAGCTCAACCGCGACCTCCGGATCCTCGGCCTGCTCCCGACCTTCTACGACGGGCGCACCATCCTCGGACGCGAGATGCTCGACGAGTTGCGAGAACTTGGCGAGCACCACGTCTTCCACACCATCATCCGGAACACCGTGAAGCTGGGCGAGGCGCCGCTCACCGGTCGCCCGATCACCGAGTACGCGGGCGGCTCCGAGGCCGCCCGGGCATTCCGAGAGCTCGCGAAGGAGGTCATCGAACTTGGCCAGGCCTGACTTCCGCGCGTACGCGGCGCGCCGCCTCTCCGAGGAGCGCGAGCTTTCGCCTTCCATCGTCAACCTCCTCTCAGCCGAGGGCGGCCGGACGACTGGCGTTCGGAATGTCCCGATCGATCGGATCGAAGCCAATCCGCAGAACCCGCGCCTCCTCTTCGAAGCAGCAGCCCTCGAAGAGCTTGCCGCGTCGATCCGCGAGCACGGCGTCCTCCAGCCGGTCCTGCTGCGTCCGCTAGGGGCGAACCAGTTCCAGCTCGTTGCCGGCGAGCGTCGCTGGCGGGCAGCGCGGCTGGCCGGGCTCGCCACGATTCCCGCCCTCATTGAAGAGCTCGATGACGACGCCGCGATGGAGATCGCGATCATCGAGAACCTGCAGCGCGAGGACCTCTCGCCGCTGGAGGAGGCCTCGATGTACGACCGGATGATCAAAGACCACGGCTACAGCGTTCGCAGGCTCGCCCAGAAGCTGGGCAAGGACAAGGGGTACCTGGAGAACCGGCTCCGTCTTGCGGACGCGCCCCAGGAGGTCCGGGACCTCGTGTCTGTGCGCAAAGACACGCTCTCCCATGCCTACGAGCTCATGAAGGTCGAGGATCCGAAGAAGCGCCGGCGCCTGGCCGCCCAGGTGGCCCGGGGAGAGCTGACGCTCGTCAAGCTGCGCGAGAAGATCGAGGGCCGGCCCGCCCGCGTCACAGCGACGGATTATCTCCAAGGGTCCGCGGGCGTTCCGCAGGCAGCGGTCGCCGACGACGTGAAAGCCACGCAGCCCGCCGGCTCGACCGCGGTCCCGACCGGTGACGATGCCCTGATCCTCGCAAAGAACCAGTTCCATGACGCCCTCGCCAGCCTGATCGCCGTGCTCCGCAGCCAGGAATTCTCGTCGTCGGTCTCGCCGGTCGATCGCCAGAACCTCGCCAAGTACCTGACGATCTCCAAGCTCACCATCGAGAACGTGATCACGGTGGTTCGCGGACCCGGCACACGTGACACGCGCGACTAGAGGTAGACGAGCTCCTCGAAGTTCTCCACGAGGTACTCGATGAGCTTCTCGCGAGGCTCCGCGAGCACGACGCGCGCGCCGGCAACCAGGCAGTGGAGCGTGACCGCCGGGAGCAGGAGCCGGCCCTGCTCATCGTGCCCCACCACCGCGGGCGGGCCGCCGCCGGCCGCGAACACCTTCCCGATGACGCGGTCATCGGCGCCGGTCGCGGCGCGGTAGTCGTGGAGAACTGCGAGAACACCCCGTCGGATCGAGATGTCCCGCATGGCTTCTGCGGCCCAGGCGTCGATCTGCGCGTCGGGTTGCCCGCCCAGACGTTCGCGATACTCGTCCTTGTTCGCCGCGAGTCCCGTGGCTCCCACGTCTGGCCTGCCTCCTGTCGACGTGTGTTCGTCGGCGCGAGTATCGCAGAACGGGCAGCGGCCTCGCTCGGGTGTGCACGATAGCACATCTGTTCTATCAGGATGATGCTCCCCCGCCGTCGGGCACGGGTGGCCTCCGGCCCTCGGGCCAGTCGTTGAACAGCTCCGTCACCCAGCGCCCGACCGGCCCTGGCGGCGCTTCGTCGCGCCCGTCCGATACGAGGGCAAGCATCGCGTCCCGGATCTCCCCGGTGAGCGCATCGACCGCGTCGCGCGTCGGTCGGCCGGCCGGGGTGATCTGCGCACCCACCCGGACCCGGATCGTCTTGCCGAAGCGCAGCCAACCGGTCCCCGTGATGCCGATGGGGACGATCGGGACGCCGGCACGCAGGGCGAAGAACGCCACGCCCTCGTTGACCGGCAGGAGCCCGCGTTCGCCGACGTGGATCCGGCCCTCGGGCGCGATCCCGAGATGCGCCCCGTTCGCGAGCACGGCTTCGACCCGGCGGGTGGCCTCGAGGAGGTTCGTCTTCCCGGGGTTGTACGGCACGGCCCGACCGGACCAGGTGATCAACCGGTTGCGGAGACCGGCGGACATGTCGACTTCCTTCGGGCCGAAGAACCACAGGTCCGGGCGTGCGGGCAGGGCCGCGACCGCGACGAACGGGTCCGTCCAGCTCTGGTGGTTGAAGCAGAGGATGGCCGGGCCCGGGGGCAGTGGCCGGCCCTCGACGCGGATCCGCAGGTACGCCCGAACGAGCACGCGGATCCCGAGCGTCGTGAACCAGTAGGGCACCCGGCCGGGTCGGCGGATCTCCACGGACGCGGCCATCAGCCGGGGAGCGGGCGCCCGTCGATCGCCGCGCACACGACCTGGAGGAAGGCCGCAACAACGTCCGCGTTCGCGTCTGCGCCACGCATGAACACGCCCTCCAGGGTGGCGCTGATGATCCGGTGGGTGCCCTGGGCTTCCACTGCGATCTCGCCCAGCTGGACCCGGCTCCAGCGGACCAGCTTGCCGGCTGCCCGGGGGCCCTCCTGCGGCACGTTCACCCGGACGTGGACGGTGACGAGGCCGGCCGGGGTGGGCGCAAAGAGCGACCAGCGAACCCCGGGGTCATCGCCCCAGCTGACCCAGCAGTCCGAGTCGGGCGTCACCCCCAGTGTCGCAAGCGCCGCCCCGGCCACGGCGAGGACCTTGGGGCCGGCCGCTTCCGGGGTCGGCGCCACGCCACTCCACTCGATGAGCCGCATCGTGAGCCGCTCCTCCCGCTGTTCGGACTCGCCTGCCGCGTGGACGGCCCGAAGGCTACCACGGTGCCTGCGCCGGACGGGCCGTTCGGCCGTTCACACCGGGCCCGCACGCCGGGTATCTTCGCCAGCCTACGGAGGCCTGTCCTGTCATGTCCGTCGATCGTCGCCTCGCCAACCTCGGCATCTTCCTGCTCATCCTCGGCGCCGTCCCGCTGGCGGTCAGCCAGGGCTGGCTCGCCCGCGAGACCACCTCCCACGCGCTGGAGCTGTGGCCGCTCATCCTCATCGGGGTCGGCATCGGGCTGATCCTCCGGCGGACGCCCCTCCACTTCGCAGGAGGCCTGCTCGTCGCCGCGACGGGCGGGACGATGCTGGGCGCGCTTCTCGCGGGCGGTCTCAGCCTGGGCACCCTGGGCTGCGGGAATGTGGGCGCGGCCACCGACCCAGCGATCTTCGAGGAGCACGGCACGTTCACGGGCGGAGCCACGAGCGTCGTGCTGCGGGCAACCTGCGCCGAACTGTCGGTCGTGCCGACCCTGGGCAGCGCCTGGGGCGTCACGGTCACCGGAGGCGCCGATGCGCGACCGGTGCTGCAGCAGGCGGCGGACCGCCTGGACGTTCGGTCGCCGGACCGGACGGCCGTCGGACCCTTCGCGGCCGGACGGGGCTCCCGGTGGAATGTCACGCTCGGGACCGACGTGCCGTACACGCTGGACGTCAACCTCAACGCCGGCGACGCCACGATCGACCTGGCGGGCCTCCGGGTCGACGCGCTCACTGTGCAGGGCAATGCGGTGGGCAACTCGCGCCTGCTCCTCCACGACGCGACCATCGGCCGCCTGGACGTGCAGGTCAACGCCGGCGACCTGGAGATCGCGCTCCCCGCAACGACCGACCTCACGGGCCGGGTGCAGGCCAACGCCGCGTCCGTCGCGCTGTGCGCTGATCCCGGCACCGGGCTCCGCCTGCGGAACACGTCCGTGATCACGGGCGACAACTTCAGCAGCGCCGGCCTGGTCCGCTTCGGCACGACATGGGAGTCTCCGGGCATCAGCTCGGCGGCGCACGTGGTCGACCTGGTCCTCGACGGCGCGGCCGCACGCTTCACGCTCAATCCTTTGGAGGGATGTCGGTGAACGACCGTCTATGCCGCTCCGTCGACGACCGCGTCATTGCCGGCGTCTGCGCGGGCCTGGCTGATCGGCTGGACCTGGACCCGGCGCTGATCCGGATCGGGTACGCGATCCTCGCGCTGTTGACCGGCATCTTCCCGCTGTTGATCCTGTACGTCATCATGGTCGTGGTGATCCCCGAAGAGACGGGCTGGATCCCGCCCCGCGGGCCCGGTGGGCCGGATGCCGGGAGCTGGCGAGACCAGCGCCGCCTCGACCGCGCGGCCCGGCATGCCGAGCGTGCGGCTCGTCGAGCGGAGCGGCGCGGGGACCCGATCCCGGCGATCATCGGCGGTCTCTTCCTCGTCGGCCTGGGCGTGTTCTTCCTGGTTCGCAACACCTTCGACATCGATTGGGCGATCGTCTGGCCGGTCGCCGTCATCGCGCTCGGCGTCGTGGTCCTCGTCGCCGCAGTCCGCCCGCGCTCCGGGTGACCAGCTCACCGGCAGTGGAGTCGCGTGAGCGGGAGGATGCGGACCCGAACGGGGACAACGCGGCTCGATAGACTGGCGGGCACGTGGCGCCGACCGGGAGCGGCACCAGCGAGGGAGAGGGAGCGATGGAGCCGACCGGGTCCGGGGGTGACGGGCTGCCCGCCGTCGCGGCCGCGCCGGTCGAGCCTCTCGAGCCGCTCGACGTCTCGGCAGCCTTCGAGGTGGCCGGGCCGGAAGACGCGCCCACGCTCGTCTTCCTTCACGGCACGCGCGTCACGCGCGCCATGTGGGGACCGCAGGTCGCCGCCCTGGCCGACCGCTACCGCGTCGTCACGGTGGACCTGCCGGGCCACGGCGTCCTCGCCGACATGCCGTTCCGGATCCCGCGCGCGGTCGCCGTCGCGCGGTCGGTCATCGAGCAGACCGGCGGCTGCGCGATCGTGATCGGGCAGTCGCTGGGCGGGTACGTCGCCATGGAGCTGGCCGCCGCCCACCCCGGACACGTGGCGGGACTGATCTTGTGCAACTCCGCCACGGAGCCGCGAACCGTCGCGCGACGCGCCCCGCGCGCCGTGGGCGTCTACCTGGTGGACCGGGTCGGCGAGCGATACCTGGGTCGCGGCGCACCCGTGCACGTCGACGGGCCAACCGTCGGGCCGGCGCCGCGCGCAACCAACGGCTGGCTCTTCAAGGGCGGCTACCGGGCGGCGGTGACAGCGCTCCGGACCTCGTTCCTGCCCCGGCTGGCGATGTACCCGGGCCCTGTGCTCCTGGTGAACGGTGCGGACGATCCGCTCTTCCGACGCGGCGAGGACGCGTTCCTGGCTGCCTGCCGCAATGGGCGGCTGCACGTGATCGAAGGCGCCGGACACCTGGTCAACAGTGAGCAGCCGGAGGCGTTCAACGCGGCCGTGCACGAGTTCGCCGCCGAGGTCTACGGACCGGACTCGAGGCCCGTTCCGGCCTGATCCCGGCGCTGCCGCAGCGTGGCGGGCAGGCGCCGGCGACGGACCCGGAGCGGGCGGCCGCGAGCACGTTTCTGAAAGGTTGGCTACACTCCGCCCCCGGACGTGCCTGCTCCCAGGCGGGCGCGCCCCAGGTCTCGCGTCGCGACGCCCCATGACGGGCGAACCAGCCGGCCGCCAACGGGCGCGCCGGGCTCCGCGGTCGTGAGCCTGCAAGGTCTGGTCCCCGCCCGGGGACCCCTGCACGGGTCAGGGCCGTCTCGGACGGCCGGGCACCCGTGACAGGATCACCCCGCACCACCGCGGGGCCACGTGGAGTCGAACCGAATCGCCCGCTGCCCGGTCGCCGGGCGCCGCCCTCATCAGGCTTGCGGCGTCCCCGGCCCTCCCGGCGCCCGACGCGTTCCCATCCCCGCGTCTCTCTCCTGACCAACCCACCCGGGCAGCGCTCCGCATTCTCGAAAGGAGCTGCCCATGCCTGGACGCACCCATCCGTCGACATCGAAACGCACCGGCCGCCTCAAGGGGCTGGCCATCACGCTCCTCGGCATCTTCGTGCTGGCGAGCGCCGGCGTACCGACCCTGGCCGTCGCCGCCGCGGCGGACCCAGGGGCCTCCCCCGCGCCGAGCGCGTCCGCCACGCCAGCGGTCAGCCCGAGCCCGTCGCCGGATCCGTCTGCGTCGGCGTCGCCGGATCCGTCCGTGGCTCCCTCGCCGTCACCCATTCCGAGCCCCACGCCACCGCCGGGGGCCGTGGCTGCGGCGACCCTGAAGGGGCAGCCGTACCAGCTGCCGGCCTTCGTCGGCCTTGGGGCGTGGCGGGCGTCCAGCGTCTCCTTCTATGGCCCGGGCTTCTACTGCGTCGGGAGCCGGGTCGCCGGGTGCATCTCGCAGGCCGGGCGTTCGCCGCAAGCCAGGCTGACGGCCTGCGGGGTTCTCTACACCCGTACCGTCGTCGGAGTCGCGCACCGAACGCTGCCCTGCGGCTCCCTCGTGGCATTCAGCTACGGCGGTCGGACGGTGATCGCGCCGGTGATCGACCGCGGGCCGTACGTGGCGGGCCGGACCTGGGATCTTTCCGGGGGGCTCTGTCGGGCGCTCCACCACTGCTTCACCGGTCCAGTCCGCTGGACGATCGTGCATCGCGCGATCGGCACGGCAGCACCGGTGCGAATCGACCTCCGGCGCGTCTGACGCGACGGTTCGGGGCCCCTCGGGGCCGTGCGCGAAGTGGCTCCGGCGGTAGGATTCGAACCTACGACCAAGCGATTAACAGTCGCCCGCTCTACCACTGAGCTACGCCGGAGCGGAGGCGCCCGCCGCGAAACGGGCGGAGCGCGTATCGGGCGGCCGGGGCCGCGCCGCGGGGAAGAATAGCACGGGATCCGGCCCCGGAGCGGTAGTCGCGGCCCCGCCTCCCATCGATGCGATACTCCCGGCGTGAGCCTGATCTCGGCTGCGGAGCTCGCGGCCACCCTCGGCGACGCCGACCTCCGGATCGCGGACGTGCGCTGGTCTCTGGCGGCACCGGGCGGTGGGCCTGCGGCCTACGCGGCCGCCCATCTGCCGGGTGCTGTCTTCGTCGATCTCGAGTCGGTGCTGACGGCCACCGCGGGACCCGGACGGCATCCACTCCCCGATCCGACGGCATTCGCCGCGGCGCTCAGCGAGCTCGGGATCGGCCGCGGGCACCGCGTGGTGGCCTACGACGACGCGGGCGGGACGGTGGCGGCGCGCCTCTGGTGGATGCTCGATGCGTTGGGGCACGCACGGGCGGCGGTCCTCGACGGAGGGATCGGCGCCTGGCTGGCGGCCGGGCTGCCGGTGACCATGGACGTTCCGGCCTTCACGCCGGCCGGGCCGGTGGCAACGCCAGGCCCCGGGTCCGGCTGGCCGAGGACGGTCGATCGCGCTGCGCTGGCGGCGCGGCTTGGGGAGCTGACGCTCCT
>Ga0315268_10004658_pt1 | contig 14878 bp, 18 predicted proteins | sample C1_top_MG_FD_204535 | JGI IMG/M metagenome (GOLD analysis project Ga0315268, IMG submission 204535) | Sediment microbial communities from Yellowstone Lake, YNP, Wyoming, USA - C1_top | ecosystem: Environmental > Aquatic > Freshwater > Lake > Sediment | place: USA: Wyoming | collected 2017-08-01
AGCCCTGGCACTGATGCGACCTCCCTTGGGGTGGCGATAACCACCGCACCGTTGAGTACTCCTACTCAGGTTGAACCAAGCTCCAGCCGCGCACCGGCCACATCGGTGCTGGCTCAAGCACGAGATACGCCAACCAGCGCTGCTCAAGCCGCACCCACTCCCCCTGCCTCGCCGCAGGTCGCCTCTGCGACGGGCCAGGTCAAGATCTCACCTATTGCTGGGACCGTGATGGTTTATGTGTCGGCAGACACCTACACTTGGGGTGTCCATAAGAAGAGTCAGTCCGCCTTCTGGATAGACAAGTATGAAGTGACCAACGAGCACTTCAAGAAGTTCATGGATGCCGGAGGTTACACGAACTCCGCATACTGGAGCCAGACCGGATGGAAGTGGCTACAAAGTAAAGGGTTCACCCAACCGCTCTATTGGAATGACAAGCGCTACAACGCTCCACAGCAACCGGTGGTAGGGGTGAGTTGGTACGAGGCGGATGCCTACGCTCGCTGGGCCGGGAAACGCCTGCCAACCACGCTTGAGTGGCAGGCTGCCGCGCAAGGAACAGACAACCGGATATGGCCGTGGGGCAACGTGTGGGATCCTGCTAAAGCCAACGCAGGGGATGGCAGCCGCGGGGCACCCGTAGCCGTGGGTTCTTACCCCTCCGGTGTCAGTCCATTTGGCATCCTGGACATGGCTGGCAATGTGTGGGAATATACGGCTGATTGGTATATGTTACGAGCGGGTAGCAACGACCAAGCATACTGCAAGACCCTCAGCAGTTCATGGGATAGCAGCTTTGGACAAGACCAGTTCTGCGCGGAGCGCCGCAACCGTACGTATGGTCGCTACCCCAGCGGTGGATTCCGCACTGTCGCGAGTGACCTGCCGTGAGCCAGCAAGCTGGATTTGAGTCATGCCCAAGTTTTTGAACAAGTACGTGCGCCAGTTTCACCGTTGGCCGGCGTTGCCATTCGTGGTCTTGATTCTCGCAGTAGTGCTGGCGCGGAACACATCGGTTGGCGCTGCCGCGCAGCGGGCGCAGCAGATTCTCATGCTGACCATGGCGCTCACCGGCCTGTATCTGTTTATCTTGCCGTGGTGGGCCAAGTGGCGCAAACGTGAAAGGAGAGGCTGATGGACATTCATGTTGTCGAAACAAACGATCTAAAGGATTTTTCCCTCGACGGAGCGCGCTCGACGCCGCTGCTTGATGCCGGCAAGGTGCGCGCGCTGCTATTGAACCTGGAGGCCGGCCAGGCGGTTGCGCCGTGCCAGATGTCTGTTACGGTGCTGTACTATGTCGTCGAGGGGCAGGGCCGCTTGCGTGTGGGCGACGAGCAGGCTAGACTTCAGGCTGGCTCGCTGGTCGTCGTGCCGGCCGAGGCGGTGCGCAGCATCGCTGCCGACGAGCGCATGCGCGTGCTGGCGGTGCAAGTGTTATGAGGAGTGAGATCGCGTCAGACCATTCACTTGTTCTGCTGGCCGTCTTTGCTCACCCCGACGACGAGACCTTTCGCTCAGGCGGGACGCTGGCCCTGCTGGCCCAGCGCGGCGTGCGCGTGCAGGTGCTCACCGCTACGCGTGGTCAGGCCGGTTCCTGTGGCGACCCGCCGCTTTGTTCACCCGAGGAACTACCCACCGCGCGCGAAGCGGAACTGCGCTGCGCCTGCGCGGCGTTGGGTATCCAGCCGCCCATTCTACTCGACTATCAGGACGGTCAACTTTCGGAGGCTGACCCCGAACAACTCAACGCGCACATTCTGCAAGTCATGAACGAGACACGCCCACAAGTAATGCTGACCTTCGGCTCTGATGGATTGTCGGGGCATCCCGATCACATCGTCATCGGGCAGTGCGCGGCGGAGGCATTTCGACGCGTGGAGCAAGTCGCCGCGCTGTACACCCTCGCGGTGCCGCGCTCGCTGGCCGAGAGGCTGGGCATGAAGCAAATCCACGCCGTGCCAGATGAAGCCATCACGCTCAGCGTGGATGTTTCACCGGCCTGGGAAGCCAAGATGACCGCTATCCGCTGTCACCGCACGCAATTGAGCGAATCGCCCATCTTACAAGCCGAACCCAAAAAACAGCGTCTCTTCCTGGGCGTGGAACATTTCCACCTGGCTGCGGTGCGTCCCACGCCTGACGAAAAAAACTTTGATTTGCTGAAATGGTTGGAGAGCTGAAGGAGAAAAAACCACATGCCCCTGTTTGACCATTTCGACTTCCTAGCCCCCATCTATGAAACCTTCATCCCGCCCAAAGACCCCCAAGAGTTGTGGGCTCTGATTGGCCTGCCTGTTTCCGGCGCGCTGTTGGACGCCGGCGGCGGCACAGGGCGGGTGGCGCAGTTCATGGGCGGCAAAGCCAATCCCGTTGTGGTAGCTGACCTGTCCTGCAAGATGCTGGCCGAAGCCCGCCAAAAGGACGGCTTGCGCCCGGTCTGTTCACACACCGAAAAACTTCCGTTTCCCGACGAAGCCTTCGTGCGCATCATCATAGTGGACGCCCTCCATCACGTCTGCGATCAGCGCGCAACGGCGGACGAACTCTGGCGGACGCTCCAGCCGGGAGGCCGCCTCGTTATCGAAGAGCCCGATGTGCGCGCCTTCGTCGTAAAAATGATTGCCCTGGGCGAGAAACTGGCGCTGATGCGCAGCCACTTCCTCTCCCCGCTGCGCATCGCCGAACTGTTCCATTACCCAGATGCCCGCGTCCGCGTCGAAACGGGAAAATTCAATGCCTGGGTCATTGCAGAGAAAGAGAGAAACCATGAACAATGCCATTGAAGTGGATAACCTGACCAAGTACTATGACAAATTCCTGGCGGTGGATCACATTAACTTCACCGTGATGCAGGGCGAGATTTTTGGATTTCTCGGCCCAAACGGCGCCGGGAAGACCACCACCCAGCGCATGTTGACCACGCTGCTGGAGCCGACCAGCGGGCAAATTCTCATCAATAGACATGATCTGGTTCGTGATGCCTACCCTGCCAAGCGCGTGATGGGGTTGGTGCCGGAAGAATCCAACGTTTACGCAGAGCTCACCGCATGGGACAATCTGATTTTCACGGCTCAACTGTATCGTGTACCGGCCGGTCAGCGCGCCGCCCGCGCCCGCGAGCTATTGGAAACATTTGGATTGTGGGAAAAACGTGCAGTGAAGGTGGAAGCCTTCTCCAAAGGCATGCGCCGGCGCTTGAGCATTGCAATGGCGATCATCCACCAACCTGCTTTGCTTTTTCTGGATGAACCAGTCCCCGGCCTGGATGCGCAAAGCGCACGCGCCATTCGGGAGATGATCCGCCAACTCAACGCCGCCGGGACGACGGTATTCTTAACCACGCACGATATTGAAGAAGCTAACCAGCTCTGCGACCGGGTGGCGATCATCAATCACGGCAAGATCGCCGCGATTGATACCCCTGAGCGTCTCAAAGCTGCTTTCCGCCGGGTGCAGTCAGTGGAAGTAGCGCTAGAACCAGAGGGTGGCGCGGATAAAGCTACCTTGAGCGAATTTGCTGGGGTAACCCAGGTGATCAAGGCAGGGGATAAGTGGAGGTTGTACACCGAGGATCCTTCTTCGTTGGTGCCCAAGATCGTACATTTTGCCGAGGAGAAGGGGCTGCGTGTTACTCACCTGAACACCCTTGGACCCAGCCTGGAAGATGTCTTCCTGGAAATTACCGGCCAGGCGATTGGAACAGTGCATCACGAAGATGACGAACAAAAGATGCGTCGCGGAAAAATGGGAGGGCGCAAATGAACGAGATTACCCGTTGGCAACGCCTGAAAGATGAATTGGCACAGGTATGGACCATTGCTGTAAAGGATATCCGGGTCTACTACCTCCAACCGCCCATGATCATGTTTGGGCTGATCCTGCCCTTTTTTCTGTTCTTTTCCTTTTCCATTAAGCGAAATATTGGCGCGGAGGCGGGGATCGCCCAATTGTTAGCCATGACCACTTTCTTTACAGCTTCATCAGCCGGTCCAGTGATTATTCCATTGGAACGCAGATTGGGCACGTATGATCGCTTGCTGGCTGCTCCTATGTCTCTGGCAACCCTGCTGATCGGCCAGACCCTGGTAGGCGCGTTCTTTGGCTTTGTAGCTTCGGTTGTTCCCTTGCTGGTTGGTGTGCTCTGGCTGCATGTCGCGATTGCAGATGTCGCATTGCTTTTTGCCGGTCTGCTGCTGGCCAGCCTGGCATTTTCGGCCTTCGGGCTGGTTTTTGGCTCGATCCCTGTTCAATCTGTGGGCAGCATCATGATGCCGAGCACTCTGATCCGCTGGCCGTTGCTCTTCATCAGTGGCATCTTTATCCCATTGGGTGAGATGGCTCCCTGGGCGCGGGCGTTGTCATACCTGTCGCCGCTCACCTACGCCCAGGATCTGATCAATATCGCCGTCTCAGGCACCGGGTATCTCAATCCCTGGTTCGACCTGGGTTTGCTGCTGGCATTGGTGGCTGTCTTTCTGTTTCCAGCAGCTCGCTTGCATCACCGCAGCCGGATATTGGGATACTAAGATACTTTTTCATCAAATGGTTAAAAAACCGTATTGGAAAGTCCTTCTGCAGGTCGCCGGGTTGTTTTTGAAGCTGGGGACAATCAGTTTCGGCGGTCCAGCGGCGCACATCGCGCTGATGGAGCAGGAAGTCGTGCGCAAGCGCAACTGGTTGAGCCGCGAGCACTTTCTCGATTTGCTGGCGGCCACCAACCTGGTGCCAGGCCCCAACGCCACCGAGATGGCGATTCACATCGGATACATCCACGCCGGCTGGCCTGGATTGATTGCCGGCGGCGCTGCCTTTATCGTTCCCGCGTTTCTCATCAGTTTGGCGTTGGCCGTCGTCTATGTGCGCCTGGGGACGTTGCCACAAGGCGCGGCGCTCTTTTACGGCATCAACCCGGCGGTGATCGCCATTATTCTGGTCGCCACCTATCGCCTGGGGCGGACGGCCCTCAAAGACAAGCGCGCTATCGCGCTGAGTGTTGCCTGCCTGGCGGCAGCCTTGCTGGGCATCAACGAAGTGATAGTGCTGCTGGCGGCTGGCGTTGCGGGCATCTTGCTCTATGCGCCGATACGCAAGTCATTGCCAGCCTGGCTGATAGTGGCGTGGGGGCCGCTCACCATGTCGCTACCGCAAGCGGCAGCGTGGCTCGATGACCGGCTGGTGCGCCTGGCACTCTTTTTCCTCAAGGTCGGCGCGCTGATTTTTGGCAGCGGCATGGTGTTGTTCGCCTTCATCCAGCGTGACGTGGTGACCGGCTACGGCTGGCTGACGCAGCAGCAATTGCTCGACGCGATTGCCGTCGGCCAGATGACGCCCGGCCCCGTGCTGTCGTCCGCGACGTTCATCGGCTACCTGGTAGCGGGTTGGCCAGGCGCGGTCGTGTCCACCCTCGCGGTCTTTGCGCCTTCATTTGTGATTATTGCATTGATAGGGCCGTGGATTCCGCGCCTTCGCCAGTCACCCGTGATACAGGCGTTCCTGCGCGGCGTGAACGCGGGCGTGGTCGCCCTCATCCTGGCGGTCAGCGTGGCGCTGTTCCGTTCGGCGATGGTGGATGTGTGGACGATGCTCATCCTGGTCGTGGGACTCGTGGCGTTGCTGCGTTTTCGCATTGACACACTCTGGCTGGTGGCGGGTGGCGCTGCCGCCGGACTGATTCATTACTTGCTGATATGACACCCTTGCACATTCTGCTAGTTGAGGACGAACCACAGACTGCCCAGATGGTGCGTTTCTATCTGGAGCGTGAAGGCTTTGCGGTCAGCACTGCTGGCGGTGGCCCAGCAGGTGAGATTGCCTTTCGCACAGAACCACCGCACCTGGTCATCCTGGACTTGATGCTCCCTGGCTTTGATGGTCTGGAGCTGTGCCGCCGCATCCGCCAGACATCTACGCTGCCCATTCTGATGCTCACCGCACGCGCCGAAGACACCGACAAGGCGATCGGCCTGGGCATCGGCGCCGACGATTACGTGACCAAGCCCTTCAGCCCCACCGAGCTCATTGCCCGCGTTAAAGCATTGTTGCGCCGCGCCTACCAGTTCAACGAACCGCCTCGCCCAACTCTGTTGGGTGGCCCTCGCCTGCAACTCGACCCGGCTCGCCGCCAGGTGATGCTGGACGGCAATCCGCTGGAACTGACTCCCACCGAGTTCGACTTGCTCCAGGTGTTAATGACAAACCCCGGCTGGGCCTTTACCCGCAGCCACTTGCTGGAAACGGTGCGCGGTTACGACGATGCGGCGGGAGAAGACAGCATCACGGCGCACCTCAGCAACCTGCGCCGCAAGCTCGGCCCCGATAGCGCACATCTGATCCGCACCGTGCGCGGCGCAGGTTATGCTTACGAGGAAGACGATTGATGGCCCGCCGATTGTTGCTGAGCTACCTGATTGTGATCGGCGTGACGGTGGCATTGTTGGCTCTCATCGTCCAGCTTGCCACGTCGCAGACTTTTTCGCGTTATTTGAGCGACCAAGCTGCCGCACACAGCGAGATGTTGCCCGTCATGCTGGCTGGCTATCACACGGCACACGGCACGTGGGACGGCGTGCAACCGAACATTGACCAGGCCAGCATCTTGATTGGAGCGCAGATTACGCTGGCCGACGCGCAGGGGCATATTGTGGCGGCTAGCCGGCGCGAACTGATCGGGCAGACAGCCAGCAACGACCTCGGCTCGACGATCCCGGTGGTGGGCAGTGGCGGCGCACCCATCGGTGCAATCTATGTGGGCCGCAGCGTGGCCCAGCAGCGGGCCGACGCCGCTTTCCTGTCTGACGTCACGCGCGCCCTGCTCATCGCCGGGCTGGCTGTAGCCCTGTTGGCAGCCGGGTTGGGCGTTTTGCTGGCTCGCTCGATCAGTCAACCGCTGGCAGAGATGAGCCGGGCAGCGGATCGGATGTCCGAGGGCGATTACGCCGTGCGCGTCCTTTTGCGCGGTCAGGGTGAAGTCGCGGCGCTGGCGCGGGCCTTCAACCAGATGGCAGAGAGCATGGGCAGCGTGGAGGGGCTGCGGCGAGACCTGGTGGCGAATGTTTCGCACGACCTGCGCACTCCCCTCACGGTGATACGTGGCTATCTTGAAGGGTTGCGCTCCGGGCAAATCGCCGACCGTCGTTCGGCGGAGATGGCGTTTGAGGCGATGCATGCTGAGGTCACGCGCCTGCTGCGGCTGGTGGATGACCTGCGGCTGGTGGCGGCGCTGGATGCAGGCGGGCCGAGGCTGGAAAGGCGACCCGTTGCGGTGACAGACCTGGTCTCTGAGGCCGTGAGCCGCATCGAGCCAGTCGCCGCGGCCAAGGGCATCAGCGTACTCAATCAGACAGTCACCGATCTGCCCCAAGTGAATGTAGACGCGGGGCGCATGGGCCAAGTGCTCTTCAACTTGCTCGACAACGCCGTGCGCCACACTCCATCCGGCGGGACGATCACGGTGCGAGCCGCGTACGCGCCAGGCTCCAAGGGAAACCAGGCGCACGTCTGGCTGGCAGTGCAAGACAACGGCGAGGGCATTCCCGCCGAACACCTGTCGCGCGTCTTTGAGCGATTCTATCGCGCCGACCGTGCTCGCGGAGAAGGCGGCGCAGGGCTGGGGCTTGCCATCGCGCGCGCCATCGTCGAGGCGCATGGCGGCCAGATCAGCGCCCAAAGCGACGGCGTGCCAGGCCACGGCAGCACCTTTACGATTCGTCTGTTTCTTTAGCAAACCTTTAGCTTTTCTTGACCTAACCTCAAGCAGACCGTGTTACACTTTAAAAGTAAAAGTGTCATGCGGTCTGCTTGTTTTTCTGGCTCTGCCGGATCGAACGGGGTAACTCACGCCAACCGAGGAGGCCTCCTTCGGGGAGACGCCAAGTCGCAAAGTAAAAACAAGCAAAACACAAATACCACTCGAGAAAAAGACTATGCGTAAAATGAATCCTAAAGTAGTTATCCTGACGGTCATCGGCACGCTGATGGTCGTCGCGGGCCTGGTCGTCGCCGCATATTTGATGCGGCCACAGGTTTCGCCCGTGCTGCTTGGGTCCAGTCAACCGGCGCCCGCCTTTGGTCCCGGCTCTGGTCGCAGGATGATGATGAACAGCGGGCATGCGCCCGGCGGGCTCGTCGCCGTATCGCCGGACGGCAAGCCACTCCCAACTGACCCGAGCAACACATTGCCGGAAAACACGGCGGCGCAAAAGGTCGGCAACCTGAACGTTTCGATAGCTCTATCGCCCGATCCGCCAGTGGGTTTTCAGACAAGTAATTTCGACGTCACCCTGTCCGACGAACAGGGGCAGCCGATCACCGACGCAAAAATCTCGCTCAATCTGACGATGCCGGGGATGTGGATGCCGCCTAACAAGTTGGAGGCGCAGCATACCGGTAACGGAGGTTATCACGCTGCGGGGATGTTCACCATGCGCGACCAGTGGCGGATCGAAGTCGTCATCCAGCGCGGCGGCGAAAAGCAATCCGCATTCTTCGACGTGTGGATATAGACCGATGATCATCAACAACCTGGTGCTCGCATTCGTCACGGGCTTGATCAGCAGTTTTGGGCACTGTCTCGGCATGTGCGGCGGCATCGTTGCGATCTATTCGGCGCGCCAGCCGGTACTCGTCACGACCGGCGATACTCGCCCGAGCATTCTCGCGCGCATCGGCACACTCTCGCCTCTGCACATCGGTCGCATCACGACCTACACGTTTCTCGGCGCGCTGATCGGGCTGGCGGGATCGCTGCTCGAACAGGTCGGCGGCCTGGTGGGATGGCAAGGCATCTTTTCCATCATCGTCGGCGTCGCGATGATCGCGATTGCGTTGAGCCTGATGGGAGTGCTACCTCCCATCGAAGTCGCACTCGCTTCGATCACGGGCGGCGCGTCGCCGATGAAAAGGATGCGCGGGCTTTTCGGCCGGCGTAGCCTCGCGGCGACCCTGGGATTGGGCATTCTGTGGGGATTCCTGCCGTGCGGGCTCGTCTTTGCGATGCTCGTCGTCGCGGCAAGCACGCGCACGCTGTGGGGCGGCGCGCTTACGATGCTCGCGTTTGGCTTGGGGACCGTGCCAACGCTGTTGGGGTTTGGTCTCGCGGCGAATCTGCTCAGTCCACAACTGCGCGGGCGCTTGCAGCTCGTCGCCGGGCTCCTCATCCTTTTGTTCGCGGTTCAGACGATTCTGCGCGGACTCGCCGCCGCGAATGTCATCCCCTCGCTCATCATAGGACCGGTGATGCTATGGTAGAAACAGTTCACTGTGAGCACTGCGGTCTGGAGACCAAACATCCTGTCACGAAAACGATTGAAGGTCGCGCACTCTACTTTTGTTGCGCGGGATGCTTGCAAGTTTACGAGTTTCTGCGCGAAGAAGGGCTGCGACCAAGTCAAAGCGGACAGGAAACCCGAGCGCGGCCCCAAACAGGGCAAGCGAGTACTGTTGACCGGCCACTCGGAGAAACCGGGTCATCAAAAACAATAACACTCCTCATCGAGGGGATGACATGCGCGAGTTGCGTGGCGCATGTGGAACGCGGCTTGCGCTCTGTGCCCGGCGTGCTCGACGTGAACGTGAACCTGACGACCGAGCGCGCGACGGTCGAAATGATCCCGGGCGTGGTGACGATTGCCGATTTGAAACACGCGGTTGAGGCTGTGGGTTACAAGGCGCTCGACGGGGGCGACTCGGAATAGGAACGGGTTGAGCGCGAGGCTTTTCCCAAGTTGGGAGAGCCGTTTTGCTGTAGACGTGTGCAAAGATGAATTTGTCGTATCTGTTCGCGGAACTCTCGCGCCGTCCGGGACGCACACTGTCCGCCGTCCTGAGCGTGGCGTTGGGCGTGGCCTTGTTCGTCAGCCTGCAAGCGTACGCGGGCGGTTATCGCCAGGCGGCGCGCGCCCCACTGGCTGAAATCGGCGCAGATATCGCGGCGCAGCGTCAAGGCGATGTGCCGGAGGCATTCCAGGGAATCGTCTTCCCGCACTCGACTGCGCCGATTCATCAAGATGAGATCAATGCGGTGCGTCGTCTGCCGGGTGTGGAAGCTGTAGGCGAGGCTATCCTCTTTTGGGACTTTGAGCCAGACCGCTTCTTGGTCGTGTTGGGATTGAATCCGACCTCGACCACTGGCCCTGGCCGCCTGCGCGCCGCGGTGACAGCGGGACGTTTTCCGGCGGCTGGCGAGCGCGGCGTGGCTGTGGCGGATGCCACCTTCGCGCATGACAAGGGTTTGCGCCTGGGCGAGACTGTGCCTATCGCGGAGCAGCCTTTCACGCTGGTGGGCCTGGTGGACACCAGCCGCGCCGGTCAGGTAGCCAATGCCAACCTTTACATACCGTTGGCCGATGCGCAGGCCCTGTCCCACATCGCGCCCAACGTGCGCTCTGTGCATGACTTTCGCGCCGACGACGCCAACATTCTCTTCATCAAGGCTAACCAGGCTCAAGCCGACGCCGTCATCGCCGCCGTGACCAATCTGATGGGGAAGAAGGCCATCGTTTCCTCGGCGCGCTCATTCAGCCAGGTGCTCGGCGAAACTTTTCGCCTGGTAGATCGTTTCGGCTGGCTGGTGGGATTGGCTGGTTTGCTGGTGGCTGTGGCGGCGCTGTTGCGCGCAATGACAGCCAATCTGTGGGAACGCCGCCGCGACATCGGGGTGATGCGCGCCGTCGGCTGGCGGCGCAAGGACATCATGTGGCAACTGACGGGCGAGGCTGTGGCGCTGGCGCTGGTGGGCGTTCTGGCTGGTCTGGTGTTGGCGGCGCTTGTCACGCTTATTCTGAGCCAGACGCGCGTTACAGTGCCGGTGCCCTGGGAACTAAGTCCCACGCCTCACTTTTTGCCCGGCGGGGCGCAGGCGATGGCCGTCACCATCAGCCTGCCGGCACAGATCAGTCCGGCAGCAGCGTTGAGCGCGCTGGCCCTGGCGCTGGCGGGCAGCGCGGCACTCGGCCTGAGCCTGGCGGGGCGGGCCGCCAAGATCAAACCTGCGGAGGTGTTACGCAGTGAATGACGTGTTACAAACTGAGAATCTCGATAAATCCTATGGTACAGTCAAGGCCGTTCAAGATGTTTCGCTGACTATTGCCACGGGTGAATTTGTGGCGATCATGGGCCGCTCCGGTTCGGGCAAGACGACACTCCTGCAATTATTGGCCGGGCTGGAATCTCTGACTTCAGGGCGTATCCTGTTCCAGGGGCAGGACATCAGCAAGCTCAACGAAGACGGGCTAGCCCTGTGGCGGCGGGAACACGTGGGCCTCGTCTTCCAGGCCTTTCATCTGATCCCGACTTTGTCCGCCGTAGAGAACGTGGCGTTCCCTCTTTACCCCACCACCGTCCGGTCGGAGGAACGCCGCCAACGTGCGCTGGCTCGACTCGAACAGGTGGGGCTGGCCCATCGTGCAGGCCATCGGCCAGGGCAGCTCAGCGGCGGCGAGCAGCAGCGTGTGGCGATCGCTCGCGCCCTCATCAATCGCCCCAGCCTGATCCTGGCCGACGAGCCAACCGGCAACCTGGATAGCCAAAGTAGCGCCGAAGTGATGGAGCTGTTCCGCAAGCTCAATCGCGAGGAAGGCGTGGCCGTCGTCGTGGTCACACACGACCCTGACGTCGCGACGGTGACGGATCGCTTGATCGAGATGAAAGATGGCGGAATCGTGAAGCACGAGAGCCAGGCACAGAGTGTGCTTGCACAAGTTGGGAAGGAGGAAGGATGATCAAGTATTTTTTGTTGCCGATGTTGGCCGTGTTATTAGCGGCCTGCGGAACAACCACCGTAGTCGCACCGAAAGCTCCGGCTTCCAGGCCGGGCATGGCTGTGGTGGAAATCGGCTACCTGAATCACCCCCCAGTACTGGGTGTGTTGACCGATGTGAACAAGCTGCTGGTTAGCTACGGTGACCGGGTCAGCGTGTCGTGGCACAATTTTGATACAGACGATGGCAACGCCTTTGCCAAAGCCAAGGGCCTGACTGAACATACACCCGTCGCAATCTTTATCAACGGTTCGATGCAGTTCACCCTCAACGGACGCACAGTCAAGTTCTACAGTTTTCCCCAGGGGCAGGGTACCGGCATGGTGCCGGAGGGGGGCTGGACAATGGAAGACCTGCGACACGTACTGGACGAGGCTACGAGCAAGTCATCATGATAACTTATATTCGCTCCCAGTTTCGCTATCGAACAGGCCGGGCATTGATGGTCGTGGCAGGAGTCGCCCTGGGCGCGGCTCTGTTTGTAGCGCTGAGCGCGCTGGGAAATGGTTTCCGGCAGGCAGCCCGTGCGCCGCTTTCCGGCGTGGCGGCTGACTTGCTCATCACGCGCCCCGCCGATGGTCAAGGCGCAGCGGCGCCGGCTCAAACCACGCGCGGCCCACGCCTGCCGTTTGGCTCGGCGCCGTTGACATCTGACGAAGTGAGCCGGATCGCTTCCACGAGCGGTGTGGCGCAAGTTGCTACTGCGTTGGAAGTCTGGGATTTTGGCGCGACTCAATATCAGACTGTGCTGGGCCTCGATCCGACACAAGAACAGGTAGGGCCGGCGCACTTGTTGCGCGAGGGGTTGCTGGCCGGCCGTCTCTTCCAGGACGGTGAACAAGGCGTGGCGGTGGCCGATCGGCACTATGCTGCGTTCTACAGCCTGAAGCCAGGCGATCATGTGACGATAGGGGGGCGCAGCCTTCAGATCGTGGGTATTGCGGAACAACGCGGCAGCAGCCAGGCCGGCGTGGCTAATCTGTACCTGCCATTGGCCGAAGCGCAGTCATTGGTCGGACTCAGGCCAGGTCAGGTCAACCAGGTTTACGCGCGTGTGACCGATGCCAGTCGCGTAGACACTGTAGTGGACGCGCTCACCGCGCGGTTGGGATCACTGAGCGTGACGAGTCAGGAGAGCATCCTGCAAGTGATGGGGGGCGTCGCCCGTGTATCAGCGCGCTTTGCGGAGATGGCTGGACTGGTTGGCCTGCTGGGCGGGTGGGTGTTAGCCTGGGTGGCGTTGTCGGGTCTGGTGGCCGAGAGGCAGCGCGAAATTGGCGTGATGAAGGCAATGGGCTGGCGCGCTCGTGACGTGACGCGCGCTTTCCTCACCGAGTCGCTGCTATTGAGTCTGATGGGCGGACTGCTCGGCGTTGCGCTGGGTCTGGCTGCGGCACTTGGGATAGGTGCCTTGCCAGCGCCGGTCGCGCCCCTGAGCCAGACACTGCCGGGACTGGCAGTCGCCGCCGCGCCAGTGAGTGACCCACACCTGTCAGCGCAGGTTGCACCAGGCACATTACTGCTTGCTCTGCTGGTTGCTACGAGCGGCGGGATTCTGGCAGGCTGGATCAGTGCCTGGCGAGCAGCGGCGCTCAAACCATCTCAAACATTGCGCGAGGCTTGAACCGGCGGGAACCGTCAACCTTGGTTTCCAATCCCCCACAGCGCCTGCGCGATGATGGCGATGACGCCCGGCTTGATGCCATAGACCAACCGACGTGAGGTTGCCGTTGCTGTCCTCAGTATACGCCTGGCTGTTGACATTCGTCAAGCGATTCGCGGCGCTCCCCCCTACCTCGCGGGCGAGAACGAGTGCTTGTTCGCCCGCTTCTCGCCCTCAACCATGATGACACCGCACAAGGGCGGTTCGTGTTGGGTACAATTTCCACTCGGCGCACGCCAGTGAGAAAAGATAGTATAATCTGGTTGGAACATGGGAAGGTTCGCCGGAGATAGAATCCACCATGCCCACGATTTCCATTTTTGACGGCATCAAAATCCTAGCGGAATTGCGTGCCAACTGGGAGCTGGCTCGCGCCGGCCTGCCACTGCTGCCTATTGCTCCGTTGGATTGAACCGAGGCTCAAGATGATTATCCATGTGACAGAAGTCAAGGTCGTAGGCCCGTACTCCATTGAACTGGCATTTGATAATGGTATACACAAGCGTGTGAACTTGCGCCGCGAGCTATACGGCGCAGTCTTTGAGCCGCTGCGCGACCCAGCTTATTTTGCCCAGGCGTATCTCGATCCCGACTCGCGCACGGTCACTTGGCCCAATGGCGCTGACTTTGCACCGGACTATTTGTTTCAATTGGAGCCCGACGAGGTGCCGGCCGAATCGGCCTACGCCTGATACAGTCATTTCCTGGCAAGGCCCGCACATGGCCGGGACGACGCATGTTGTGCCTTCCCTTGCCGTCCCACAACCTCAGGCCATGGGTCCTTGTTCAGGAACCGCACGGTCTCCCCATCATAATACCTCGCCCGCAGGAGCACCAACTGCGTGTAAGTGTCCGTTTGCTCCCCGGTGAAACCAAAAGCCGATGTCGCGCTGCCCTGGCTGGCCAACACGCTTCCGTAAGGCTCATACGCTTCAGCCAGCTTGACGTTGCCGCTGGCACCTACCAGTTGGCGGACGCTGCCCAACCCATCCGGCAACAGATACTCCCAAGCAGAATCATACTCTGCCAACAGGCGCGTGCCCATGTCAAAGAGATACAGCGTAGTGGTGTTGCCAGTGTGCGCCTGGAGGACGACCGGCAATGGCGCAGCCAGGTCTTGCGTGTACGTTGTCACGCTGCCGTTGGCGACTTGCTTCAGCCGCGCGCCATCGCCGTTGTAGGCGGCGCTCCAACTAAGACCCGTTCCACTCACACCGGTCAGCCGGTTGGCCTGGTCGTACACATAGTCCTTGCTGCCGTCGTTGAGGAGATTGCCGTTGGCATCCCAAGTATACGCCTGGCTGTTGACATTCGTCAAGCGGTTGGCGGCGTCGTACGTGTACGTAGTGACGAGCGTGCTGGTGATGGTTTGCGTGGAGGCAGTGCGGTTGCCGACTGCATCATAAGCGTAGGCGAAGGTGTAGGTGGTCGCGCCGGAATAACTCGCGCCGGTCAG